>Ga0209118_1000620_pt1 | contig 18620 bp, 18 predicted proteins | sample BlaSpr_A8_Ref_M1_FD_187988 | JGI IMG/M metagenome (GOLD analysis project Ga0209118, IMG submission 187988) | Forest soil microbial communities from Thunder Bay, Ontario, Canada - Black Spruce, Ontario site 2_A8_Ref_M1 (SPAdes) (version 2) | ecosystem: Environmental > Terrestrial > Soil > Boreal...
CGTCCGAGGACGGCGACCGGCGACAGGGCGTAGGTGGCGCGAAGCGGCCCGCCGGTCGCCGCCCGCAGGAGCGCTTGCTCCGCGGCCCGGCGGGGGCCTCGCCGCTACTGTTTCATCCCTGAGACTAGTGTCCCGCTCGGTCCGCCCGGCCCGCGCTCGCGAGGCGGGCCGGCGGCGCGACCTCCTCATCCGCCAAGGCGGGAAGGACCTGGTCCCGCAGCAGCTCCATCGAGCGCCTCACCTTCGCGTACGGCAGGTCGCCGAAGTTCAGCCAGGCGATGACGTGGCGGATCCCGAGCGCGCGCAGCGCCGCGAGCTCCCGCAACACCGTCCGCGGCGTGCCGGCGCAGCCGCCGGCGATCTCGTGCGCATCGTCGGGGTCCGAGCCGTCGGCCAGCTTCGCGCCGCCGCCGGCACCGTCGCCGGCAGCCTGGTGGACACGCCTGGCAGTCCTGGCCTCCCAGCGCAGCGCCTTGAGTGCGCCGGCGCGCGCTTCGTCGTCGCCGGCGTTGCTCGCGTCGCCCTCGGCCAGGGCGACGCGGCGCAGGACCCGGAACTCGGCCACCAGGTGGTCGATCTCGGCGGGCGTCCGGCCGAGATCGGCGGCGTGCTCCCGGTACACGGCGATGCGCTCGGCGATCTCCGCGGTGGAGCAGAGCCCGAGCATCACCGGCACGCCGTCGCGCGCCGCCTGGCGCAGCGATTCCACGCTCGAGCTGGCGCGCAGGAAGGGCGGAGCGCAGCCCTGGAACGGGCGCGGTCTCAGGGTCACCGGCGGAACGTTCCAGAACCTGCCGTTGTAGCTGAAGGATTCTCCCGAGAGCGCGCGGCGCAAGATCGTGGACCCCTCCTCGAGGCGCGCGTGGCGCTCCGCGAGGGGCACGCCGAAAGCGCCGAACTCGTGGGGACTGAATCCGGGGCCGACGCCGACCAGCAGCCGTCCGTGGCTGAGGTGGCCGACCCAGGCGATCTCCTCGGCCAGGCGCAGCGGATGATGCAGCGGCAGCACCGCGATCGCGTAGCCGATCCGCACCCGCCGCGTGCGCTGGGCCACCGCGGCCGCGTAGACCGAGGGCGCCCCGACGAGCCCGAACGACGACAGGTGATGCTCGGTGATCCATACGCTGCCGAAGCCGCCGGCCTCGGCGCAATCCACCTCCCACAGCGCCTGCTCGATCACCTCCTGATCGGAAAGCGTCTCCGGCGCCGGAAGCAGCTGAAAGATGCCGATCTCCATGTGGTCTCCTGTCCAACCTTGCTCGCTATTCTTGTATCAATGTACCAAGATACCAACAAGCTGTCAAGCCCCTCTGGATTCGCAAGATTCTGAGAAAGCCTGGTACATTGGTAGCGATCGGAGGAAAAGCCAATGATCAACTCGAAGGGGCGCGGAGGAGGCGGTCCGCTGGACGTGGAGCGGGTTCAGACGGGAGTCCGCATGGAGAAGCGGATCCTCAAAGTGCTCAAAGCGCTGGCCGAGCTGCATGACCTGTCGCTCGGCGACCTGCTGGAAGGGATCGTGCTGCACGCCTTCGAGGGGAAGTCACCGTTCAGCGCCAAGACCCTGGGCCAGGTCGCCGAGCTCAAGCGCATCTACGGCCTCGACCTCGACGCCACCGCCAGCCACAAGCTGCGAGAAGCCGGCCGGCGCGCCGGCGGAAGGTGAGCTCGCGCGTTTGGAGCGGGGAGCGGCCGCCTGCTAGGATGACCGCGAGGCTACCCCGATGAATCCCGAGGTCGTTCAGGCCATCCCGGCGCTGGTCGAGAGCGGTGTGCTGCCGCCCGCGGCGGCGCCGCGGCTCCTGCGCATCGCGCGCGGCGAGCTGGTCTCGGTCCACGCGGAGCTGCGCGCCCTGCTGTACGCCGGCGTGCTCCTGCTCACCGCCGGCGTGGGGCTCCTGGTCCGACAGAACCTCGATCGCATCGGGCCGGTCGCCATCGCCGCCGGCCTCGGACTGGCTGCCGCGGCGGCGCTGGTCTGGGTGACGCGGGTGGCGCCGCCGTTCTCCTGGCAGGAAGTGGCATCGCCGAACTTGGCCTTCGACTACATCCTCCTGCTCGGCATCCTGCTCGTCGCGGCGGACCTCGCCTATTGCGAGGCGGAGCTTGGGCTGCTGGGCACCCACCGGTCGTGGCACCTGCTGATCGTCGCCGCGCTCGCGGGCGCCGCCGCCTTCCGCTTCGATTCCCGGGTCGTCTTCTCGCTCGCGCTCAGCAGCTACGCGGCCTGGCGCGGCGTCTCGCTCGCCGATGCCGGCGCGGCCGTCGCCTCGGCGGCCGGAGCCTGGCGCTGGAATGCCATCGCCTGCGGCATCCTGTTCGCCGGCCTTGGCCTCGGCCTCGCCCGGGCAGGCCGCAAGGCCCACTTCGAGCCGGTGGCGGTACATCTGGGTTGCCTGCTCGCGCTCGGCGGCATCGCCGCGGGCATGCAGGACCCCGCGTGGGGCGCCGCGCTGCTGCTCGCCGGCGGGGCCCTGGCGGCGGTCGCGTACCGGACCCGGCGGTTCCCGCTGTTCGCCTATGGCGTGGTCGCTGCCTACGTGGGGTTGACCCGCCTGCTGGCCGAAATGTCCCACGACGTGGCCCTGGGGTGCCTCTGGATCGGCGCGAGCTCGGCGATGGTGATCGCCGGCCTGCTCGCCGTCCACCGGCGGATGAAGGAGCCCGCGTGACGCCGGAGCTCGGCCGGTCCGATCGCGCCGCGGCGGTGCGCGCCGCCGCCCGCTCCTGGCGGCGCGCCGGGATCATCGACGCCGCGGCGCTGGCCGCGGTCGAGAACGGCTTCCCGGACGACCGGGTGCGCGTCGGGCCGGTCTTTCGCGCGCTGCTCTTCGTCTTCACTCTGGTCGGCGTCAGCGGCGCCCTGGGCTTCGTCGCCGCCGGCATGGGCGGCGGTCGCGGCGGGGCGCTGGCCGTCCTGGCGTTGGTCGCCGGCATCGCGCTGCTGGCGCTGACCGAGTTCCAGGTCGGCGCGCTGCGCCGGCGGCAGGGCGGCATCGAGGCCGCCACCTCGCTCATGGGCATCGCCTTGCTGCTCGCGGCCGCCGCCTGGTTCCTCTACGAGGCCGAGCACCTGGGTCGCGCGCCGAGTGTGCCGGCGCTCTGCGTGCTCGCGGCGGCGCTGGCCGGCGCCGCGGCCTGGCGCTGGGGTTATCCGCTCTATGCCGCCGTCGGCGCCGCCGCGGCGCTCGCGGCCCTCGCCCATCTGCCGGCGGGGCGGATCGTCTGGATCGCCCTGCCGCTGGCCGCCGCGCCGGCGCTGCTGCGCCTCTCCGAATCGCCGCGGCTGCCGCCGGCGCACCGGTCCTCGGCGATGGCAGTGCTGCTGGTGGCCTTGGCGGGTCTCTATCTGGCGGTCCACGTCGGTTCCTGGGACCAGCAGATCGTCGAGCGGATCGGCGGCCGCCCCTCCTGGTCGACACTCGTGGCACCCCCGGGGGTGCCGCCGGCACCGGCGGACACAGGCCTGCTCTGGTGGTCGGCTGTCGCCGCGACGGCGCTCCTGCCCATCCTCCTGCTGGCGGCCGCCCTGAAGCGCCGCCGCCTGCCGCTGCTGCTCGCCGGGGCCGTCGCCGCCGTCGCCTCGCTGGCGACGCTGCGGCACTACCTTCATCTCGAGCCGATCTGGCTCGTCCTCACCCTCGCGGGTGCGTTGTGGATCGCGGTGGTCTTCGGCCTGTGGCGCTATCTCGAATCCGGACCCGGTGCGGAGCGGGACGGCTTCACCGCCGACCCGCTCTTGACCGACCGCGGGCGCCAGGGCGCGCTCGAGATCGGCGCCGCGGTCCTGACGCTGCAACCGGGAGCGCGCTCCCCCGGAGAAGCGCACCCGTTCGAGGGCGGCGGCGGGCGCTCCGGCGGCGCCGGCGCCACCGGCGACTTCTGAACCAAGCGCCGCAGCCCGCCGCCCGCCGCCGGTAACCGCCGCGTTTCCCCAGCCATGCGCCATTCCCGACTGGTGAAGAACCTCCTGCTGGCCGGCGCCCTCCTGGTGCTCGGGTATGCCTTCGTTCGCTTCTTTCTCGCCCAGGTTGGAGCCGGCCGGAGCCCGGAGCTGGCGGCGGTGGTGGCGGCGCCGCCGTCCGGCTTCGAGATCGTCGAGCTGGGCGAGATGACGCCGGCGCGCGCGGCCCGCGAGCTCGCATCCCTCCTCGATGCCCGCGGGGGGCGCGGGGGCAGGATCGGCATCCGGTTCCGCGTGCCGCGCGCCACCCTCTACTGGCTCGCCGATCCCGCCGGCGACACTCTCGAAGAGCGCGCCGCCGGGGCCGCCGGCACCCGCCTCGCGACGGTCTGGACCGGCCAGATCCGCCGCCGGCTCGACTGGGCCGCCGCCCATGACGGCGATCTCGCGCCACCCGATCTCGCGCCGCCGGAGCGCCGGAACCTCTACCATTGAGCTGATGCCCAGGCACCCCTGCGATCGTCCGGAATCGTCCATTGACCGGACCGCGGCGTTTGGCCTATAAGAGAGTCATCTAAGAGAGTCATCCGATTCGGCGGCATGAGCCAGGCAAGACAGCCATGAGCGTCAGCCGCGACCAGCAAGACGACCACACGAGGGCGCAAGATCATGAGAGCCACGAGCACCGCCATTCTGCTGCTCCTGCTGCTGGGGAGCCCCTTCGCCACCCGTATCGCTCGATCGCAGGAGCCGCCGCCCTACCAGGGCAATGATGCGGCGCCGGCAGGCGACGAGCAGCCCCAGGACAACGCGCAGCCCGCCGATGAGCCCAACGACCCCGCGGTCGCGAGCGTCGACTACTTCCACGCGCAGCTGTCGCCTTACGGACAGTGGGTGGAGCGGGAAGGCTATGGCTACGTCTGGGTACCGCAGGTCCGGACAGGCTGGCGGCCTTACACCGCGGGACACTGGGTCTACACCGACCAGGGTTGGGCCTGGGTTGCGGACGAGCCGTGGGGCTGGGCAGCCTTCCACTATGGCCGCTGGTACTACGACTCGGAGATCGGCTGGGCATGGGTGCCGGGCACCGTCTGGGCCCCGGCCTGGGTGGCATGGCGGCATGGCGGCGGCTACCTCGGCTGGGCGCCGCTCGGGCCGGCCGTCGGCTTCACCTTCGGAGGGGGCCTCGATTTCGGCGGCGTCGTGATCTCGGCGGGGTTCTTCACCTTCGTCGGCGAGCGGGACATCCTGGCGCCGCGGGTGTCCACCGTCATCGTGTCGTCGACCCGCAACGTGACCATCATCAACAACACGACGAACATCACCAACTACGGAGTGGTTAACGGCCGCGTGGTGAATTCAGGGGTCAACGCGGACCGCATCGCGCAGGTGACCGGCCGTCCGGTGCCGCGCGTCACGGTCGCGTCGATGGCCAGAGCGACCGGCAACGCCAAGGGGGCCTTCTATCAGCCGCCGGTGGTCAGCAAGGCCGCGAGCGTCTCGCATGCGGAGTTCGGCAGAGCCTTGGCAACCCAGGTCGCGACGCAGCAGAAGAGCCGTTCCTTCGCCGCCTCGGCGGCGGGCGCGAGGCCGACCGCCAACGCGGGGCGCTCCCGGAACAACGCCAACGCGCCGGGCTCGGGGTCGACCGGCAATGCAACGGGCTCGAGGTCGACCAGTAACGCGCCGGGCTCGAGATCGACCGCCAACGCTCCGGGCTCGACCGGCGCGGCGGGGCGATCCTCCACGCGGACCACCGGCACCGGGACCGAGAAGAGCACCCACGGCGGCCAATACGGAGTCGGTATCGACAATTCGCCCCACCATCCGGGGGGTTCCGGGACGACCGGCACCGCCGCGGGTCACGGGCAGGCCGGCAGCTCACCGAACCCATCGCACGGCTCCCAGCCGAGCGGACAGGCCGGGCCGCAGAGCCGTCCGGCCCAGGGAACGCAGCAGCGGCCGCCCGCGCAGCAACCGCCGCCCAAGAAGGCTCCGCCGCCACCCAAGAAGGAGACGGAGAAGCCGCCGCCGGTCTAAGGCGGAGCGTCGCCCGCCGCGAGAGAAACTGGCGCGTTCGCCGCAACGGTGGCTGAAGCCACGACCTGGCCGTCCACGACCAGCGTGTAAGCACCGGCGGCCGCGCCTTCGATCAGGCCGTCGTGCAGCGGCAGCGGCACACCGTTGAGCGTCGCGGCGCCGCCCGTCCACGCGTAGGCCAGGAACGGCGCGGAGCGCGACGACGGCGAACCCACCGCCGGCATCGCCATCAGCGACCCCGCAACCGGCGCGGCCGCCAGCGCCTGGTTGGCGACCGCCGACTTGACGGTGGCGGGCCCGCCGCCGCGGCTGATGACCAGGGTGTTCAGGCTCCCGACGTCGAGGCCGCTCCGCCCCGAATCGGCGAAGGTGTCGACGTAGACCTTGTCGCCGTAGGTCGTGTTGAAGAGCTCGTTGCCGTTGTACTGCACGGTGTTGACGGGGCCCGGGCCGCCCGAGTCGGCGTCCCAGACGGGCAGACCGGCGTTCTGGCTGAAGATCGTCTGCGACACCACGCCGCTCACGTCACCCGAGCCTACGTGCGGCTGCCCGCCACCCGTCGCGATGAAGTAGAGAGCGGCGCCGCGCGAGACGTCGAGCGGTTCGGCCGGCCCCGAGCCGACCTGGTTGGCGATGAAGCTCGAGCCGTTGATCTGGACGTCCGAGCCGGCGGCGAAGATCGCTCCGCCGGCGTGGTCAGCCAGGTTGCCGGCGAAGGTCGTCCGCGCGATCTGCGCCGCCGATTCGCCCGCCAGGAAGAGTCCGCCGCCGCTGCCGTTGCCGGCGGCAGCCGAGTCCAGGACCAGCGAGTCGTCCAGGGTCAGCGCGACGAGCGAGCCGTTGATGGCCCCGCCCGACCCTCCTCCGGCGGTGGGGCTCCGCTGGACGTCGCAAGCGTCGAACACGGTGCCGGTGATCTGCACCGGGAGCCGGTCGCTGGCCAGAGTGCCACGCGGCGGGTGTCCGCCGAGGCCATAGAGATCCTGCCCGTCGCCGATAGCCAGGACACAACCGCCGGCGTTGGCGACCGGACCGCCGCCCGCATGGCTGCCCTGCAGCAGCGAGCCCGCCACGGTCAACCCGGCTGGTGGAGAGCCGGGCCCGCCCGCGGGAGGGCCGCCGGCGAGCGCGCAGATCGCCCCGCCGACGGCTTCGGACGTGCCCGCGACCGTGCCGCCATTGCCCTGGAACGTGGAACCCGCGACGTCGATGAGCGCGCCGAGGCCATTGATCGCGCCGCCGAACTGCGCCTGGTTGTCGACGAAGCGGGAACCCGTCACGTCCAGGGTGGCCTGATTCTCCACGTGGATCGCGCCGCCGGTGGGAGGTCCGGGCGGCGGGCAGCAAGCCTGCGGCGCAATGACGTTGGCCTGGAAGGTCGAGCGGGTGACGGAGACGTGAGCGTGTGGCGTCGCAGGAGTCGTGGTGGTGATGCCGAAGGCATAGATCGCACCGCCCACCCAGCCAGCCTGGTTGCCTTGAAAGAGACTGTCCGCCACCAGCAGCGTGCCATCGATCACGCTGATCGCGCCGCCGTGGGACGACGGATCATGATTGGGCGGGTTGGCGTGGTTGCCGACGAAAGCGCCCTGGATCACCGTCACGTTGGAGTCGCCGATCATCATGGCGCCGCCGGCGATGGGAGAGCTGTTGCCGGTGAAGCTGCAACCGATGAAGGTGGCATCGGAGCCGGTGCGGACCTTGACGCCGCCGCCGTCCGCACCCGCGGCGCCGGCGTTGTTCTCGAAGCGGCAGCCGACGAAGCGGGCCGCCGCTCCGTCGACGGTGACCCCGGGCGACATGGTCGAGGAGCCACCGCCGCCGTTGCGGAAGATCAGGTTCCTGAAGACGATCAGCCCGCCGCGAGAGCGCGCGGAGTTGCGCAACACGAGCACCGGATGCTGGCCGCCGCCGTCAAGGACCACCGTGGCGCCGCCCGCGGCGCGAATCGTGAAGCGCTTGCGAGCGTTCGAGATCTTGAAGCCGCCTGCCGGCCCGGGGTAAGTGCCCGCGGCGAGCTGGATGACGCCCCCGTTCGCGACCTGCCGCAGGGCCTGAGCGAGAGTGGGGACGTCCTGCGGCACGCGCAGCACGCCGCCGGCCCCGGCGACTCCCCCAGCAACTCCGACGCCAGCCGCGCCGGCGCCGATCCCGGGCGGCGGCTCCGGCGGTATCACCGGCGAGCCGGCGGCAGCGCTCGCGGTAACTAGCGGCAGCAGCGGCAGCAGCGCCTGCAGGAGGAAGATTTTCGCAAAGCGGACCATCACCGTCCTCGGACCTCTCTCCTTCCCAGCGAGCTCATTCTACTCTGCTCGCCGCGCGCGGCCGGCCGCGAGGACCGTGGCGTCAGGGCGGCGCGAGCTGCCTGGCGACCGCCTCCGCCGTCTCCTTGGAAGGCACGACCGGAGTGATCTCGAACTCCATCAGGTCGTGCCAGTGGACGATCCACTCCTGGAACAGTCGCGGGTCGTCACACTCCATCAGCTGGAAGCAGCGGTCGAGGCTCGCCTCGATCCAGCTGTCGACGTAGCGCAACCCCTCCGGCATCATCCGGCCGCGCTCGCGAAGACGAGCATAGACAGCCCCCGCGTCGCGGTTCTTGAAGCGCTCGACGACCATGAAGAGCATTGGCGGTCCCCCTCTCCGATCCGAGGTGCTGTTCTCTCTCCCATCGACCTGCGCGGCGCCCGTCAGCATAGCCCGAGACATTGGGATGGGTCTTGAGTTTCGACCGCCGCCGCCCGTAGTGCTCTAATACCGACCCACGAAGGAGGCGCCCTCCCGGCCGGCAGGGGGTCGCGCGCCGTCGTCCCGCGGCCATGGCGATTGCCCAGCAGATCCCGCACGAGATCCTCGCCACGCTGCGGGGTGACCTGGTGCCCCTTTTCGTGGCGGCGATCATGATCACCGTGGGGGCCGCCTCCGTCGCCCTCGCGGTGTCCCGCCGCCCCCGGGACACCACCCTCCTGTCGTTCGCTTTGGCCGGGGGCCTTTATGGAATCCGCCTTCTCCTCTCGCTGAGCTCGGCCGGGGTGCTGTTCGGGATCGACGAAGCCCCCCGTCGTCTTTGGATCGCGTCGATCTCCTACTGCATCCTGGTCCCCTTCGTCGATTTCCTGTCGCGGCTCGCCCCGACGCGCTGGCGCACGACCCTGCGCCGCCTGGTCGCCATCGACCTCGCCTGCGCCTTAGCCGGGCTTGCCTTCCTCGCCTGGCGGCGCGATCCCAGGACACTGAGCTCCTTCTTCTCGTGGCTCTCGATCCTCAACGTCGCGCTGGTGCTCCTGGCCTTGTTGCGCCCGGGCGAGACGCCGACCTGGGAGCTCCGCCGCCTGCGGGCTGCTTTTGGCATCCTCGCTTTCTTCGTGCTTTGCGAGAATCTTCGCTCCTTCAGGATCTTCCCCTGGCCTCAGTTTGCGGAAGGCCCTGGGATGCTCGCCTTCGTCGGCGCCCTGGGCTCGATCGTCGCGCGCCGGTTCTTCGCGGAGCGATCGCGCCTGGCCGCGCTCCGGCAAGAGCTCGACACCGCACGCCTCATCCAAAGGTCCCTGCTGCCGGCGGAGCTCCCCCGCCTGCCAGGTCTCGAGATCGCCGTGCGCTACGTCCCGGCCGCGGAAGTCGCCGGCGACCTCTATGACTTCCTGCCCGCCTCCGGCAATCGGCTCGGTGTGCTGGTGGCGGACGTCTCCGGTCACGGCGTCCCCGCCGCCCTGGTGGCATCGATGGTCAAGATCGCCGTCGCGGCGCAGGCTGCCGACGCCGCCGCGCCCGGCAAGGTGATGACCGGGATGAGCCACATCTTCCACCGACGTCTGCGCAGCCAGTTCATCACCGCGATCTATGTTTGCGTGGATCTCGACGAGGGATCGCTGCGCTGGTCCAGTGCCGGACACCCACCGCCGTTGTTGCTCCGGCGCGGCAACGTGGTCGAGCTGTCGTCCGCCGGACCGATCCTGGGACGGCTCGCGCGCCGCGACTACGTCGAGTCGTGCACCTCTCTCGAGGCCGGCGACCGCCTCATGGTCTTCTCCGACGGCATCCCCGAAGCCGCGTCGCCGTCCGGGGAACCCTTCGGCGATGACCGGCTGCGGGCCTTCCTGGCGGAGCACGGCCAGCTTCCCCCCGACGCCTTCGCGGGAGCCCTGCTCGCCCGTCTCGAGAAGTGGTCACGGCCGCGGCCGGCCGGCGCGCCACCGGATGAGGGCGCGCAGGCCTTTGCAGATGATCTGACCCTCGTCGTCCTGGCCGTCGGCTCCCCGATCTCGTCCTGAGGGCCACCGCCGCCTCGCCCGGATCGAGCGCCAGCCACAAGTAGACACCCGGCGGCGGAACGGCAACGCAGCCCAGGGGCGTGAGCACTGTGGACTTGCGTCAGGGTGGGGTGAAGACGAACAGACCGCGGGGTCCTGCGCCGTAGAGCGTGCCGGGAGCGACAGGGTCGGCGGCGAGGTGGCCGAGCGCCGGCTGCGGGCCGGCGGTGAGTGGTTGCCAGAGCTTGCCGCGATTGGTGGAGACGAGTGCTCCAAGATCGGTTGCGGCATAGAGGGTGGACGATACTCGCGGATCGAGCAGGAGGTCGTGGATCCGGGTCCAGCGTGGAATGCCGGCGATGACGCGTTTGTGGGTGACGCCGCCGTCGAGGCTCTTGTAGATCTGGCGCGGGCCGCCGGACGACTCGTAGAGGATGTTGGGGAACGAGGGATCGATGCGCAGACGCCGGGAGGAGCCGAGCTCGAAGAGGCCGGCGCCGCCTTCGGCAATGGGCGCGCCGGGGCCGATCTCGAGCCAGCTGGCGCCGCCGTCGGCGCTCTTCCAGAGGCCGTAGCTCTCGGCGTAGACGGTGCCGGGGTACGCCGGATCGACGGCGACGGCGGTCCAGAACTGGTTCAGCGCATCGGGCACGGCGCCCGCCAGCAGGATCCAGCTGGCGCCGCCGTCGGCGCTCCGGGCCAGCGCGAAGACGTCCTGCGTTTGGCAGTTTCCCGATCCGGAGCAGGCAATCTGCAGGCTCGCGCCCGCCAGGTACAGAACCGGCGCGGCGCCCGGCGAGAGGGCCAGGTCGTAGGGCACGAACCCATGAGGCAGTCCGCGGTCGCGCAGGCGCCAGTTGTCGCCGCCGTCGGCGCTCTTGAACAGGCCGCCGCCGGTCAGCGCATAGATCGCCCCGGCGCGCACGGGATCGACGACGATCTGGTAGATCGGGATGTCGCTCAGGTAGACCGCGAGCCCGGTGTTGGCGGGCGTCCAGGTGGCGCCGCCGTCGTGGCTTCTGACGATCCCGAGGTCGTAGTTCTCGCCGGCCTGCACGGCGGCGTAGAGAGTGCCCGGCAGATGCGGGTCGGCGGCGAACGCGGTGACCGCGACCTGGTCCACCCCGCGGTTGGCATCGGCCCAGGTGTTGCCGCCGTCCTCGCTCTTTGCGATGCCCGCACCGGAGCCGGCGTAGACGCGGGCCGGCTGGGCGGGATCGACGGCCACGGCGCCGAAGCCCGCGGTCCCCAGCACACGGGTCCAGGTGCCACCGAAGTCGGCGCTGCGGTAGACGCCGCCGGTGCCGATCACCAGAGGATCGGCGCTGAAGCGCGCCGCCGCGAAGACGGCGCCGCTCGGGGCGTCCACCGCGACCGACGGGTACGCCTGGGAGGCGCCGGGATCGAGATCGGCCTGCACCCAGGTGGCACCCCCGTCGGCGCTCGTGGAGACGTGGTACAAGCCGCCCGCAACCAGGCGCCGGCAGTCGGTCGGATCGAGCGCCAGGCTGAGGATGATGTCCGTCTTGGGCAGGGTGGCGAGCAGGACCCAATTGCCACCGCCATCAGTGGTCTTGAAGATCTGCCCTTGGCCGGTGCCGACGTAGACCATGTTGGCGTCGGCGGGGTCGACCGCCAGCGCACGGACCGGATAGTAGGGAACGGAGAAGGGGAGACCGCCGTTGGCCAGCGCCCAGGTGCCGCCGCCGTCGCTGCTGCGCCAGATGCCGGCGTTGGGATCGCTGCCGTAAAGGACCCGCGGCGCCGAGGGCGCGATCGCCGCGCCCAGGAACTGATAGGTGGCGTTGTCGTCCTGGAGCGGGGTCGCCATCCAGCTCGCGCCGCCGTCGAGCGTCTGCCAGATGCCGGTTCCGGTCACGGCATACAGGTGGCCGGCGTCCGTCGAGTCGGGCAGGAGGTAATTGATGATGCGATCGTTGGTCTGGGGCAGGCCCAGGCCGCCGGCCCGCATCCAGGTCACGCCGCCGGATCGCGGCCGGCTGAGCCTCTTAGTGATCGCTGCAGCCGCTACGGCGCCAACCCGAGCTGCTTCATGTAGGTCTGGTTGTCCCAGTACAGCCATTCCTCGTCCATCACGCCATTCTTCCAGTGCCCGAACGTCGCCATCTGGAGCTCGAACGACTTGCCGGTCGGTTGGATCGTCTTGTTGCCCATGGTCATCGGCTTGGTGAAGGTGCCGCGCATGACGCCGGTCACCGCCGTCCAGTCGCCGGCGGCGATGCGAACAGGATGCTCCTTGATGTTGGTGTCGGGCGCATAGACGAACATCGCTTTCAAGTCGCGGATGTGCACGTCGATGCCGTGGGTGACGTGGCCGTCCGGCCAGTGGACTGCGATGTCCTTGGAATGGCTGTGGCTGAGCTGGTCCCACTTCTGGCCGCTGAAGACGTTGAAGTCGAGGTCGTCGAAGATCGCCAGGTGCGTCTTCTCCGGCGCCGTCCTGGGTGGCGGCGACGGGGGCGCGCCGCCGGCGGCGGAAGCCCAAAGCATGCATCCGAAGGCGGTTCCAGTCACTGCTCCGATGAGCAATCGTTGGCCTGACATCTGCGGCTCCTTCCCCGGGTGGGGCAAAGTGGGATTTCCGACTCTACACCCGTCGCTCCCGAACGGCCAATGCGCCCGATTCCTACCTTCCGCCCGCGCTGCTGACGGCGCGGCAGAGTAGCGCGCACGGTCACGGAGGTGGCGCCGGGCCCTCGCGCGGCGGCGCATAGATCAAGTGGCGCACCGTCGGCGCACCGCGAGTCAGAGCATGGACCCGCGCCTCCAGCTCTCGATCGGCCTGCGTCTGGCGGGCGTGCTGGCGCAGGTGCTCCGCCCAGGAGCGCACCAGAAAGGTTTCCACGAAGTGGTCGGCCGCATCGGTGTCCTGGAAGATGCCCCACTGCGAAGCCCCGTCGCGGCGGCGCATCCGCTGGTACTCCTGCATCGCCACCAGAAACGCCGCCGCCTGCGCGGGCTCGACCACATACTCGACGGTGACGAGCACCGGGCCTTCGGTGAGCGCGGGAGCGTCGGCAGGCGAGAGCGCCGGCCAGTGGTTCCACGGGCTGACGTCGACGGGACCTTCGGGCAGCCGCCACGCCAGCCCGAGCGCTGCGGTCGCGAGCGTGCCGAGGCCGGCCGAGACGAGCGCCGTCCCGACACTCGAGCGCGCGCCGACGGCTCCCCACAGCGCGCTGCCCGCCGCCATTCCCCCCTGGAAAACGAGCAGGTAGACGGCGAGCGCGCGAGCGCGGACCCAGTCAGGGGCGAGGAGCTGCACCGACGCCGAGATCAGTGAGATGAAGACGATCCAGCACCCGCCGGCGGCCAGCATCAGGGCAGCGAGCACCAAGAGGCCGTGTGCGGCGCCCGCGCCGAGCATGGCCGCGCCCAGCCCGACGACGGCAGCCGAGGCCACGGCCTCGGTCGACCAGCGGGCGCGGGCGGGCTGCATCAGCAGCGCGCCGGCGATGGCGCCGGCTCCGAAGCAGCCGAGCAGGAGCCCGTAGCCGAGCGGGCTCTTGCTTTCCTGGTGCGCGATCGTCGGCAGCAGGGCGAGGATGGCGCTGCCGAAGAGCATCACCACGCCCGCCCGCAGAACCAGCCCGCGGATACCAGGGGAGTAGCGGACGTAGCGCAGCGCCGCCACCGTCGCCCCGCGCAGGTGCTCCACGGGAACCGAGCGCGGGCGCCGCGGGCGCTTCCAGCGCGCCACAACGACGATGACGCCGACGAACGACACCGCGTTGACGACGAACGCCGGACCGACGCCGGCGACGGCAATGAGCGCGCCGGCGGCCGCCGGTCCGACCGCTCGGGCGAGGTTGAATTCGATGCCGTTGAGCGCCGAGGCCGCGGGCAGCTCCTCCCGCGACACCAGGTCGGGGAGCAGCGCGCGCCAGCTTGGCGCTTCGATGGCATCGCCGGCGGCGACGGCGAAAGTGAGGCCGAGCAGCAGCCAGGGGGACATCCGGCCCGCAAGGGTGAGCGCCGCCAGCACGACGGTGGCGCTCACCATCCAGCTCTCGGTGATCAGGATCAGCTTGCGGCGGTCGACGATGTCGCCGATCGCCCCGGCGAACAGCGCAAGCAGGAAGAACGGCAGCGATGACGCAGTCTGAATGAGCGCGACGGAGAACGGCCCGGCGCCGAAGGAGACCATCAGCCATGCAGCGCCGACGCTCTGCATGAAGGCGCCCACGTCCGAGAGGACGTTCGCCATGAGCAGGTGCCGGAAGATCGGCACCCGCAATGGCCGCCACAAGGTCTGCGACGCAGGCATGGATTCGACGTCCCCGACAGCGCCCTGTGGTGGTAACCCTGGCATTATCGCAGAGCAGGTCTACGGCATGGTGCGCGTCGTCAACCCCTTTGCCTAGAAGGGCATGCCTCTGTGGGGTATACTGTGGAACCCTACCAACTCTACCAGGGAGGAGATTTCCATGGAGAAGAGCAGGCTGAAGGCCGTTTGCCTCGTCGTCTCCCTCACGCTGCTCATCGTGGTGCCGGCGCTGAACGCGGCTGCGCCCAAGCAGACGGATTCGAAACCGGCTGCGGCAGCGACGTCCGCTGCGCCGGAGGCCAAGGCCCCGGCGAAGACGGAAGAGCAGAAGATGATGGACGCCATGATGAAGGCCGGCTCGCCGGGCAAACCGCACCAGGACCTCGCCAAACAGGCAGGCAACTGGGACCTCGTGGTGAAGGCCTGGATGAAGCCCGGGGCGCCACCGCAGGAGACCAAGGGCACCGCGGAGCGCACCATGATCCTTGGCGGTCGCGTCCTCTCGGAGAAGGTGACCGGCGACCCGATGGGTCCCGGTATGGGCCCCTTCGAGGGCTTCGGATTGAGCGGCTTCGACAACGTCTCCGGCAAGTATTGGGGTACCTGGAATGACAACATGGACACCGGCGTCATGGTGTCCACCGGCACATGCGACGAGAAGACCTCCACCTGCACCTTCAAGGGCACCTATACGGACCCGATGACCAAGAAGGCAAAGCACACCCGGATGGTCATGCACCGGGACGGAGACGACAAAGCGGTCATGGATTTCTACGAACCCGGCAAAGGCGGCAAGGAAGCGAAGACGATGGAGATCACTTACACGCGAAAGAAGTAGCTCTCATCAGTGCAGGACTCTCGGGAGGCCGGGCTGTCGGCTCCGCTGCCAGTCGACGACCACTACGCCGATGGCGACCAGCTCGACGGCATCGGCTTCCCGTTCACTGAACCCGCCCTCTTCCAGCCAGGCCGAGACTGAGCGGCACCCGAAATAGCAGGGCGGTTGACGCAACTCTGCGGCGAAAACGCAATCGTTCGACTCCTTGGGAGGCGAAAGGATGAACGGCGGCACGGACACCCGTAGAGTAGCGGCGATCACCGGCGCCGCGCAGGGCATCGGGCGGCGCACGGCCCTTCTGCTGGGCGAACGGGGCTTCGCCCTGGCGCTCTGTGACTTGCACTCATGCGCGGAGACGCTCGCGGAGCTGCGCCAGCGCGGCGTGGAGGCTCTCGAATGTACCGGCGACGTCTGCGATGAAGCCGTCGTGGCGCGCTTCGCTGCGGCGGCGACCGAGCGCTGGGGACGCGCCGACGTGCTGGTGAACAATGCCGGCATCAGCTTCATCGCACCGGCTGAGAAGGTCTCGGCCAAGGACTTTCGGCGGGTCCTCGAAGTAAACCTGGTGGCGCCATTTCTGCTCGTCAAGGCTTTCGGCGCGACAATGCTCGAAAGACGCTCCGGCAGTATCGTCAACGTCGCCTCGATCGCAGGCTTGACCGGCATCGCCGATCGCGCCGCTTACAACGCGTCGAAGCACGGCCTGATCGGCTTGACGCGCACCTTGGCCAGCGAATGGGGAGGCCGCGGCGTACGCTGCAACGCTGTGTGCCCGGGTTGGGTCAAGACCGAGATGGACGACGCCGCCCAGGCCGCCGGCATCTATGCCGACGCCGACATCACAGACCGCGTGCCGATGGCACGGTTTGCCACACCGGACGACGTGGCGCGCGCCATCGCCTTTCTCGCCGATCCCGCGGAAAGCGGCCTCGTGAACGGGCACACGCTCGTCGTCGACGGCGGCTGGACGGCAGACGGCAGCTGGCAAAGGTTGCGCCTTTCTCACCGGTGAACGACACCTCGCCGACACCTCATAGGCCAGCTCCCAGCCGGCGTGGCCTCCTCGCCGTACGGCCAGAAGTTGCGGTAGGCGACTTTCACCCCGTAGCCATCCGTCTCGAGGCGGACGCTGCTCAGATGGTCGACATCGAAGTGGTGGTCCATGCCAGCGGTGATGCTATCGACATCTTTGAATCAAGATCGCACGCCAGCGCAATCCGCACAAGCGCCTGACCGTCCCCGACGACGTTGCGCGCTGCATCACCGCGCTGTGCCACCCCGCCACCTACTGGATGACCGGCAACACGCTCCATGTCGATGGCGGCGAGAACGTCGTAGGATGAGCTCATGACGGAAAACGGACTGCCCTGCCTGGACCTGCTGGAGGCCACTCCTGGAATTCTCCGCAGCCTGATGACGGAGCTGACCGAAGAGGACGCCCGGTGGAAGCCGGCGCCGGGCCGCTTCTCCGTCGCCGAAGTGCTGGCCCACCTGTCGCACTCCGAAGGCCACTGCTACCGCATGCGCCTCGATCGTTTCATGGCGGAGACCCGTCCCGAGTTCGAGCCCGACGACGCGCAGATGTATCTCGACCTCTATCGCGATGCCGACCCCGAGGATGCCTTCGATCATTTCGAGGAGCAGCGCGAGAACAACATGGAGTTCCTCCGCAGCCTCCCTGCCGGCGCGGGCGATCGCCTCGCCCTGCATAAGGAGTACGGCGAGATCACCATGTCACAAATGCTGAATGAATGGGCGCTCCACGACCTCGGCCACATCCGCCAGATCGCCGAACTGGCCCGCGCTCGCAAGTACCAGGCCGGCGCCGGCCTGATGGCCGCCTCCTACAACCTGAAACCCTGATTAACCAATGAACAAGGATTAACGGCGAATAGCCAAGGTGTCGAGGTGATGAACTCAAGGACACCCTTCTCTGCTCGTTCGACCAGGGCCCGAACGAGGGGGCCGAAGGTAGCATGCCGCTCGACCAGGTAGATCAGCGGCGCCGTGTCGAGGCCCAGCTTGCCGACCTTCGAGAAGGCCTCAAGGTTCAATGGCCGCTGTTCCACTCTTGTCGCAGGCGCTCTACGTAGGCTTGCGCATCCACCGAGCCCCAAAGCTCGGCGCCCAAGCCTCCAGTTCGAGCAAACTGCGCCGGCGCTCATCACTCTCCGGGGCGGCGTCCGCCGCTTCGGCGAGGATGCGCTGCGCCAGGCGGAGACGCTCCCGCATTGGACGCGCACGGACCTGCTGCTCGTAGAGCTCATCGATGGTGAGAGACTTCTGCGCCACGCCGACACCCTCCTGGGGTCTATAGGCCGCGAGGGCCATTCCTCGGAGATCATACGCCGCCACGACAAGCGCTCCAAGGTGATCGCCGTCGAGGACGCGTGCCGATCGCCAACTCGGTCCTCAAGCGGCAAAGATGACCTCCCTGTGGCTCAGGATCGCCTGACGCCGAAACGGGTTGCGCAGGCCCGCCTGCTCGACGAGATGGATCTCGCGCCCGAAGATCTGCCGGAGGTGCTCCTGCATGGTCACCAGGTCGAGCAGGCTCCACGGCGCGTCCGCGGCGAAGGTCACCAGGACATCGAGGTCGCTGTCGGATCGGAAGTCGTCGCGCAGCACCGATCCGAAGAGGGACAGCTCCGTGACCTTCCAGTGGCGGCAGAAATCGGCGACCGCGGCCTGGTCGATCGGCACCTTGACGCTCATCGACACACCGCGGATTGCTGACTTTTGGCGAGAGCCGGGAACCGCCACGGCGCTTAAACTGCTGATTCTATTGGTGCGGCTGGGAGGACTCGAACCCCCGACCAAGAGTTTAGGAACTCCTTCAGTACCGCTTTTCGGCACCCTCCCGGGCACCATTAGACACCTTAAACCTCAGCGTTGTCAATGACTTATGGTGCGCCATGGTGCGCCGGGGAGCGTGCTGGAGTTTTCGGCACTGGACCAAATTTGGACCACGAAACGGGGGAGCGCGGCTAGGCCAGGCCTGTCCAGCGCTCTCCGCCCTCCGAATTCGCCCGACAGGGGTCAAGGACGCCGTCGATCCGGCCGAGCTCGTCGCCACCGTCGCGGCCCTCGGCTTCAGCGAGAAAGCGGCCCTGCTCGATCAAGCCCTCCAGCACCAGGCGCCCGCCGCCGCGCAGGCGCCCGAAGGGGAGAGCTGAGCCGGCCGCAGGTAGCACCAGGTCACGCATTGGTAGATCCTTACTCCTTCGTCGCGTTGCCGCGGCGATCGAAGTCAAGACCCCCGTTCAAACCGTGCGTGCGGATTTGTTGAGTAGACCCGAG
>Ga0209118_1000621_pt1 | contig 18615 bp, 13 predicted proteins | sample BlaSpr_A8_Ref_M1_FD_187988 | JGI IMG/M metagenome (GOLD analysis project Ga0209118, IMG submission 187988) | Forest soil microbial communities from Thunder Bay, Ontario, Canada - Black Spruce, Ontario site 2_A8_Ref_M1 (SPAdes) (version 2) | ecosystem: Environmental > Terrestrial > Soil > Boreal...
GCGGCGTTCCACGTGAGGTGGACCGCGCCGACCACTGCGGTGGCGTTGAGTGTGAAGGCCGGCGCCGGCGGGCCGCGCGGCTGGCTCGCGGTGACCGTCAGGATCCGCAGAACATCAGCCGAGTGTCCGAGCGCGTCGGTCGCGGTGGCCCGGATGGTGTAGGTGCCAAGCGCGAGTCCAGAGGTCTTGAAGGGGGCTGCCCAGGTCGCCAGGCCATCCAGGCCGTTGAGATCCGGACCGCCGGTGGCGATCGGGGAGCGGCCCGGGATGTCGACCCAGAGCGAGCTTCCCTGCGGGGCATAAGCAAAGCTGAACGAGGTGATTCCACCTGCTCCGCCGGCCGCAGCCTCGAGGAGGGCGGTCTCGCCCACCGCGAGCGTGTCGGCGCCGGGAAGGACGAACTGGATCGTCGGAGGCGCCTGCGACCAGGCCCCCGGGGTGACGAGCTGCGCGGGCGCGCTCCAGGTGCTCTGGTTACCGAGGTCGTCCGAGGCGGTCACCACGTACGAGACCGGAACATTCCCGCGGAGGAACTGATCATTGAAGGCGGGCGTCGTGAGACCTGAGACGGCGAGGCTGTACCCGCCGGTTCCGGCGGCCCGGTAGACGCTGTAGGTGAGCGGCGCGCTGCTCGCGGGCGGAGTCCACGAGACGCTCACCGCGGAGGCGGAGCTCGTGACGTGCAGCGCTGTCGGCGCGGGCACCGAGTGGATCACGGTCACGGTGCCCGGCTTGGTGACGCCGAGCTGCGCGCCGCTTGCGGACTGCGCAACCGCCCTGATCTGCAGGTCTCCAGCGCCGACGCCGGTGAGGTCGATGGGACTGGCCGCGGTCCAGCCATCCGGCGTGACAGTGGTCGAGAGAGTGACGAAGGTCAGCCACGACGAACCCGCGAGCTTCTGCAACGCCGCCCGGTCGACTCCGGCGTCCGAGCCAGCGGCGCGAACGACGACTGAGCTACCGGCCCGCGCCATGGTTGCTTGATCTGCGCGGAGGTCCAGCTCGCCGGTGGTCGGCGTGGGTTGCGCGGAGGCCGCTGCGACCACGAACGGCACCGACGTGGAAGCGGCCGGGCCTGGCAGGCTCATGCTTGCGACCACCGCGGAAGCGGCGCCTGGCGCGGACCCGTCAAGCGCTCGCACGCGGTAGTAAACCTGCCCGCCCACCCGCAGCGCCGAATCTTTGAAGAGCGTCGTCGCGACGGCGGGCAGCGGTTCGAACGTCCCGGCGGAATCCAGTGCGCGCTCGACCACGTAGCCGGTTGCGCCCGGTACGGCCTGCCAGACCACTGTCGATCCGCCCGACCCGTCGACGACTCGAATTCCGGCCGGCGCCGCCAGCGCGGTTGAGGTGGCAGCAGCAGTCGTTGAGCCGCGCAGCGTGATCGATACGGCCGCGGACGGCGAACCGGACGAGCCATCCGAGCCCGTGGCCTGCACGCGATACGAGTACGTCCCGCCGGCGGTGGCGCTCGCGTCTATAAATGAGGCACCGGCGGACGTGGCCAGCGGGCTCCAATCGCCCGTCGACTGGCGCGAGACCAGGTAGGCCGCCGGGATCACGCCCGCCGGCGCCGTCCAGTGAAGATCAACCCCAGACGTCGTCGCAGTGGCGACCAGCGCCGTCGGAGCCGGCAGGACCGGTGTCGCGGCCACGATGAAACCGGCCTCATCGCTGACGAGCTGATTGCCCGTCGCGCGGACGCGGTAGTGGCCGTTCGACAGTCCTGCAACGTTCCAGTCCGCGGTGCACTGCGTCGCGCATGTGACCGTCGCCGGTATCGGTGTCCACGTCGTGCCGTCGGACGTGTACTGGAAGCTGAGCGCCGTCGCGGGGAGCGTCGAGGCGCTGAGGATGAGGTGCCCGCCGGCCAGCCCATCGGCCGCGAGCTGCTCGCCACCGGCCAGGCGCACGACGAAGATGACCTGGGTCGGTGCGGTCTGCGTGACTTGGGCAGCCACGGTGAATGTCGTTGTCACAGGGTCAGAGACGGCGCTGGATTGATCGACGACGACCAACTGGTACGTGTGCGAGCCGGAGGCCGCGGTGGTGTCGACGTACGAGGTGCTGCCCGCGGGGAGCTCGACGAGCTGAACGCCGTCGCGCGTGAGGCGGTACAGCGCCGCGCTGCCGGCTGCGGGCTGCTGCCATGTGAGCGCCACCCCGTTAGCTGTCGATGCAGCAGCAAAACCCACCGGCTGCGCGGGCTTCGCGTTCGACACGACAACGGACCGATTGACGAGGGTGACGTTGCCGCTCCCGTCCTGGATCCGGATCGTCAGCGTGTAAGTCCCGTCGGGAACCGTGGTGGAATCGAAGTTGAGCGTCGCCGTCCAAGAACGAAGACTTCCAGCAAGTGGGGTGCCTGATGAGGTGCCGAGTGCCACGGACGCAAGCGGTCCGCTGAGAGTCCATCCGACCTGGCCGGCGCCGTCGCTGGTCTGGACGTCCGTGGAGAGAAGCACCGTTCCAGTGAGCCGGCCGGTGTCCGGAGTGATGCGTAGCGCAACCGGCGGTGCGACGGTGGTGGTTGGCGGGATCGACGCGGGAGTCGTGACCGCTTGCACCGGGCTGCACGGAGCCGCTGTGGATTTGACACAGGTCACATTCGCCTGCGCAGAAAGCACTGTCGTCAGGGCGGTCTCGTTTCCGTTTGCGACGTTGACCACCGCGAGCTCGAGCGTGGCGTCAAAGCTGACCATCTGCCCGCCGGCCTGGAGGATTGTCGCGGAGGCGGTGGATGAGGTCGTGTTGGGTGCGAAGGTCACGAACACTTGCGGAACGACAGGCACCGGTGTGCTCTGGGCCGGAGGCGTCGGCGCGACCGCCGGGACAGTGATGTGGGTGACGCGCCGCACGATAGGCGCGGGCCTCGGGCGGTAGACCGGCTGAACCGCGGCGGGACCCTTGATCAGCAGGGTGCCGGTCGGCGGATCGTAGCCGACGATGTGGATTGCCGCCCCGGCGGCCCAGCTCGCCAGCGTCGCTGCGTCGAGATTGGCCGGGATGATGGCCTTCCAGATGCCGGCTGCAGCGTCCACCAGCACAGGGGTGATGCGAGGCAATGAGACCAGAGCAATACGCCCCTGGTCCTCGACTCCCACTTCGGGCCGGTACCAGCGCCGGACCGTCAGCCGGTTGGCGGTGAGGTAGCCGCTGATCTGGGCCGCCGTGGCCCGTGGCGGAAAGTAGACGGTGGCGGTGTCGCGCGTGCTCCCCTGCTCAACCACGATCTGGGGAAGGCTGAACACGTAGCGGCCGAATGCCGGCGACGCGCCGACCAGCCCCATCCCGTACCGATCGCCAAGCTGGCTCGCCTGGTCGATCGAGGTGAACGGGGCCATGCGGACGGCCAGCTGCGACGTGCCCAGCGGTTCCGCCGCGAGGATCTGGAGGCCCGGCGACAGGCGAAGCGTGGTCTGGGAAGAACCGACCTGGGCCGGCGCCTGGAACGCCAGCGGGACCGTGCCCACCGTTTGCGCCACAACCGCCACGGCGAGGGCTGCTACAGACGTGAAAACGACGACGGGCGGCAGGAGTGCTTTGAAGCTCAAGCTGGGCGCGGGCCCTCTTCCTTTATAAGAGGCACGACCAAGCCGGCCACGCGCCGCGACGCGGACACCCCTTCCAAAACCTTCCTTTCAGCTGTTGCGGGCGCTGACCGCGCCTCGCACAAAACCTGTCGCGACATCATGACTGAACCATCACGTGGAATCGCATCAAATCGCGAAAAAGACAAAACATTTCGGCGTCGAGAAACCGCGATGATGAAACGCCAGCGGTCTTGACGAAGAGGAGGAACTGATGTGAAGCCAACGCACGAGACCGGGTTGCTGCTCCCTTCCAGGGAGTCCCTTCTGTGGGGAGGCGGCGACCTGGCTTTTGTCGTCGAGGCGGCGCGGTGGGCGGAGGCTGCGGGCTACGACTCGGTGTGGGCCGGCGACTCCCTGCTGGCGCGTCCGCGCGGCGAGCCCCTTAATCTGCTGGCCGCCGCCGCCGGAGCAACAACCCGAGTCACGCTCGGTACGGCGGTCCTGCTGCCCCTGCTCCGGCACCCTGTCTCGCTGGCGCACGCCGTGGCCACCCTGGACCGGATCGCGCGCGGCCGCGTGATCATAGGAGTCGGTCCGGGCGCTGAGCTGCCCGGCACGCACGCGGAGCTGGCGGCGCTTGGCGTTCCCAGCGACCGCCGGGTCGGAGCGTTGATCGGGGCCGTCGAGCGCTGCCGGCGGCTCTGGCGGAACGAGGAGCCGGGAATCGAGCTGCAGCCCCGTCCGTTTCGCCCTGGCGGTCCTCCGATCTGGCTGGGCGGCAGCGGTCCCCGGATGCTGCGCCTGGCCGGCACGATGTTCGATGGCTGGCTCCCGTTCAGTCCAACTGCAACCGAATATGCGTCGGGTCTTCAGGCGGTGCGCGAGGCTGCCGAAGGCGCAGGCCGGGATCCGGGCAGCGTTGCGACAGGCGCTTATTTGACGGTGGCCGTCGCCGACACCCCGGGCAAGGCGGCGGGCGAGCTCGACACCTACATGCGGACGTACTACGGAGTGCCCGCCGAGGTCATGACCAGGGCTCAGGCCTGCCATGCCGGCACCCTGGAATCGGCCGGCGAATGGTTCGCGGAATATCGCGCCGCGGGCGCAGGACACCTGGTTCTGCGGCTGGCTCGCCCAGACCTCAGCGATTACTACGACACGATTCGTCAGCTGCTTGGCGCCGCCAGGAGCTAAAGCTGGGTCGGATGCATGTCGGGGGTGGTGGGCCGGGCAGGATTTGAACCTGCAAAGCTTTCGCGGGTGGTTTACAGCCACTTGAGCTCGCCAATGCCCAGCCGACCCACAGCAGGCAACCGAACGTTTCGGAAGCGTGCAGGTAATGGTAGACGCTCGAGGTCGGCGCCCGGACTCATAGAATGCCACCGTGGCGCGAGGCTATGCCCGTTACGTCCTCGCCGTCATGGTCGGCATCAACTTCCTCAACTACATGGATCGCTACGTCGGCGCCGCGGCCTCGCCGCTGATCCAGAAAGAGTTCCATCTCAGCGACTCCCAGGTCGGACTCCTCGGCTCGGCCTTTCTCCTCGTCTACGCGGTGGCTGCCGTGCCATTCGGCTACTGGGCGGATCGCGGCGTCCGCAAGACCGTAGTCGCCGCCGGCGTCGCCATCTGGAGCCTCGCCACACTTTTCACTGGTTTCGCCCGCAGCTTTCCGCAGCTGTTCGTGAGTCGCGCCGTCCTCGGGATTGGTGAGGCCGGATATTACCCCGCCGGCACTTCGATGCTTTCTGACTACTTCCCCAAGGAGCAGCGTGGCCGGACCATGTCGATCTGGGGCGCCGGGAGCACATTCGGTATCGCGGTCGGATTCGCCGGCGGCGGGTACATCGCGGAGAAGTTCGGCTGGAGGAGCGCGTTCTTTTTTGCCGCGGTGCCAGGGATCCTGTTCGCGCTGCTTGCGTTCGGCCTTCGCGAGCCGCTGAGAGGAAGCGCCGAGAAGATTGGCCACGCGGTGGAAAGGATCCACGAAGCGAGCATCCGCAACTTCGTCGATCTCTTGAGAATCCGCACTCTTCGCGCCACGATCCTGTCGCAGACCCTCCTCTACTTCGTCCTGGCCTCAAATGCGTTCTGGCTGCCGATCCTCCTCACTCGCCGATTCAACCTCTCAGTGGGCAAAGCTGGATTGCTGGCCGGAGTCGTGCTGGTGGCAGGCGGTCTGATCGGGACGTTGGCCGGCGGGTGGATAGCCGACCGTCGCGCAAGGAGCGACCCGTCCGCGCATCTCCAGGTCGGGATCGCCGGCTTTTTGCTTGGCGCGATCTTCATCTCAATCGCGCTGGTTGCTCCGCTCAACGTGGGGCCCGTTCCCGTGTTCGTGCCCGCGTTCGTGCTCGCCGTGGTCTTCCTCTACCTGTACTCCGGACCATTCACGGCCGTGGCTCAAAACGTCGTCTCGCCAGGCCTTCGAGCGAGCGCTGTGACGATGCTGCTCTTCATCTCACATGTCTTCGGAGACTCGCACTCGACTTTCGACGTCGGGTGGATCTCGGACCGGATCGGCAGCCTTCAGACCGCGCTGCTGATCACCTCGCCCACGCTGCTGGTCCTCGCAGCGATCATCGCGGCGACAGGCCTGAGCACAGTGAGGCGCGATGTGGAAACGATGGAGCGCGACTGGGCGGCGCGATCCGCCCTACCGGTCTCTTAGTAGATGAACCCCACGAGCCTGCCGCCCAGCTGACCAGGCTTGATCGTGCGCTCGTCGATCACGTCGAACGCGAGCCAGTTCATCTCTGAGACCACCCACGAACCGTCCGGGTTGACGGCTTCGACGTAAGCCACGTGGCCCGCCCAGCTCTCCCAGGTCACCATGATCGCGCCGACCTTGGGCGTCGGCCCGACCGGGTAACCCTGCGCTGAGGCGTTGGCGTACCAGTAACCCGCGTCACCGCGCCACGTGACGTTGCGCTTGGTCGCGACATACCAGGTGCACCAGCCGGCTGGGAAGCCGGTCGCCGGGAACGCTCCGAGGCAGCATCCGACGACGTGTGCGTTGAACGAGCCGCCGGTACCAGAGCGCGCAAGCAGCTGGTAGAGGGCTGGGGGCGGTGGGAACGCGCCGCCGACGCCGCCCGGAACCACAAGCGAGATTCCGGCCGTCAGCTGGGTGCTGCGCAGGCGGTTGAAGTCGATGATGACCTGGGGGTCGACCTGATATTTGGCGCCCAGGCTGTCGAAGGTGTCGCTGGCCGTGGTCGTGACGACGATGCCGGGAACCGGCGGGATGGTGATCTGCTGACCGGTGGCAACCGAGTCACTGGCGATCAGGTTGGTGTTCGACCAGCGGATCTGGCTCACGGTGACACCGTATTTGGCGGCGATCGTGGTCAGGCTTTCGCCCGCCGCGACCGAGTATGTGAGGGGCATGCGATTGATGGGCGCTGAGGTCGGAATCGAGACGGGCTTGATGATGGTGCTGTAGCGACCGAGCGACACGTCTCCGACCGTGCCGCCCTCACTCATGACCACCGCTTCGGCGTTTACGGTGCCCAGCCTGGAGGTCAGAGCCGAGGGAAAGTTGCGATCCATCGTGGCATAGCTCGAGATCGCGACCGCAACTGCGAGCACGATGGCATGCGTCAGATAACGATGAACTCGCAATTCCTACCCCTAAGAAGTCGAAATCGCCCCGGACTGGGCGACTCCCCTAAGACGGGCGCCACCGTACCAGAAGTCCGGCGAACCAGTCAACCCCGTAAGGCCTGGAACCGGGCACCAGACCAGCCTTGACCCGCCCGTTTCGCCGAACTCGATCCGAATACGAACGTTCGGCCTCCAGAGGCCCCTCCGGCGAACTGTAGTTCGGGCGCTCAGGCGCTGCCTGATTCGGCCGAGAAGGCGGTTCATAAAGACGTAGAACGCCAGACCCTCGCCGTACTTGCCCGAAACGGCCCGTCCTCCAGGATCAGCGATATTAAGAGACGCGCGCGCAATGACAACCCTTCACACGCCCGTCTGCCACCTCCTCGGGATCGACGTGCCCATCTTCCAGGCGGGGATGGCCAGGTACACGACGCCTCAGCTCGTCGCCGCCGTGAGCAATGCCGGCGGGCTCGGAATCATCGGAGGCCTCGGCCGCTCGCCGGACGAGCTGCGCAGCGAGATCCGCCAGGTTCGTGAGCTCACCTCGCGTCCTTTCGGCGTCAACCACGTCCTCTGCCAGCTCGACCCGGCGGCGTTCCAGGTCACCCTCGCCCAGCGCGTTCCCGTTCTCTCGCTGGCGTGGGGTCGATCGGAGGAGCTCACCTACCAGGCCCACGAGGCCGGTATGAAGGTGATCCACATGGTGAGCACGCCGGAGGAAGCCGGGCTGGTCACGAGCGATGGCGCCGACATCGTCGTCGCGCAGGGGACCGAGGGTGGCGGGCACGTCGGGATCATGTCGACTCTGCCGCTGGTGCCCCTGGTGGTCGACGTGGTCGGCAGCGTGCCGGTCCTGGCCGCGGGAGGGATCGCCGACGGGCGTGGCCTGGCGGCCGTGTTCATGCTTGGAGCGCAGGGCGCCCTCATCGGCACGCGATTCCTTGCCACTCCGGAGGCACACGGCAGGGGCCACTCCAAGGACGTGATCCTCAACGCGCTCGGCAGCCAGACCTCCGCGAGCACCTTCTACGACGAGGTCATAGGACAGGTCTGGCCCGGCGCCATGGTGAGGACCATCACTCATCCTCTGATCGAGCGGTGGGCTCAGCGCCAGCAGGAATGGTCCGACGCGGCTAAAGAGCTCCGACCATCGCTCGAAGCCGCAGTGGCCTCGGGAGACCTCGTCCTGGCGGGCGAGTCCGCCGGCCTCGTCCACGACATCGTGCCGGCCGGCGAGCTCGTGAGCCGGATCGTGCACCAGGCGAAAGAGCTGCTCGCGCGAACGAAGGACTAAGGGCCGCCCCGCACGTAGATCGTCTGACCCGAGACGAAGCTCGACTCGTCGCTGCACAGGAAGGCGATCACAGACGCGATGTCCTCGGGCTGTCCCACTCGCCGGAGCGGGATCTGCGACGCGGCGCCGATCTTGAACGCCTCGTAGTCGATCCCGAGGCGTTCGGAGGTTGCACGCGTCATGCGAGTCTCGACAAACCCTGGCGCCACAGAGTTGACGTTGATGTTGTACGGCCCCAGCTCGATGGCCAGGGTTCGCGCCATGCCCTGAAGCCCGGCCTTCGCCGCCGAGTAGTTGGCCTGCCCTCGATTGCCCAGTGCCGAAGTGGAGGACAGAAACACCATCTTTCCGTACTTCTGGTCGACCATGGACCGCTGCGCCGCCCGGGCGGTGAGGAACGTGCCCTTCAGATGTGTGTCGATCACCGCGTCCCAGTCTTCGTCGGTCATCTTGTAGAGCAGGTTGTCACGAGTGATTCCCGCGCACGCGACCAGGATGTCCAGCTTTCCGTACTCCTTGACCGTCCGCGAGACCATCGCCTCGACCTGGTCGCGATCCGTCACGTCGCATGCGATGGCAATGCCGTGAATCGGCGCCGCGACCTCCGTCGCCGGTGCGATGTCCATGTCGGACACGGCCACCTTGGCCCCTTCAGCGGCAAACAGCTGCGCGGTCGCCGCGCCGATGCCCCGACCGCCGCCTGTGACAAGCGCAACCCTGCCCTGAAACCTCATAGCGTCTCCGTATCGAGAGGCGTGCCGCCGTCCTTGCGCGGATCGGAAGCGCCGTGCAGAAAACCGTCCGATTCCGCCACGATCAGCTGCGGCCGGGCGAAGTACGAGTCGTAGTTCAGAGTCCGGCGGTTGACCGTGTAACCGCGCTTCTCGAGCTGCTCGCACACGATCAAAGGAATCCGCGCCTCCGCCTGGACCACGTCACCCTGGAAATCGATTCGCGGCGCGCTGACAGCTTCGACCGGCGACATCTGGTGGTCGATCACGTTGACCAGCACCTGGAGGATCGCCGTCACGATCTTCGTGCCGCCGGGCGCACCCACAACGACGCTGAGCCGGCCTTTGTCGAACACGAATGTCGGCGTCATCATCGTGACCCGAGTCTTGCCCGGCCGGACTGAGTTGGGCCGCCCAGGTCGTGGGTCGAAGCAGTTCATGTAGTTGTTGTAGCCGAACCCGAGGCCCGGAGTCACCACGCCGCTGGACGAGCCCAGAGTGTGCGTCAGCGACACCGCATTGCCTGAGTCGTCGACCACGCACACGTGCGTCGTGTCGGCCCGATCGTGGGCGCGGGTGCCGGCCGCAACGACATCGCGCGCCTTGGCCGCGTACTGCTTGTCGGCAAGCGCGCCCGTCGGAATGTCGACGAATTTCGGGTCGGCCAGGTGCAGCTCGCGGTCCGCCATCGCCCACGCCATGGCCTCCACGAGCACTCGTGCCGCCTCGCTGCTCGGCCATCCATGAGCTCGCAGGTCGAAACCCTCGAGAAAGTTCAGCATCTGCAGGAGCGTCAGGCCCCCGGCCGGCGGGCCGGCCGCGACCACCTGGCGGCCGCGATAGGTGCCTCTCAGCGGCTCTGTCACGTTGACGGCATAGGAAGCCAGGTCGTCCTTCGTGATGAAACCCCCGTTGGCCGCGAAATCCGAGGCGATCTCGTCCGCGACCTCACCCTTGTAAAAGATGTCCGGGCCGCCGGCGGCCAGGCGCTCCAGCGTTCGCGCGTAATCCGCCTGAACCATCCGCTCACCGATCGCGTAGAGCGAGCCGTCGTGCGTATAGATCGACCTCGCTTCGAGCGTGGCCTGGATCCGCTGGTGGTTCGGCACCACGTCAGGGCCGTAATCCGTGGTCCAGTAACCGTGCATGAACCCGGTGACCGGGAAGCCGTTGCGCGCGAGTGGAATGGCCGGTTCGATCGCCTGCTCCCAGGTGATTGACCCAAAGCGCGTCAGCGCCTCGTGCAGCCCCGCCACGGTGCCCGGCACTCCGACCGACTGGTAGCCGACGTCGTTGACCCAGCCGTCGAGGACGTACCCATAGCGGTCGGCGGCCTCGCGGATGAACAGGCGCTCCCACTGGTCCTCGCGCGTTCGCGACCCCGCCGTGGCGTAGAACTCGAGGAGCGCGTCGCCGCCGGTGGCGCTGTGCACGAGCATCACGCCGCAGCCGCCGAGGCCGCACATCTGCGGGTCGATCACCCCCTGCACGAACGCGCAGGTGACAGCAGCGTCGACAGCATTGCCGCCGCGCCGCAAGACCTCGAGACCTATCTCGGCGGCTTGCGGCTGGGGGCACACGATGATCGCCATGTGAACGTAAGTTAGATCAACGCGTCAGGTGGTTGGTTCGCTAGCCCGCCCCGGGAAGCTCGATCGTGAAGGTGCTGCCTTCTCCACGAGCTGTCCGGACGTGAATTGTCCCACCATGGCGCTCGACGACCCGGCGCGCGATCGCGAGCCCGAGGCCGCTGCCTGAATCGCTTCGCTGAAAGCGATCGAACAGGCGCGGAAGGCGGTCGCTCTCGATCCCGGGCCCGCTGTCGATCACGTCGATCGAGGGCCCGACGGCTCCCCGCGCGACGCGCAGCCGGACATCGGCGCCACGCGGGCTGACCCTTACGGCGTTGTCGACCAGGTTGGCGACCGCCTCGCGCAGAAGGTCCTTGTCCGCGTTGATTCGCGCCGGCGCCGCAAACTCGGTCACGAGCCCGACCCCGGACGTGCCCGCCTGGGCAGCGTACGCACGCACCACGTCGGCCGTGAGCTCGGCCAGGTCTACGAGCTCGCGGCGGAGCGGGACATCCTCGTCAGCGTGCGCGAGAGAGCGCAGGCGTCCAAGCATCCGCTTCATGCGTTCCGCCTCCGCGACGCTGTCCTCGATCGCCTGCCCGGCCTTGCCGCCGCGTGCGGTCCGCCGCAGGATCGAGAGGTTGGTCATGATCGTCGCGAGCGGCGTGGCAACTTGGTGCGACACGTCAGTGAGGAAGCGCCGCTGCGCTGACAGGACGCCCGCCAGCTGCTCGTTGGCGTTCGACTGGGCCAGGATCGCCCGATTCATGCGGTAGATCAGCGGAAGGACGACCAGCGGCAGAGGCGCGGCGACCGGCGCCTGGATCGACAGGACCGCGATGCTGACCGCGCAGGAAGCAAGCGCCAGCGAGGCGGGCCACGACGCGGCTGCGGCCTGCCTGGCAAGCGCCAGATAAGGTCGCCCGCTGTGCAGAGCGGCGGGAATGACCGCCACGAGAAGGTTCGCAGCCACATATATGAAGGACGCGAGCGCTGCGCGGGCATCCTGAGCGGCGCCCGCGTTCGCACCGATCGCGCCCACCAGGGCGGCGAGCGACCCTGCCACGAGAACGTTGCCCGCGTTGAATACGCTCTCCCCCCACGATCGCCGCGCGAGCTGGTTGCCTGCCAGCACGCCGGCCGCCGCGGTGGCGGGCCCGACTCCAGGCGGCAGCAGGAGCACCGCGAGCAAGGAGGGCAGCGCGCCGAGGTTGACCTTCTGCTCCGGACCGATCTTGACCGGATATCTCTCAGCCAGCACGCAGCCGAAAAGACACAGCGGGACCATCACCCAACGCCATGGCTGGGGCGCCCCAAAGCCGCCTTGCGCCATGGCGGCGCCGGCGAGAACGACGCCCACCAGAGGCACGCCGACGAGGACCGCCTTCAGCCGCGTCGGGTAGCCGGCGAAGGCCTGAGCCACCGGTGCGTTCAGCTGGCCGGCACGTCGAGCTCGAGGGTCAGGACGACTCCTCCACCGGGAGTGCTCGCCGATGCAGTCACCTTGTACCGATGGTTCGTGGACAAGACGTTCGCGCCGTGGGCGCCTTGCGGGATCGACACGTGGACGGTGATCAACGTCCCTCCGCTGCCATCCGGAGCAGCGGTTGCGTCGCCGGTGACAAGCTTGGCGAGGTCCTTGTCGGCCATTGACATGGTGATCATGTTGTTGACGGTCAGATGGCTGCCTCCTGGCGTCACGACCTGGACCGGTGGATCGAAGGTGCACCACACCACGTTGGCCGAGGCGACCGCCTGGCCGGCAACCACCAGCAACCCCGCCGCCAGAGCTCCCACCGCGACCCCTCTTTTCGTCATGTCGAGACCTCTTCTTTTGCTTCTGCGATGAACCGGTAACCGACGCCACGGACCGTCTGAATCACGCGGGGCTCGCCTGCGCTCTCGAGCTTCTGCCGGATCCGCGAAACGTGAACCTCGAGCGAGTTGGATTCCGGACCGGTGGTCACCGCCCACACCGCCTCCGCCAGCTGCTCGTACGTGACGAGCTGGCCGCGGCTCCGCATCAGGGCCGCCAGCACCCGGAACTCGATGCCGGTCAGGGCCAGGTCCCGCCCGCCTCGCGTCGCCAGTCCCTCGCTCAGGTCAAGGGTGACGTCGCCGACCACCAGGCGCGAGCCGCCCTTGCCGCGATGCCTCCGGATCACAGCCTCCACGCGCGCCATCAGCTCCTCGAGGGCGAAGGGCTTGGCGATGTAGTCGTCGGCTCCCAGCTTCAGGCCGGCGATCCGATCGCTCACCGACGACCGGGCGCTGATGCCCACGAGCGCGGCGTCGGTCTCGGCCCGGAACGCCTCGAACACCTCAGGTCCATCGTTGTCCGGAAGCATCAGGTCGAGGAGCACCACGTCCGGGTTCCACTGGCGGACGAGCTCGAGTCCTCGGCCCGCCGTGTCGACGGCGCGGACCGTGTAGCCCTCCTCACCCAGGCCGGCCGAAACCGCCCGAGCGAGCCGGCGATCGTCCTCCACGAGCGCGACCTTCCAACGAATCGTCATCCCGGTGCGGGGCATTCTCCCATGGAACCTGTTGGAACTCATCGTGTTCTAACTTCCCCCGCAGGGGGAAGTCGGCGCCGTGCGCCGGATGGGGGGGCGAGCCCTATCGTCTTTTAACTTCCCCCGCAGGGGGAAGTCGGCGCCGTGCGCCGGATGGGGGGGCGAGCCCTGTTGAAACGGGTAGCAAAGGTCCGCTTCGTAACCTCGGGCTCAGATCGCCCGTTGCTAGTCGGCGTGGGCGCGACTCTATGAGCTCGTGGGCGCCCGCGCCGCTGCGCCGGCTGGCGCTGACGCTGGTCGCCCTCGTGGCCGTCGTGGTTCCAAGCCTGGTCACAGCGTGGGTGCTGACGCCGCCGGCAGCCGACGTGCAGCAGCGCGTGCGCGAGCGGACCGACACGCTGGGCGTGGTGTTGCTTCGGGAGGATGAGGTTCCGAAGGTGCTCGCGCAGGCTGTTGTGGCCACCGAGGATGAGAGCTTTTACTCACATCACGGCATCGACTCGATCGGCCTCGGCCGCGCGGTCCTGTACGACGCCTCCAACCTCTGCCTGTGCCAGGGCGGCTCAACCATCACGGAGCAGCTCGCCAAAGACGTCTACCTGGCGGGGTCGGACCGTGGCTACAACAAAGTGCAGGACCTCGTGCTGGCCCTGAAGATCGAGCAGGTGATCGGCAAGCAGCAGATCCTGGCCGACTACGTCAGCGTGATCCCGACAGGCCTGAACCGCTACGGCGTGACCGCCGCGTCATGCGCCTACTTCCACGCGCCGCTGAGCAGCCTGACGCTGGGCCAGTACGCCCTGCTGGCGGGCGTCACGCAGGCGCCATCCCTCTACGACCCCACCGTCGACTCCGCAGCGGCGGTCGCGCGCCGGAGCCACGTCTTATCCGCGATGGTCGCGGACAGGATGATCTCGAGGAACCAGGCGGACGCCGCAAACTCCGAACCCGCGCTCACGCCCACCGGACCAGGCTGCTAACTAGCCCAACCACGCCAGCGGCGACGTGGCGTCGAAGCCGAGATTGGAGGTCACCTGGATCGGCTTCACGACGGGAGCGACAGGCGCCGGTGATGGTGTCGGACTCGCAAGGGGTCCGTTGTGCGGCCCACCTGGAGTGGGTGTGGGCGTGGGCACCGGGCTGGGCGGTGGCGGGTTGTACGCGTTCTTCGGAAGAAACCACAGCTGGAAGGGGGCGGCCGGCCCGCCCGGGGCGAGATATGCAATTCCGCTGCCGTCAGGAGACCACGTCGGCTGAGCGACCAGCTGGTCGGTGACCATCGTCCTCAGCCCGCCAAGATTCGAGCCGTTCCAGGACGCGATGGTGAGGTATGAAACCTGCTTCTGGTAGGTGCAGATCATCGCGAGGCTGCCGCCATCCGGAGAGATCGATGGTTGAGCGCAACTGGCATCGGTCGACGTCAGAGCCCTGCCGGCGGAGCCGGCTCGGTTGGTGAACCAGAGCTGCCCCGTCCGGTTGCCGTTCTGGTCGTAGGTGTACTTCGTATAGATGATCCCGCCGGGAACCGGCACCGGCTGCATGTCGCCGCCCGTGTAGTTGTTCGCGGTGGTCCAGGCCCTTCCGTTTCGGATCGGGGCGCCCACCGGGACCGCCCACACCGCCATGTCGACGTCGAAGTAGCCGGCGCCCGCGTATTTGGGTCCGTCGTAGCTCATCCAGAGCGTTCCCTGGTCGGGGCTGAGCCTCGGATAGAACGACCACGCGTTCGCGCCCGTATCCCAGGCGTTGCGGGGCGACGCCGCGTTGTTCGTGAGCTGGGCGACCACGCCGCCGTACGGCGTCAGCACGTAGACGTCCGAGAAGAATCCCGAGCGCTTTACCGCCAGGAGATGGCTGCCATCGGGGTACAGCGCCGGTTGTGTCCAGCCGACCTCCGGCGTGAGCTGATGGAAGCGACCGGCGCTGAAGCTGTACAGGGCGCCGGCCTGCGCGAGATAGATGGTGCCGGGCAGCGTGAACCCCTGGGCGCGCGGAGTGGCCCCGGTCGGCTTCTGTGGCGGCGCCGTCACCTTCGACTGGCGGGAGCCCAGGTACACATAGGAAGACACACCTGTGACAGCCATGACGATCGCGAGGCCTACCGCGAGCAGGAATTTCGAGATCACGGGAAGTACTGGTGAACCAGCGGAAGGATCAGGCCCCAGTTCGGGGTGAGGCTGCCGCCGGGGGCCCCCGAGCGCGCGTAGGGTGGCAGGAGGAGGACCTGCTGGATGGCGTCCGGGTTGTCGAACGATGCGGCAAGCGGAATCAGCCGAGCCACCTTGTCCAGCCCGATGCTGGTCTTGAGCTCGCCTCCAATGGCGGTGGCGAGAGCTGGGACGTCCGAAGGTGCCAGCAGCTTGGCTTTCGCGCGGATTGCCTGGAGCACCTGCTGCTGCCGCTTCGAGCGGCCGTAGTCGCTCTGCAGGTCGCTGTGACGGGAGCGCACGTACTCCATCGCGTGAATTCCGTCCAGGTGCTGCGGACCGGCTAGCACCGCAACGCGCTGATAGTCATAGGGCGAGTTGCCATAGATGTCAGACGGGTAGTAGTCGTCCATGACCGGGTTGCTGGTGACGATGTCGATGCCACCGATCGCATCGATGACTTTGATGAGCCCGAGCAACCCCACCCAGATGTAGTCGTCAACGTGCACGCCGAAGTCCTGCTCCACCGTGGCGATGGCGGCGCCCGCCGCACCGTATGAGTAAGCACCATCGATCTTTCCAGAGCCGCCGGTGGACAGGTGAACATAGAGGTCTCGGGGGATCGAGAGCATCACGACCTGCTTGGTCGCCGGAAGCACCCTGACGAGGATCATCGACTGGGTCAGGACGTGATCCGCGGAGAATTTCGAATCGTCGTCCGAGCCGAGGAGCAGGACGGTGAACGCCCCCTGCGAGATCGGGCTCGGCGACGGCGAGGGCGAAGGCGAGAACAGGGCGCTGAGCGGCGAGGGTGAAGGGACGTTGGCCGACACGCCGGTTTCCTGGAGCGCCGTCGCCGCGGCCGGCAGAAAGTAGGCGAATCCACCCGCCACCGCCGAGAGGGCGACTGCAAGTGCAACAAGAGTGAGTGTGGTCAAAGGGCTCAGACGACCGCGCGATGCGCGCGCGCGGTGCCCCGGTCTCATACCGAGCGGCACAGGCGCGCATTGTACCGCGGGGCCCGGTTTAGGTTTGTAAGCGAGTTGTTAATACCCTAGTGGTGGGCGAGGGCCAGCTGGACCGCCTTCACGACCAGCAGCGCCACGGCCACGACCAGGTACCCGATCATGGTCAGCATCGCGATCCTTCGTGCGGGCGACCAGACCGGCCGTTCGAGCAGGGCGAGGCCGGGCATGCGCCAGTTCTCCCGCTCAGCGCGTGATACCTGAGGCACAGATGGGCCGCCCCTCGACGACATCCAGATCCAGACCCCTCCTCCCACCAGCGCTACCGCCATCACCGAGGCGAGGACGACGACCAGCTTCGTCACGTCGATCGAGGGGATCACGGTCGTCACCACGAGTACGAGCGAGAGGAGCAGCAGCACGCTGACGATGAATCCGGCGAGCGCGTTCAACCAGGCCTTGTTGACCCACGGCCCGAGCACGGCGCGGTCATTACATAAAAGGACGAGGAAGACGGTCGCGCTCGGGAGCAGGATCCCGGCGAGGGCCTGCACGGCGGTCGTGATCAAGCCGAGCGGGGCGCGTGGGATCAGCGTGATCGCCGCGGCCAGCACCACCATGCCCGTGTACGAGCTGTAGAAGAGCTTCGCTTCGCGCACTCCCCGATGCAGGGAGTGACGCAGACCGAAGATGTCGCCAAACGCGTACGAGGTCGCGAGCGTGACGGCCGACGCACCGACGATCGAAGCATCGAACAGGAGCAGGGCGAAGACCGCGCCCACGAGGGGATTGACGTGCGTCGCCAGCCCACGGGCCAGGGTCAGGGCGTTGTCGAAGCGTCCGAAGTCGGCCGTTCCTGTGAACGCCGAGGCGGAAGCCATCATGATGCAGGCCGCGCCGATCACGACCACGAAGGCCCCGAGGACCGTGTCCGCCTTCTCGTAATCGAGCCAGCGCGGGGTGATCCGCTTGTCGATCACGTTCGACTGCTGAAAGAAGAGCTGCCAGGGGGCCACCGTGGTTCCGACGATCGCGATGATCAGCAGGGCGGCATTGGATGTGAAACCACCGAGCACGCTCGGACGCACGAATCCCTGCGCGCCAGCGCCGGGATCGGGGTGGCTGAGGATGACGAGCGGAAAGACCAGCAGGCTGGCCGCGACGAAGACGAACATGGCGCGCTCCCAGCGCCTGAAGTTGCCGGTCACCGTGATGCCGACGAGGATGAGGGCCGCGAGCGGTACGACCAGGTAGGGGCTGTACCCGAAGTACTGGCCGGCGTAGCCGATGCCGATGAATTCTGTGGCGATGGTCAGGAAGTTCAGCAGGAACAGGTCTCCCACCGAGAACCACGCCCAGAACTTCCCAAAGCGCTCCTTGATGAGCCTGGCGTGACCGACACCCGTCACCGCGCCCAGGCGCACCACCATCTCCTGGTTGACGATGAGGACCGGGATCAGCAGCACCAGCGTCCACAACAGGGAATATCCGTAGTTCTGGCCTGCCTGCGCGTACGTCGAGACGCCGCCGGCGTCGTTGTCGCCGACCATGACGATGATTCCGGGGCCGACGATCGCGGCCAGGGTGAGCAGCCGCCGCCGCCAGGTGCGCCGGGGGGCCACGTCGCTGAGCCGGATCGTCCCGAAGGCGCCGTGGATGTCGCCCAGGTGCGCTTCATCCAGCACCGCTGACGTGGGGGTCAAGCGCGAGTCTTTCTCAAGCGGCTCGCGCTCGGACACTGCTTTCTATACGCCGCTGCTGGCTTCGACCCGGTTGCGCCAGTCCTCGGGAACAAGCGCCTCCAGGAGGTCATCGACGGAGACTGCTCCGATCAGGTTGCCGGCGTTGTCGGTCACCGCCAGTGAGGTGAGGTTGTAGTCCGCCATCATCAGCGTCACGTCCGCGAAGTCGGCGCCGGCGCCGATGGTGCAGTTGGTCAGCTCCAGGTCTTCCACCTTTTTCGTCGGCTCGGCTCGTGCGAGATCCGCCAGGGCGACGCTGCCGACGAACTTCCCGTTCTCCTCGGTGACGAACACGGTGTTGAGGAGCTGATGCGGCGCCTTGTCGTCGATCCGGACCGCTTCGATTGCCATGTCGACCGTCGAGCCTCGCGCGACCCAGACGTAATCCGGGCTCATCATCCCGCCCGCAGTCGTCGGGTGGTACTGCAGCAGCTTGCGCATCTTGTGCTGCTGGTTGGGAGACATCAGGTTCAGCACGGGCAGGCGCCGCTCCTGGTCGAGCTCGCCGAG
>Ga0209118_1000622_pt1 | contig 18605 bp, 11 predicted proteins | sample BlaSpr_A8_Ref_M1_FD_187988 | JGI IMG/M metagenome (GOLD analysis project Ga0209118, IMG submission 187988) | Forest soil microbial communities from Thunder Bay, Ontario, Canada - Black Spruce, Ontario site 2_A8_Ref_M1 (SPAdes) (version 2) | ecosystem: Environmental > Terrestrial > Soil > Boreal...
CGATGCCTGCGTCGCCGCCGGCTTCGCCGTCTCTTCGACCTGCCAGCCGCCGCCCAGGGCCTTGTAGAAATTGACCATCGCCACCAGCTGGTCGTGGCGCGTCTGGGCCAGGAGGTTCTGAGAATTGAGCAGGCTCTCCTGCGCGGTGATCACTTCGAAATACGCCGAGAGCCCCGAGTTGTAGCGCAGCAGGGAGAGGCGCACCGCTTCTTGATATGCGTTCACCGCGCGCTGCCGTTCCTGCTCGGCGGCGGCCAGCTTCTGCAGCGCGAAGAGAGCGCTCGAGACCTCGCCGAAAGCGTTGGTGACCGCCTGCTCGTATTGCAGCCTGGCTTGCTCGAACTGCGCCATCGCCACGCGGACCTCGCTGCGCAGCTTGCCGCCCTGAAAGATCGGCCCGGTCAGGCCGGCGGCGATCGACCAGGTCTGGCCCTTGGAGAGCAGCTGCCGCAGGTCCGGGCTCAGGCCGCCGAACATGCCGGTCAGGCTGATGGTGGGGAAGAAGGCGGCCTCGGCGACGCCGATGTTGGCGTTGGCGGCGACCAGCTGCTGCTCGGACTGCCGCAGGTCGGGCCGCCGCAGCAGCAGCGCCGAGGGGAGGCCCGCCGGGACCTGCGTCCGCATCGGTTGACCGAATAGCGGCGCGCCGCGCGGGATCGGGCCGGGGGTGCGTCCCAGCAGCAGCGACAGCTGGTTCTCCTTGGCGGCGATCTGGTTCTCGAGGGCCGGGATCACGGCCGCCTCGTTGGCCCAGGAGGCCTCGGCGCCGGAGGTCGCGAGCGCCGAGGCGACGCCACCCTGCAGCTGGCGGTTGAACAGGTCGAAGGTGTCATGGAACGCCGCGGTGTTGCGCCGGGCGATCTCCAAGTCCTCGTCCAGCTGGCGCAGGTCGAAGTACGCCGCGCCGACCTCGGAAACCAGGCTGAGCACCACCCCGCGCCGGGCCTCCTCGCTCGCCAGGTACTGTGCCTTCGCCGCCTCGGTGAGGCGCCGCACGCGGCCCCAGAGATCGATCTCCCAGGACGCGTTGACGTTGGCGGTGATGACCTCCACGGCCTTGACGTGGGCGGGGGCGCCGGGCTGGAACCCGGAAAACCGCTCGCGCGCGAACTGCCCCTGGTAGCCGACCTGCGGGACCAGGGCCGCGCCGGCGATGCCGTAGCGGGCGCGCGCTTCCTCGACGCGGGCGCTGGCGATGCGGACGTCGAAGCCGTTGCGGAGCGCCTCCTCGATCAGGGACTTGAGCGTCGGGTCCTGGAAGACCTCCCACCAGGGCAGGTCGGCGAGCGACGCGGCCTCCGCCTGGCCGGCGAGGCCGTAGAACTGCGCCGGCGGCGCGACCGGCGGGCGTCGGTAGGCTGGACCCACCGTGCAGCCTGCCACGAGGAAAGCAGCGGCCGCGGCGAGCAGGGCGACCGGCCGCCGCATCGTCATCCGGGTGCTCCTACCGGCGCTTCCTCGGGGACCGCTTCGCGCTCTTCGCGCTTGTCGCTCTCAGGCAGGCGCCGCTCCGCGGGCGGACCTGGGGCGGGCGGACCTGCGGCGGGCGGCGGTTCCTCGGGCTGCCGCCGCTGGCGACGCTCCGCCCCGGAGATCCTCTCGACCACCACGAAGAGCATCGGGATGAGGAAGATGGCAAAGCCGGTGGCCGCCAGCATGCCGGTGATCACCGAGGTTCCCAGGATCTGGCGAGCCCCGGCCCCCGCGCCTTTGGCGACCCACAGCGGCACGCAGCCGAAGATGAACGCGAACGACGTCATCAGGATGGGCCGCAGCCGGAGCTTGGCCCCGGCGAGCGCCGCCTCCTCGAGCGGCCGTCCCTCCTCGAGTTCGTCCTTGGCGAACTCGACGATCAGGATGGCGTTCTTGGCGGCGAGCCCGATGAGCATCACCAGCCCGATCTGGCCATAGACGTCGAAATCGAAGTGCCGCAGCAGCAGGCCGGAGAAGGCGCCGCAGACGGCGACCGGCACCGAGAGCAGCACGCTGAACGGCAGCGACCAGCTCTCGTAGAGCGCCGCCAGGATGAGGAAGACGAAGATCAGCGACAGCGCGAACGTCTTGCCGGACGTTCCCGCCGCTTTCTGCTCCTGGTAGGAGAGGTCGGCCCAGGCATAGCTCATCTGCGCCGGCAGGACCTGCTTCGCGACCGCCTCGAGGGCGGCCGTCGCTTGCTGCGAGCTGTGGCCGGCCGACGCCGAGCCGGTGATCTGCGCCGAGCGGAAGAGGTTGAAGCGTGTCGTGTACTCCGGCCCGGCGGTGTGCCGGATGGTGACCAGCGCCGACAGCGGCACCATGTTGCCGTCATTGTTGCGGACGTAGAATTGACCGATCGCCTCGGCGCCGGCGCGCGCCGTGGGCTCGCCACTCATGAAGACCCGCCACTGGCGGCCGAAGCGGTTGAACTGATTGACGTAGACCGCGCCCAGGAATGCCTGCAGTGTCTGGTAGACGTCGCCGATCGGCACGCCCTGTTTGATCACTTTGTCGCGGTCGACGTCGACGTACACCTGCGGCACGCCGGCGCGGAAGACGGCGTTGACGTTCTGCAGCTCCGGCCGCTTGCGCGCCGCGGTGAGGAATTTCTGCAGGTTCTGGTACAGGGCATCGACCGAGCCGCCGCTCTGGTCCTGCAGCCACAGCGAGAAGCCTCCCGCCGCGCCGAGGCCGGGGATAGTCGGAGGCAGGAAGCCGAACGAGGCCGTCGCCTCGGGGAGCTGCTCCTTGAGATCCCGGTTGATCTTCGCGATCAGCGCCTGCGCGCTCTGGCCCGGGCCGGAGCGCTCGGCCCAGGGCTTCAGCCCGACGAAGTAGAAGCCGTAATAAGACGCCGAGACGTACGAGAGCAGGCTGAAGCCGGCGATCGTGGTGTAGTAGCCGACGCCCGGCGTCCTGGCGAGGATGGCGTCGATCTTCCGGCACGCCGCGTCCGTGCGCTGCAGGGAAGAGGCGTCCGGCAGCTGCAGGTTGAGGAAGAAGTAACCCTGGTCCTCGTCGGGCAGGAAGCTCCCGGGCACCGATCTCCCGAGCAAGAACGCCACCAACGCGAACCCGGCCAGGATCGCCAGGCCGACCACGAACTTGCGGATCAGGAAGCGCGAGGCGGTGATGTAGGCGTCGGTGGCCCGGCCGAAGGCGCGGTTGAAACCGCCGAAGAGGCGGGCAAGGACACCGCGCGACTCCTTGCGCGGCTTGAGCAGCATCGCCGACAGCGCCGGCGACAGGCTCAGGGCATTGAAGGCGGAGATCAGCACCGAGATCGCGATGGTCACCGCGAACTGCTTGTTGAGGCGGCCCTGGATGCCGCTCATCAAGGCCACCGGCAGGAAGACCGAGGCGAGGATCAGCGCGATCGCCACCACCGGCCCCTGCACCATCTCCATCGCCCGGATCGTCGCGTCGCGCGGCGCCATGCCCTGCTCGATGTTGTGCTCGACGGCCTCGACCACCACGATCGCGTCGTCCACCACCAGGCCAATGGCCAGCACCAGGCCGAACAGCGACAGCGTGTTGATCGAGAAGCCGAGCAACGGGAAGACCGCGAAGGTGCCGATCAACGATACCGGGACGGCGATCATCGGGATCAGCGTGGCGCGCCAGTTCTGCAGGAAGATGAACACCACCAGCAGCACCAGGCCGATCGCCTCGAGCAGTGTGGTCAGGATCTCCTTGATGCCCTCGCTGATCACCACGGTGGTGTCCAGGGAGATCAGGTAGTCGAGGTCGTTGGGGAAGCGCTGCTTCAGCAGCTCCATCTCCTGCTTGAGGCCCTTGACCACCGTGAGGGCGTTGGAGCCGGGCAGCTGGAAGACGGCGATGACGCTCGACGGCTTGCCATTGAGCCGCGCGACCTGCTTGTAGTTGAGCGCGCCGAGCTCGATGCGCGCGACGTCGCGCAGGCGTACCGTCGAGCCGTCGGGGTTCAAACGCACCACCACCGCCCCGAACTGCTCGGGAGTGACCAGGGTCCCCTGGGAGCGCACGGTGTAGGTGAACTCCTGCCCCCGCGGCGCCGGCTCGGCGCCGACCTGTCCCGACGGGTTGTTGGTGTTCTGCTTCTGCAGGGCCTGCGTGAGGTCGGCGACGGTGAGCCCGAGCTTGGCGAGCTGGTCGGGCTTGACCCAGATCCGCATCGAATAGTCGGCGGCGCCGAAGTTCAGCACCTGGCCCACGCCGGGTACGCGGTAGAGCGGGTCGTCGACGTTGATCAGCGCGTAGTTGCCGAGGAAGAGATTGTCGTAGGTCCCCTTCGGCGAATAGAGCGCGATCAGCAGCGTCGGAAACCCGGTCGTCTTGCGGTAGGTGAGCCCGAACTGGCTGACATCGGTGGGGAGGTTGGGCTGCGCCTGGGCGACCCGGTTGATGGCGTTGACCTGGTCGCTGTTGACGTCGGTGTCGACGTCGAAGACGACCCGCAGGGTCATCTGGCCGTCGCTCGAGTTCACCGAGTACATGTAGAGCATGTTGTCGACGCCGTTCATCTGCTGCTCGAGCGGCGTCGCCACCGTCTGCTCGACGGTGATCGCGTCGGCGCCGGTGTAGCTCGTCTGGATCTGGATCTGCGGCGGGATGATCTGCGGGAACTGCGCGATCGGCAGCCCGGTCATCGCCACCAGGCCGAGCAGGACCGTGAGGATCGCGATGACGATCGCGACGATGGGCCGGTCGATGAAGAATCGTGCCATGCGTCACTTCCCGGAAGGCGAGGCGGGCGGCGCCGGGCCGGCGTCACGCGAGGCCGCGGCGGCGGCCTGCGCCGCCGACTCGACCGGTTTCACCTGGGCGCCGGACTTGGCGCGCGAGAAGCCGTCGACCACCACGCGCTCGCCGGGATGGAGGCCGCGGTCGATCACCCACAGGCTGCCGATCCGCTGCCCGACCTGGACGTTGCGGACCTCCGCCTTGTCGCCGGGACCGACGACCGCGACCTGGTAGCCGCCCTGCAGCTCGTTGACGGCCCGCTGCGGCACCAGCAGCGCCCCCCTGTCGACGCTGGTCTCGGCGCGGACCTTGGCGTACTGGCCCGGCCGCAGGAGGTTGCCGGGGTTGGGGAACAGGCCGACCGCGCCGATCGTGCCGGTCTTCACGTCCACCTCCCGGCCGGTGAAGATCAGGCGGCCGGCGTGGGGGAAGACCGTACCGTCGGAGAGGACCAGCTCCAACTGGCTGATGCGCTGGGCGGCTCCGGGGACGCCGCCCTCACGGTAACGCAGGTACTCCTGCTCCGAGAGATTGAAGAGCACGCGCAGCGGGTCGACGCGAGAGACGGTGGCCAGCACGCTCTGCGGGGTGACCAGGTCGCCCACTTGGGCGGTGGCCGCTCCGGCGATGCCGCCGATCGGCGACGTCACACGGGTCCATGACAGATTGAGCTTCACCTGGTCGACGGCTGCCTTGAGCGCCACCACGGCGGCCCTGGCGACCTGCTCCGCCGATACCGCGTTGTCGAGCTCCTGCTGGCTGATCGCGCGCTGCTCGGCGAGCGGCCGGTAGCGCGCGACGTCGCGCTCGGCCTTGGCGAGGTTGGCCAGCCCCTGTCCGAGGTTGGCCTCGGCCTGCTGCAGCTGGGCCTGGATCTGGCGCGGGTCGATCTCGAACAGCGGCTGCCCCTGCCGCACGAAGCTGCCTTCGTCGTAGACCCGCCGCAGCAGGTAGCCGGTGATCTGCGGCCGGATCTGGGCGTTGATGTCGCCGGCGGTGGTGCCGATCCATTCGCCGTAGACGGGCACGTCCTGCTGGATGACCGGGGCGACGACCACCACGGGCGGCGGCGCCGGTGGCGGGGGGGCCTTCTTGCCACACCCCGCGGCGCCCGCGGCGGCGCAAAGGACACTCAGGCCGAGGACCAGCTCGCGCTTCATCCCTCGTCTCCTTGACCTAGAGTCAGAACGATGGGGCTTGCCCGGGAAGCCGCGACCCTCTGCCCGACCGCTCGCTCACTCCGATACTCAAATCAGGGGGGTCTCTGGCGTACTCCCCGAGCGGCGGAAGGACCTGCGGACCCGGCGCATGCTAGCGCAAACCGCGATCCGCCGAGAAGCATTCCAGGAGCGGGATCGCCGCCGCCGAGGACGGCTGCCGTTGCCGGCTGCCCGCGATGCGGCGTTCGAGCGGCGTGCTACTTGAAGTAACCCGCGAGGTCGATCAGCAGATGGGCGGCGCCAGCACCGTCGGACTGGACCCAGATGGCGCCCAGCGGGTCTCCGGTCAGGCCGATGACGGCGTTGCCGGCCCGCGTCAGGCCGGCCGGGAAGTTCAGGCTCGAGGTGACGTTGGCGACGCCGCTGGGGCCGACGCGGAAGTCACCGGCGGTAGACGATGCCACGACCGTGACGTTGGCGGCCACCGCCTTGGCGTCGCTGGGGACGCCGCACTGACCGGCGAGCTGGAACAGCCGGCGCGCGCCGCCGCCGGCGAGCGCCGGGCCGCCGTACGGTCCGTTCGGCTGGCGGGTGTCGATGACCCGGCAGGGGTTGATCGTGAAGTAGCCGAGCGGCGCGGCGTTCGGCACGTAGGCCCGCAGGTGAGCGCTCTCGTCAGCAACGTAGAGGCGTCCGTCGACCACGATCGGGCTCTCCCAGTGAATGCTGCCGGGGCTGGTATCGGTGAACAGCGCGTTGCCGGTGGTGGGGTCGAGCGCCTTGATGCCGCCGCCGCCGACGTAGAACACCATGCCGTTGGCGATCACCGGCGAGGTGCCGCCGGTGCCATGGTTCCACTTTACGCTGAGGCTGGGGTTGCCGGAGCCGTCCACCGACACCTCGAGGCCCGAGATGCCGCTGCCGTTGGCGACGATCACCCACACGCCACCGTCCACCGGGTTGACCCAGACGGCCGGCTGAGTCAGCACCTCGCCGCCTTGGGGAACGCCGATCTTCTGCAGCTCGCCGCCGATGTGCCCAGGTCCGCCGCTGCCGCTCAGGTCCGCCAGGTTGAGCAGCCGGAGCTTGGCGTCCTTGCCGCTCTGCACCGCGAGGTGGGCGACGTTGCTGCCCGGCACCGCGGGCAGCAACGCCGGCGCAGTGCTGCCGAGGTCAGCGTCGTTGTTCTGCAGCGTCTGGAACTCGACCGGCGTGTAGCTGTCGAGCGGCTGGCCGTTCGAGCCGGTGCCGGTGCCGTCGGGGTGCGTCGCGAGCACGCTGTCGCCCCAGTTGTGGCCGCCGGCGTTGGCGTCGTAGGTGGCGTTGCCGGTGGCGAAGAAGATGCGGTCGAGCTCGGTGCTGTAGAGCACGGCCGGACGCGCCCAGACCGCCGACTGGACGCCGTTGGAGCAGTCCGGGGTGCCGGGAGATTGGACGAAATGCACCACCTGGTCGCTGCACTGGGTGTTGAACACCTTCTGCGTGCCGTCCGCCAGGTTGATCGCGGTGATGTGTCCCTGGTAGTCGCCGGCATCGCCCGGATAGCCGCCATTGGCGACGTAGAGGTACTGGGCGCCGCTGTTGGTCACCACCACCGAGAGGGGCGGCGAGCACTTCTCGACGCTCGGCTTGAGCGTCGCCAGCTCCGGCCAGCCACCGGTCATGATCTCGGTGCCGTCGCCCACCTGGTACTTGTGCGCCTTCCCCTCGAGTCCGTAGGAGTAGACGTAGAGCCGATTGGGATCGATCGCCGGCGACGAGGTGGTGTACTGCGGCCCGGTGGCCGGCTGGTGGGACCAGATCGTCGCGCCGGTCGCCGCGTCGAGCGCCAGGATGCGGCCGTCCTTGGTGGTGAAGAAGAGCAGGTCCTTGATCCCGGAGGCGGTGGTGACTCCCGACAGGAAGACGGGTGGGCCATCGGCGACGGCGGGCAGCGTCACCGCGGGATAGAGCAGGTGCAGGGTGGAGACGTTGCCCGAGTGGATGATGGTCTCCTGCTGGTTGTTGCCGTTGTGGCGGCCGTCGACGTTGAACTCCGGCCAGTCAGCGGCGCGAGCGGCAAGGGCCGGCAGCAGGACGGCGAGGCTGGTCAGGGCCAGCGCGGCACGAAGCGGGAGCCGGCGCCGGGACGACCGTGGCGAGGTCGGTGGCGAGAGCGGTCTCATGGCGGGACAATGATATTCGCAACTCTCGATAGACGCCAGAGCCTCTGGCTCCGTGGGCCGCCTGGGAGACTGGCTGAGTAAACGCTGGCCGAAGAGCCCGGCGGCCGGAGGGGGAGGAGGTGACCGGAGGGGCACCCCGAAGGCGAGCTAGCGGCCGAGCAGCCGCAGGGCGCGCTGCACGATGTTCTCGGGAGTGAAGCCGAATGGCTCGTACAGCTGCTTGGCGGGCGCCGAGGCGCCGAAATGCTCGATGGCGTGGACCTCGCCCTCGAGACCCACGTACTTGTGCCAGCCGAAGGGCGCCGCGGCCTCGATCGCCAGCCGCTTGCGGACCCCCGGAGGCAGCACCGCGTCGCGGTAGGGGGCGGGTTGGCGGTCGAACAACTCCCAGCTGGGCATGCTCACGACCCGTACACGCACCCCCTGCGCCGCCAGCCGCTGCGCGGACTCGTAGGCCAGCGACACCTCCGAGCCGGTCGCCAGGAGCAGCAGCTCGGGCAGGGGAGCGGCGGCCCCGCCGGCGGCAGCCTTCTGCCCGGCACCCGCCGCCGCGTCGCCAGCTCCGGCCGGCTCGGGCTCGGCGAGCACGTAGGCGCCGCGGGGCAGGCCTGCCGCCGCCCGCTGGCGCGTCTCCTCGAGGATGGGCAGGGCCTGGCGGGTGAGCACCAGCGCCGTCGGCCCCTCGCGGTTCTCGATCGCCGCTCGCCAGGCGGCCGCGGTCTCGCAGGCGTCGGCGGGGCGGATCACCGTTATCCCCGGCAGCGAGCGCAGCGAAGCGAGCTGGCTGATCGGCTGGTGGGTGGGGCCGTCCTCGCCCAGGAAGATGGAGTCGTGGGTGAAGACGTAGATCACCTGCAGCCTCATCAGGCAGGCGAGGCGGATCGGCGGCCGCATGTAGTCGGAGAAGATGAGGAAGGTGCCGCCGTAGGGCAGCCAGAGTCGCGACAGCGCGATGCCGGAAAGCGCCGAGCCCATGGCGTGCTCGCGCACCCCGAAGTAGAAGTTGCGGCCGCCCGGTTTGCCCGGCTCGAAGTTGTCCTCGCCCTTGATCAGCGTCTCGTTGGAGCTCGCCAGGTCGGCGGCGCCGCCGCACAGCTGCGGCAGCTTCGGCGCGATGGCGTTGATCACCTTGCCGGAGGCGGCGCGCGTCGCCATGGCGCCGTCGGCCGGCGAGAACGCCGGCAGCGCCTCGTGCCAGCCGGCCGGGAGCTTCCCCGCGAGGCGCAGGCCAAGATCGGCTGCCTCCTTCGGGAAGGCGGTCTGGTAGCGCTGCAACAGCTCCTGCCATCCGGCCTGCAGCTTGCCGCCGCGCTCGCGGGCTGCCGCGAACGCCGCGGCCGCCTCGGGCGGCACGTAGAAGGTCGGTTCGAGCGGCCAGCCGAAGAACTTCTTGGCGGCTTCGGTCTCTTCCTTGCCCAGCGGCGAGCCGTGGGCCTGCGAGGTGTTCTGCTTCTTCGGGGCGCCGTAGCCGATCACGGTGCGCACCGCCACCAGCGACGGGCGCTCGGTCTCGGCTTCGACCGCGGCGATGGCCGCCTCGACCGCCGCCAGGTCGTTGACGTCGGCCACCCGCTCGACGCGCCAGCCATAGGCCTCGAAGCGCTTCGGGACGTCGTCGCCGAAGGAGAGGGCGGTGGGACCGTCGAGCGAGACGTGGTTGTCGTCCCAGAAGAGCTTGAGGTTGCCGAGCTGGAGATGACCGGCGAGCGAGGCGGCTTCTGAGCCCACGCCTTCCATCATGTCGCCGTCGCTCGCCACCACCCAGATCCGGTAGTCGAAGAGCGGATAGCCGTCGCGGTTGAAGGCGGCCGCCGTCTTGCGCTGGGCGATCGCCATGCCGACAGAGTTGCCGAGCCCCTGGCCGAGCGGGCCGGTGGTGGTTTCGACCCCGGGGGTCAGCTCGTGCTCGGGATGGCCGGGGGTCTTCGAGCCGTACTGGCGGAACCGCTGCAGCTCCGACATCGGCAGGTCGTAGCCGGCGAGATGGAGCAGCGCATAGAGCAAGGCGGAGGCATGGCCGGCGGAGAGCACGAAGCGGTCGCGGTTCGGCCAGGCGGGGTCCCGCGGGTTGAAGCGCAGGTGGCGGGTCCAAAGCAGGTACGCGAGCGGCGCCAGCCCCATCGGCGCGCCGGGGTGCCCCGAGTTGGCCTTCTCGACCATGTCGACCGCCAGGAAGCGGATGGTGTTGATGACCAGCTCGTCAGCCGTCCGGTGCGCGCTTCCCGCCGCCGTCGTGGTCGCCGTGCTCACCGTAGTCGTCATGTCCTCGATCCCCCGTGCAAGTGGCCCCGCCCTCGCGGCCGGCGCAAGTCTATCGTGGCCGCACTTGGCACAGGGCTTCTCGATCCTCGGCCGGTTTTGACTCTCGCCGCTGGCGCCTCTAGAATGGAACCTCCTGTCGTGCCCTGCGGAGAGGTGCTGGAGTGGTCGAACAGGGCTGCCTGCTAAGCAGTTGTCCGGGGTAAACCCGGACCGAGGGTTCGAATCCCTCCCTCTCCGCCAATTCACGCCCCGCCCGCTGCGATCGGCAATTCGCGACAACCCGGCGGCTGACGACCCGGCAGTCCGGAGACCCGGCGGCCGGCGCTCCCGGCGACGCGGAGACCCCGGAAACCTAGGAGACCCGGAAAAACGATGAGTCAGACGATCTCAGGACCCGTCCGGGTCCGCTTCGCCCCGTCGCCCACCGGCTTCCTTCACGTTGGCGGCGCCCGCACCGCGATCTACAACGACCTGCTGCGCCAGAGCGCCGGCGGTGCCTTCGTGCTGCGCATCGAGGACACCGACCGCGAGCGCTCGGACGAGGCGATGACCCGCCAGATCCAGTCGGCGCTGGCCTGGATCGGCACCGTGTGGGACGAGGGGCCGTTCTTGCAGAGCGAGCGGCTGGCGCGGCACCGCGAGCGCGGCGAGGAGCTGCTGGCGGCCGGCGCGGCCTATCGGTGTTTCTGCACCGCGGAGCAGCTTGCCGAGCAGCGCGCCGAGGCGCAGAAGCGGGGCGTGGCCTTCCGTTACCCGCGCACCTGCCTGGGTCTCGCGGCCGCGGAGGTCGCCACCCGGGCCGGCGCCGGCGAGCCGTTCGTGGTGCGCTTCCGGATGCCGGACGACCACATCCGCTTCACCGACCTGGTGCGCGGCGACATGGACTTCCCGCCGGACGCCCTGGACGACTTCATCCTGCTGCGCTCGGACGGCTCGCCGACCTATCACATGTCGGTGGTCTGCGACGACATCGACATGGCCATCACCCACGTCATCCGCGGTGAGGACCACCTCTCGAACACGCCCAAGCACATCCCGCTGTTCCAGGCGCTGGGCGGCAAGGTGCCGGTGTTCGGCCACCTGCCGCTGATCCTGGGCACCGACAAGAAACGTCTCTCCAAGCGCTCCGGCGCCACCTCGGTCGAAGAGTTCCGTGCCGAGGGCATCCTGCCGCAGGCGCTGTACAACTACCTGGCGCTGCTCGGCTGGAGCCCGGGAGGCGACCGCGAGATCCTCTCGCGCGCCGAGATGATCGCCCTCTTCTCGGTCGATCGCCTCAACGCCTCCCCGGCGGTCTTCGACCGCGAGAAGCTGACCTGGGTGAACTCCCAATACCTCTCGAGCCTGCCGCTCGCCGAGCTGCTGCCGCACCTGCAGCCGTTTCTCGCCGAGGTGGGGCTCGCCGCCGGCGGGAGCGCCGAGATCGACTCCGTTCGCCTGGCCGCGGCGATCGAGCTGCACCGCGGCCGCGTCCGCACGCTCAGGGAGCTGGCCGCGGTCGTGGTCCCCTACTTCCGCGACCGGCTCGACTACCCGCACGAGGCGATCGCCAAGTTCGCGGCCGACCCCGACCTGCCGGCGCACCTGGCCGCCCTCCGCGATCGCTTCGCCAGCCTGCCGGCCTTCACCAAGGAAGCCCTGGAAGCCGAGCTCAGGACAGTGGCCGCCGAGCGCGGCATCAAGGCCGGCGCGCTCATCCACCCCACCCGCACCGCCCTCTCCGGCAGCCAGGTCGGCCCGCCGCTCTTCGACCTGGTGGAAGTGATGGGCCGCGAGGCCAGCCTCCGCCACCTCGACCGCCTGGTCGAGCGCCTGCGCGAGCCGGTGCCCGCGGCGTCGGTGGAGCAGATACAGGCAGCGCAGCCCGCGCAGCAACAGCCCGCAAAGGGTTGACCCGCTACCCCCGTTCGGCTAGGCTCTTGAGCCGTCCTCCTGGGAGGTCGTTCAATGGTAGGACATGCGGCTCTGGACCGCAGAATCGGGGTTCGAGTCCCTGCCTCCCAGCCACGCTGGATTCCCCGCCTCTAACTTCTTCTCTTTCAATAGCCTGCGAGGAAGGCCCGGCGTAAGTCGGGCGGGAGACGTACGCGTTCCGGAGTTTCTCGGAAGACGAGGTGGTGTTGACAGGGGGCCCCATAAATATGGGAAAATTGCCAACGATGAAAACCACCCTCGAAATCCCCGACGATCTCTTTCGCCAAGCCAAGGCGACTGCGGCCCTTCACGGAGAAAGCCTCAAGGACTTCGTGACCACGGCCCTCAAGGCGCACGTGGAAACCCAGGCAGCCGAAGCACCGCGAGAGCGTGGCTGGCGCAGCGTCTTCGGCGGAGCTCGTCTAGAGGAAGTGGAAGAGATCGACCGGATCGTCGCTGAGGAGTTCGAGCGCGTTGACCCGGATGCGTGGCGGTGATCCTCGACACCAACGCCGTCTCGTCGTTGCTAGCCGGCGATCCGGCTCTCGGTGACCTCTTGGCGTCACGTCTACGCCACCACCTGCCGGTGCTCGTGATCGGCGAATACCTCTTCGGGCTCGTTCGGTCGCGTCACCGCGAGCGACTCGGGCTGCTGTTCGTGGCGCTTATCCGAGAGTCCCGCGTTCTCGTGGTCGACCAGGTCACAGCGGAGGTCTATTCGCAGGTGAGGGAAGAGCTTCGCGCCAGAGGCCGGCCGATCCCGGAGAACGACGTCTGGATTGCGGCCCTGGCGCTGCAACATCAGCAGTCGGTGGTCAGCCGGGATGACCACTTCGACTCGGTTCAAGGTGTTACTCGTTTGGGATGGTAGTTGAGCTTTCCTCACAAGAGTCCCTGCCTCCCAGCCAACTTCTCTGCTCCTCCTGTAGGCTTGCTCTAATCCGCATCTGGATGGAGATCCGGCTGCCTCTCGGCGTCCGGCTCTTGCTAGTGTAGTGTCCGGGAATTAGCTGGACAACATTTTCTGCACCTTACGGCTGTGCTGTCGCCTTATCCAGCGTTGATTTTTTGTCCAGTCATTTGCAGGACACTACACTAGAGTAGGCGTCTATGAGAAGCCGGCTGGTAGAGGAGCATCGCGAGAAGATCCTCGAATTGGCGGCACGTCACGGGGCAAGCAACGTGCGCGTCTTCGGCTCCCTGGCGGAGGGGGAGGGTGCCGCGGGGAGCGACCTTGATTTGCTGGTGACGCTGGAGAAGGAGAGATCGCTGCTGGATCTCGTCGGCCTGAAGCAGAGCTCTTCCTTGACCTCGTCCCATGGTTGCTCGTCGTCGGGATGGCGGTCGAGATCTGCGAGCCGCTCTTGGAGAATGCGCTTCTGCCAATCGGGGAGAGGGAAAATGCGGCAGGTCGAGAGCTGCTTTACACCGCTGTCGAAGATGCCTACGAAGGGCCGGAGCCGGTCAAGAGCGGACGGAAGCGGGGTCTCCTCTCCCGCGAGCTTGGCGATGGCATCGCGAATGACCTCGGACCTGGATTGGCCTCGCCGCGCTGCGAGTCGCCGCAGCGTCGTTTCCGTCTGGACATCGAGTCTTACTGTCGCCATCTCCGGGCCTCTGTATCCCGCGCAGTGTAGCGCGCATTGGCTGGCCGGAGTGCTGATCCCGCTAGAGCGCAAGGAATCCTGAATCAAGACTGACCCCCGACCGTGAATATGGGAACGTGGGTGGCGGCTACTCACGCGCGCCGGAGCCCGAAGTCGTCCTGAACCTCGCTGTCGAAGTCAACCTTCTGCTGGTAGAGGTCGAGGAGACTTGCCGCGAGAAGACCTTCCCTCCCGGGCCGCTGTGCTAATGTCTCGGCCGTCCCTCCTCTCCCAGGGGGCGGGCGAGCTCCGGAGCGCCGGTCGTCATGCACCCTAACGATCTTCCCGTGGTGAGCGTCATCATGGGCAGCAAGTCCGACTGGGAGACCATGCGCCACGCCGACGAGATGCTCGCGCGCTTCGGCGTGCCTCATGAGTGCCGGGTGGTGTCGGCCCACCGGACACCCGAGTGGATGCGCGAGTTTGCTGGCGGCGCCGCGGCTCGCGGCATCGAGGTGATCATTGCCGGCGCGGGCGGCGCCGCCCACCTGCCGGGCATGGTCGCGGCGCAGACTCTGCTGCCGGTGCTCGGGGTGCCGGTGGAGAGCCGGGCGCTGCATGGCCTCGACTCGCTGCTGTCGATCGTGCAGATGCCTTCGGGAGTGCCGGTCGGAACGCTGGCGATCGGCGCCTCCGGCGCCGCCAACGCGGCGCTGCTGGCGGTCCGCATCCTGGCCGCCAGCCGTGCCGAGCTGCGCCAGAAACTCCGCGACTGGAGCGAGGAGCAGACCGGGCGCGTGCTCGGCGAGACCCTGCCATGAGCAGTCCGATCCTGCCCGGCGCCACTCTCGGGGTGCTGGGCGGCGGCCAGCTCGGCCGCATGTTCGCGATCGCCGCGCGGCGCATGGGCTACCGCGTGCACACCTTTTCGCCAGAGGACGACACGCCCACGGGGCAGCTTTCCGACCGCGAGGTGCGGGCGGCGTACGACGACCTCGACGCGGTGCGGGACTTCGCCCGCGGCGTCGACGTGGTCACTTTCGAGTTCGAGAACGTTCCGGCCGCCACCGCGGAAGCCGCCGCCCAAGAGGCGCCGGTCAGGCCCGCCGGCGCGGTGCTGCACACCACCCAGAACCGCCTGCGCGAGAAGGGCTTCCTGGCGGCGGCCGGGTTCCCGGTGACGCCCTTCCTGCCGGTCCGTTCGGAGGCCGAGCTGCGCGCCGGCCTGGCCGTGCTCGGCGCTCCGGCGGTGCTCAAGACCGCGGGGTGGGGCTATGACGGCAAGGGCCAGATCCGCATCGCCGGGGCCGAGGAGGCGGCGGCGGCCTGGGCCGCGCTGGCCACCGGCGAGGCGGTGCTCGAAGCGTTCGTGGACTTCGCGGCCGAGGTCTCGGTGGTGGCGGCGCGCGGCCTCGACGGCTCGTTCGCGCACTTCGGCCTGATCGAGAATCAACATCGCCGCCACATCCTGGACGTCTCCGTGGCGCCCGCGCCGCTGGCCGCGGCGGCGCCCGGCCTGGCTCGCGAGGCGGTCGATCTCGCCCGCGGCGTGCTCGACGCGCTGGAGGTGGTCGGGGTGCTCTGCGTCGAGCTGTTCGTGACCACCGCGGGACGCCTGCTGATCAACGAGCTGGCGCCGCGGCCGCATAACTCCGGGCATCTCACCTTCGACGCTTGCGTGACCAGCCAGTTCGAGCAGCAGCTGCGGGCGATCTGCGGGCTGCCCCTCGGCGCCACCGACCTGCTGCTGCCGGCGGCCATGGCCAACCTGCTCGGCGACCTCTGGCAAGACGGCGAGCCGGACTGGGCGGCCGCCTGTGGCTTCCCGACGGTCAAGCTGCACCTCTATGGCAAGGCACAGCCGCGGCCCGGCAGGAAGATGGGCCATCTGACGGCGCTCGATGCCGACGCCGGGACGGCGCGCGACCAGGTGCTCGCCGCCCGCGAGGCGCTGACCGCCGTCCACCGCGCCGGCCCGGACCGATCTGACCGCCCCCACCCGTGGACCGCACCACTCGCCGGCGCCGCCGGCAGCAGCGGCAGCGGCCGCGGCAGCGGTGCCGGCATCGGCAGTCGCGGCAGCGGCGCCGGCGGCGGCAGCTCCCGAGGCGAAGCATGAACGCCGGTGCGAGCGGCACGGATGGTTCCGGGGAATGGTTGATCTATGGCGCGACCGGCTACACGGGCGAGTTGGTGGCGCGCGAGGCGGTCCGGCGCGGCCGGCGCCCGGTCCTTGCCGGCCGTGACCCGGCGGCCGTGGAACGCCTGGCGCGCGAGCTCGACCTTTCGAGCCGGGTCTTCGGCCTCGACGATGCGGCGGCGATGGAGCGCGGGCTGGCGGGGCCGCCGCGGATCGCCGCCGTGCTGCACTGCGCCGGCCCCTTCGTGCACACCAGTGCGCCGATGGTGCGGGCCTGCCTGGCGGCACGCGCCCATTACCTCGACATCACCGGCGAGCTGCCGGTCTTCGAATCGGTGCTGGCCGCCGGGCCCGCGGCGCGCGAGGCCGGCGTCGTGCTGCTGCCGGGGGTGGGCTTCGACGTGGTGCCGAGCGACTGCCTCGCCGCCCGGCTCGCCGACGCCCTGGTCGACGCCACCGAGCTCGATCTCGCGTTCGCCTCCGACCGCGGCACCTTCAGCCGCGGCACCCTGAAGACCATGGTGGAGAGCCTGCCCCACGCAGGCGCCGTGCGCCGCGGCGGGAAGATCGTGCCGGTGCCGATCGCCTACGACGTGCGCGAGATCGAGTTCGGCTGCGGCAGGCGCTGGGCGATGACCATTCCCTGGGGAGACGTGTCGACCGCGTATCACACCACCGGCATCCCCAACGTCCGCGTCTACACCGCCGCGCCGCCGCGCTCCGTGCGGCGCGCCCGGCGGCTCGGCACCCTCCTGCCGCTGCTCGCCTGGCGCCCGGTAAAACGCCTGCTGCAGGCGGCCATCGTCCGGCGGGTGAGCGGGCCGCCGCCCGAAGTGAGAGAGACGGCTCGCGTGTACCTGTGGGGAGAGGCGCGCAACGCCGCCGGCGATCGGGTCACCGCCACGCTCGAGACGCCGGAGGCCTACCGCCTGACGGCCGAATCGGCGGTGGAGTGCGTGCTGCGCGTGCTGGCAGGAACGGTGAAGCCCGGCAGCTGGACCCCGGGGCGCGCATTCGGCCCGCATTTCGCCGCGGAGCTGCCAGGAGTGGTCGAGGGCGAGCTGAGACGCTGGCCGGCCGCCATCGCCGTTGCCCAGCGATAGTTAGCCGCAGATCCGGCGGCCGGCGGGCGGGCGCGGGATCAAGGGCGCAGGATCAAGACTGTCGACATGGACGATCAACTCGCCGATCCAGGACGGCAGCCGCCCGAGCGCGCCTTTCGAACACGACTCTCGAGCGCACTCCGCGGCAACTCCCGCATCTCTGTCCTTGGCGCGGTGGCGCTGCTCGGCGCGTTTGCTGCCGGGGTGACCTTGCGGCTGTGGAACTTGGATGCGCAGGTCATGTCCGGGGACGAGTTTCACGCCATCATCGCGGCCCTTGCTCGACCCGTCTCGCAGCTCCTCTTCTTCTACCAGGAGGCGGATAATTGCATCCCTTTATCCATCGTCGACCGCCTCTTCATGGACCGCGGGATCGCTCTCACCGAGTGGATCGTGCGGCTGCCGGTGCTGATCGCCGGCTTCGCGTTGCTGCTGCTGGCACCGGTCTGGGCCTGGCGCAGGATGGGCATGGGGTTCACGGTGGTGTTTGCCTGGCTGGTGGCGCTTTCGCCGGGATTGGTGTTCTATAGCCGTATCGCCCGGTCCTACGCTCCCGCGACCCTCTTCGGGTGCGCCGCCGTGGCAGCCTTCGAGATCTGGCACCGCCGCGGCGGTCTCGCGGCGGCGGCGGCTTACATCGCCTGCGTCGTGATGGCGGTCTGGTTCCACCTGGGCGTCGCGCCGTTGGTGCTGAGCCCCTTCCTGATCGCTGCGCTGGGTCTCGGGGCGACGCGCGGCCGTGGGCTGGCACGTCTTGCTCTTCTCGGCGCCGCCACCATTGCGGCGCTGGCGGCGCTGCTGGCCCCTGCGCATCGCACACTGCTGCCCATCCTGGGTGGCAAGCATCGCGAGCTCCAGGTTTCAGCGCGGGAGATGGTGGAGGTCGGCGCGTGGATGGCGGGGGTCAGCAGCCGCTGGGTGGCGGCCGCGGTCGCCGTCGTCTTTCTCGCGGGCCTCGCGATCCTGCTGCGTCGGGACCGTTGGCTGGGCGGCTTCGCCCCGGGGGTGGTGGTTGTCCAGTTCGCGGCTGTCCTGGTGCTCGCACCCGTGGCGCATCAGGTGACCATCGTCCTGGCCCGTTATCTGGTGTTCACGCTGCCATTCGCCCTGGTTCCCATTGCGGCGGCGCTCGGGTGTCCCTGGCCCCAGCGGTGGCGCCTGGCTCAGCCCTGGCTCGCGGCGGTCGCTCTGGCCGGCCTGCTCGCCGGCGGTCCGTTCCTGGACCCGGACCTCGCGCGCAGCTCGTTCGCCCATGACGAGCTGTACGTGCGCTTCACCGAGCCGCGGCCCCAGCTGGAGCCCGGAGGAGGGCTGACCGTCTATCAATGGCTGGCGCAGGCCGGTCCGGGCGCGCTGGTCGAGCTTCCCTGGGATTCCGTCTTCATGGCGGATCGGATCCTTGGCATGTACCAGACAGTCCACCGCCGCAGGGTGGTCGTGTCGGCCTTCCGGATGGACGCCCGGCTGGCGTTCCACAATATGACCACGGATCCGCCGGAAGAGATCTTGGCGGCGAGAGGTCGTTGGCTGATCGTGCACCCGGCGATCATCCGCGAACAGGGGCGGATCGGCGG
>Ga0209118_1000624_pt1 | contig 18547 bp, 19 predicted proteins | sample BlaSpr_A8_Ref_M1_FD_187988 | JGI IMG/M metagenome (GOLD analysis project Ga0209118, IMG submission 187988) | Forest soil microbial communities from Thunder Bay, Ontario, Canada - Black Spruce, Ontario site 2_A8_Ref_M1 (SPAdes) (version 2) | ecosystem: Environmental > Terrestrial > Soil > Boreal...
GTGTCCTGATCGTCGCGATTCAAATACGAACCCAGAGAGGGATCAGGAGAATACGTTGCCAGTAATCGCAGAAGCGGGCGTGAGCCCGCGCACTTTCGGTTCTTTCGCAGAAGCGGGTGTGAGCCCGCGCCTGCTCGCAGCCCTGTCCAAACAGGGTATTTCCGAACCCGTCCAGGTCCAGGCGGAGGCCATTCCGGCCCTGCTCGCGGGTCGGGACGTGGTCATGGAAGCGCAAACCGGGTCGGGCAAGACGCTCGCCTATCTCATCCCTCTGGTAGAGAAGCTTCCGCGCGGCGGCGCTGGGCCTCGGGCGCTGATCGTCACTCCGACACGCGAGTTGGCGCTGCAGGTCGAGAAGGTGCTTCGCACCCTCGCTCCGGAGCTTCGCACCACCGTGCTGTACGGCGGCGTCGGGTACGCGACGCAGCGGCTGGCGTTGAAGCACGGTGTCGACGTGGTCGTCGGGACACCGGGACGCATCATCGACCTGCTGGGCCAGGGGAAGCTCTCGCTCTCACGCATCGAATACCTCGTGCTCGACGAGGCGGACGAGATGCTCGACGCCGGCTTCGCTCCGTCGGTCGAAAAGATTCTTGGGCTCACCTACGAACCGCAGACGGTGCTTGCCTCAGCGACGATGCCGAGCTGGGTGACGACGATGGTCACCAAGCACACGCATGAGCCGGTGCAGATTCGCCTCGAGTCAGACCACGGAGACCGCTTGGAGCATGGACTGCTCCGCGTCGATCGCGAAAACAAGCTCCAGACCCTCAGCCGGCTGCTGCGCCGCCACAAGGGGAGCGCGATCATCTTCGGCCGCACCAAGCACGGGGTGAAGAAGCTGAATCACAGCCTCCGGCAGATGGGTCACAACTCGGTCGAGCTGCAGGGGGACCTGTCGCAGTTGACTCGCGATCGAGCGATGAACTCGTTTCGCGAAGGGCGCAGTCAGATCCTCGTCGCCACGAACGTGGCAGCGCGTGGGATCGATGTAGTGAACGTCGGGTTGGTCGTGAACTTCGAGCTTCCCGATTCAGCGCACTGGCTCACGCATCGCGTCGGGCGCACCGCGCGTATGGGCGAGCTGGGCCGCGCGCTCACGTTCGTCACGCCGGAGGACGAGCCGGCCTGGGTGAAGCTCAGCCGCCAGGGGGCGCCTGACATCCGCGAGATCGATACCAAGCAGCTTCTCGACGAAGGCAGCTGGATCTATCGCGAAGGTCGTCCGATGCGGTCGGGTCCGGCGACTGCAGCTCCGCGGTTCAACCGGAGCCGCGGCCGCACGAACAGCGCGTGGCGCCCGCGGCGGTCGGCCTAGGCCTAAGCCGTCTTCTGGTCGCCGATCTGCTCGCCGAAGAATTTCATGACTCGACTCCATGAGTCTTCGGCGGCAGCCTGGTTGTAACTCGAGCTTTTCTCATTGAAAAACGAGTGACGTGCGTCCGGATAGATCTTGATTTCGTGCGCGATGTGGTTCTGTTCGAGTGCTCTGTCCAGCGCGCGTCCCGCGTTGGCGGTGAAATCTTTCTCGGGATACGAACCGACCACAGGACATAGGCGGCTGACCACATCGATGGGGCGCGGGTTAGCCGCATAGAAAGGCGCGATCGCCTTCAGTCGCGAGTCGGTGCACGCCCACGCGATCGCGAATCCGCCACCCATGCAGAACCCGATCGCCCCGAGGCGTTTAGCGTCCACGTTGCGACCTTTCTCGAGGTAGGTGAGGGCGGCCTTGAGGTCGTCGATCCCGTAGCGATTGACAGAGCCGAGGAGCATCCCGCGCATGTAGCGGGCCATGCAAACCGCGCGATTCCGATCGGAGAAGAGATCCACCGCCAGTGCTACGTACCCGGCATCGGCAAACCGGCGAGTGATGTCTTTGATGTTGTCGTTGAGTCCGTAGGCCTCGTGAATCACGACTACGCCGGGATGGGGGCCTGCTCCATCAGGCGTTGAGAGGTAGCCCCCACCCTTGAGCTCGCTGCGGGCGACGTCACGTGTTTGCATCGACAAGAGCAGATCGTAGAGGAGGGTGGAAGGTCGGCGGTATCATCAACACTCCGGCGTTCCGTGGGGCCGTGGCGCAGTTGGGAGCGCGTCTGACTGGCAGTCAGAAGGTCAGGGGTTCGAATCCCCTCGGCTCCACCAAGTCAAACGCCCTCTATTTGTAGGGCCGATGAGCCCATACCCCGGCATGGCGACTTTCGGGACCACCACCCGTAAACCATGAGCGTGGGGGTTCAGGGAAATTCGACGTCGCCAAAGCGAAGCTGGCCGCTGCAGGCTGATTTCGCCGCGATCGCCATCCTCGTGGTATTGGTCGCCGTTGCCGCAGGCGCGTTGGTGCACGTGCAGTCGGAGGCCGACGCCAGGCAGGCGGCGGTGGCTGACGCCAACTTCGCGGCGAACAGGGCGGCCGGACAGATCGCGATTGGCTTCGACACGCTTCGGACCCTCTCGGCCCCGATCGCCATCAGCCCCAGCATCGGACAGATTTTTAGCAACCCAGCTGCGTGCAACCTGGGCTATGCCCCGATCGCCGCATTCGACACCGGACACATCGACATCGTCCGGCTGGACGGATCGGTCGTCTGCTCCTCGCTAAAGCGGGCTCAAGCTCCGAGTTACTCCGGCGCTGCGTGGCTCAACTACTCCGCGCCGGTCGTCATGGCCCCGATCGTGGATGCAGCCACGGGCAACCAGGTCGCGGTGTACGCATATCCGATTCCCGGAGAAGGATTCCTCGCATGGTTCTTCGACCTGAAGGCGCTTGGGCCGAAGCTTGCGTCTGAGTATGGAAGTGGAGTTCATCAGCTCGAATTCCTCGTCACGAGCCGCGACGGCTCCCATATCGTCGCGCGCTCCGTGGACTCGGGCAAGTGGACCGGCGCGAGCCTCGTGGGCAGCTCCTTTGCGCCGAGCACCGGCAGCGCCAATCAGAACGATGTGACTGGCGAGCCGCGTTGGTATGGCCAAGCAATAGTGACCGGGGCGGGATGGAACGTGTTCGTCGGGGCAGACAAGGCGGGCGCTCTCGCTGATGCGGCCCGCCTTCAGAACCAGCAGTTCGAGATCGTGGCCGCCGGCCTGATCGTCGTGCTGCTTGGACTCTTCGTCATCTACCGCAGAATCGTCCGGCCCATTGAGCTGTTGAGAAAGTCGGTCAGGTCATCGCGGGGGCTCGAATCGCCACAGCCAGTGCCGACTGGCGGGCCTTCGGAGGTGGCCGACCTTGGCGAAGACATCAACGCTCTCATCACCTCGCTCAAGCACGAGTGGGCGGAGCGCGAGAGCGCGCAGCAAAACTACATGCGCCTGTTCGATGGCAGTCCTTTGCCAACACTCTTCTTCGACCCGGGGACGCACAGGTTTCTCGAGGCCAATGCCGCCGCCGCCTCCGCCTTTGGGTATTCACGACAGGAGCTGACCGAGCTCTCCGTCGCCGACCTCTACGCACCGAGGGACGCCGAAGATGAAGCCGAGGTGGCTGCCGCAAGTAGTCGCACGAGCAACGTCAGGTTCGGCCCGATTGCCGTGCGCAAGAAAGACGGCACTCTGATACGCGTGCTCGTCACCACGTACGACGTCCTTTACGGAGGCCGTCCGGCTCGGGTCTCGATGGTCGAGGACGTCACCCAGCGTGAGAAGCTCGAGCGCCAGCTGAACCAGTCGCAGCGCCTCGAGAGCCTGGGGCAGCTTGCGGGAGGAGTCGCGCATGACTTCAACAACCTGCTCGGCGTGATCGTGAACTTCGCCATCTTTGCGAAGGAGAAGGTGCTCGCTTCCGGAAACGGGTCCCCTAGCCCGGCCCTGCTGCTCGCTGTGAAGGATATGGACCGCGTCGTGCGTGCCGGTGAGAGCGCCGCCCGCCTGACCCATCAGCTGCTGGCCTTCGCGCGGCGCGAGGTGGTCAGGCCGCAGTCGATCGATGTGAACCTGGTGGTCGCGGAGCTCGAGCCTCTGGTGACCCGGACGCTAGGAGAGCACATCGAGTTCATCACATCGCCCGGTAAGGACATCTGGCCCGCGCTCATGGATCCCGGGCAGCTCGAGCAGGTCTTGACAAACCTGGCCGTCAATGCCCGAGACGCTATGCCCATGGGCGGCAAGCTGACCATCGACTGCGAAAACGTCAACGTCGACAGCACCTATGCGGCCGGCCGGCCGGGCTTGAAGCCTGGGCGCTACGTCAGGATCCGGGTCACGGATACCGGAACGGGTATGGATGCTGCGACACTTCAGCGCGTGTTCGAGCCCTTCTTCACAACTAAGCCCAAGGGCCATGGCACCGGACTTGGATTAGCGACTGTGTACGGGATCGTCAACCAGGCGGGTGGCGACGTTTCGATCTACTCCGAGCTCGGCGTCGGGACGCGGGCGCATGTGCTGCTTCCCGCATCGGACGAAGCACCCAGGCTGCTGCCGGTGTCGGACGAACCGACGGTGCCGACCGCCGAATCAATACCGCCTCCTCAACAAGCTTCAAAGACACTGCTCGTCGTCGAGGATGCCGACGATCTTCGAGAGATCACCGAGTTGATTCTCACGAAGAACGGTTATCGAGTGATCACTGCGGCCACCGGTCCTGCGGCCCTGGACGCGCTCAAACAGCACGCAGGCAAAATCGACCTGCTGCTGACGGACGTGGTGATGCCGCACATGCAGGGCCCTGAGCTGGCCAGGCATGTCACCGCGCTACACCCGGAGATTCGCGTCTTGTTCATGTCCGGCTACCCGCAGCCCATGTTGGGCGACGGAGGGATCCTCGGCGAAGGCATTCTCCTGGTCGAGAAGCCGTTCACCGAACCTGTCCTGCTCGCCAAAGTCGAAGAGGCGCTCCGCTCCGAAGTCCTGGTCGTCGCATGAGCGCGGACCGGGGTGCCATCGTCCGGCACCGGATCATGATCGTCGACGATGCACAGGACAACGTCGACATGCTCGAGGCGTTTCTCGCCGACGAGGCAAGCGCGATCAAGAGCCTGACCGATTCCAACCAGGTCGAGCGCGAATTTGCCGAATTCGAGCCTGACATCGTTTTGCTGGACCTGCACATGCCCCCGCCGGACGGCCTCGAAATCCTGCGCAGCCTTCGCAGCGCTCGTGAGAGCCTCGGCTTTCTCCCCGTCATCGTGCTCACCGGCGACACAGGCAGGACAGCTCGAAACAGTGCGCTGCTTCTCGGCGCCGACGACTTTCTGACCAAGCCACTCGACCGGCAGGAGGTGGTTCTTCGTGTGCGCAATCTGCTGCGCACACGCCGTCTCTATGTCGAGCTCGCTGAAGCCAACCGAGCCCTGGAACAGAAACTGCACTGAGCTGAGCCTGAAATGTAGAGCTGAGCCTGAAATGTAGCCAGGCAACCGGTTGTTCGCCAAAGAGCAGCGCCGGGGACCGGTCATACAATCAAGCCGCGGGGGCCCCCTGGGTGTTCGTAAGGGGTGAAGTTCTAGACGTCACCCTCGGGGGGCTTTCGCGTCCACAACAACACAAAAACTGATTGGGCACTCGCGCCTTTGCGCGCGTGCAGTCGACGCACCGGCGGCCGTCAGCCGCCCCACTGTGTCGACGGACACCAATCCCCCGCTGGGTCGCCTCGCACGACGGCGAGGTCATCCACCACGACACGAAGGTCACAGCGACCCGCTGACGACCTCCGATCAACGACCCCTCAGGGTGGTCGATCGCACGACAGCGATCGGCTGCCTCGGGAGGCGACGGTGCCAGACTTGAGTGCGTGTTTGCCAGCTCGAACTATCCGCCAGACCTCGAAGCCGCCGAACGATTTGTCGCCGAGATGCGCCACGGCACGCTGATCGCCTCCACACCCGATGGCTACCCGCAAGTCAGCATCCTGCCATTCGTCAAAACTGGCGAGATCATCGAGCTGCACTGCGTCCAGGCCGACCCGACCTTCGACGCGGTCCGTACCCATCCTCGCGTGACATTCTTCGTCTCGGACTTTCTAGCCTGGTCGCCCCACAACTGGGTCGATGAACACGACGCGGGCCGCGCCACTCTCCATTTCCGAGCAGTCGCGTTCGAGTGCGACGTCGAACGAACCTCGACGGATCCGGAAGATGTTGCAGGAGCCCTCAGCCGCCTGCTCGCCGCCTACGAACCGGGCGCAACTTACGAGCCGGTCAAGATGGGCGACTTCTACGGTTCGCGGCTTCGTCGCCTTGCCACCATGCGGCTGCGCGTGGTCCGGACCCATATCAAGTTCAAGACCGGACCGGCCGGCACCGCGGAGACGAAGCGTCGGGTGGCCGGCAGGCTTCGCAACCGGGCCCAGCCCGGCGACCTCAGAGCCGCGGACGTAATCGAGGCCTCGCTCCCCTAGCAGGCGCTCGACTCGGTCTCCCCCATTTGTACGGTGACAGTCGGGTCATGCCCACGACACACTTGGAAAACCAGCTCCGGGCGGCCCCGCGGCAGGCGGATTCAAGGGAGGGAAAGGTGTACGCCGATAGTCACCTCGTGATCACGCGAACGCAGGAACCCGTCGGGCTCTGCTTCGCCGGCGAGATCGACTCTTCGAACGCACGCGCCGTGGCGGACTTCCTGAGCAACCGTTTTGCGGGCGCCGAGGACATCCACCTCGATATGAGCGGGCTGAGCTTCTGTGACGTCAGCGGGATCAGGTCCCTCATCGAAGCGGCCGAGTCGCGGCTACAAGGAAGGCTGATGCTCCACGGGCTGCCCCACCTGCTCCAGAGAGTGATGGCCGCGACCGGCTGGGCGAACCTCCCGCACCTGGTGGTGGTGTCATGAGCACGACCAACCTGCACCAGGTCGATAAGTTCCGCCACGAGGCCCTGCTCTACGCCAACCTGGATCAGTTCGTCGCCGGCACCGTTCCGTTCATCCGCGACGGGGTCAGAGCCGGCGAGCCTGTGCTCGTCGTGGAGTCGGTGGCAAAGATCGAAATGCTGCGAGAGGCGCTTGGCCCCGACGCAGGCGCGGTGATGTTCGCCGACATGGCCGGCGTCGGTGCGAACCCCGCTCGCATAATTCCGGCGTGGCAGGAATTCGTCACCCGTCATGAAGGCGCAACGCGCCTGCGCGGGATCGGCGAACCCATCTGGAAAGAGCGCACGCCGGACGAGCTCATCGAGTGCCAGCGCCACGAATCGCTCCTCAACGTGGCGTTCGGGCGCGGCCGGCCCTGGTGGTTGCTCTGCCCCTACGACACGGAAAAGCTGGACGTCGCGGTGATCGACGAGGCGCGCCGGAGTCATGAGTTCGTGACGGAGGGCAGCCATGCCCAGCTCAGCGATCTGTTCCGCGGGCTGGAAGCGTCCGGCGCCCCGTTCGACGTGCCTCTGCCCCAGCGCGGCACAGCGCTGGGCCGCACCACCTTCGGTCCGAACGACCTCGCAGCGGTGCGCAATCTCGTCGCGCATCACGCCGACACCGCTGGGCTTGGGGCGATGCGCGCCGCCGAGCTCGTGGTGGCAGTCAACGAGGTCGCCACGAACAGCATCAAGCACGGAGGCGGCAGCGGAACCCTGACGATCTGGCAAGAGGCAACCGCGTTGATTTGCGAGATCGGCGACCGCGGCCGCTTCGGCAAAGCGCTCGCCGATCGCGAGCGTCCGTCCGAGTCTGTCTCGGCGCCGCGCGGCCTGTGGCTCGCGAACCAGCTGTGCGACCTGGTTCAGATCCGGACGATGCCCGATGGCACCGTGATCCGCCTGCACACGCGCCGCAGCGTCACGCAGGGCCTCAACTAGGCGGCAGCAGCTCTACGGCCTCACTGAATCGGGAAAGGGCGGCTGCCACCAGTGAGGGACGTCGTCCACCTCGATGGCCGTCACCCATTTGACCCACCAGAAGCCTCGTCCGTCGGGCACGATGAGGCGCGCTGGAAACCCGTGCCCAGGGTCCAGCGCCTGGCCGCCGGCGCGCGTCGCCAGCAGCAAGGCGCCCGCGCGTTCAACCGCAAAACGCCGGTCGTACCCGGTGGATGACACGACGCGAATCGACCCGCCGGCAGGGTTGCCGATCAAGCGATCCAGCCGCGCGCCCGCCCATTCCTGCGTCGAGTAGAAACCGCCGGTGCAGTCCAGCGTGGCGGTCAGCCGGTCGTCGAACGCGGAGAGCTCGTCATACGACCACTCGCGCCCACTCGCGCGCAGCCGCCACGCCGCCTGGTCCACGTTCGGGATCGCATCAAACAGCCATGAGCTGACAGGCATGAGGCCAGGCTGAAACGAGCCCGCTTCGTAGGAGCCCGTGTAGCGACGCGACGCGCCAGGCAGACCGGTCGCCCTGACCACCACCTCGCTCGCGGCATATGCGACGGCCGCGCCGGCCACCACAGCTCCGCCGCGCAGCACGTTGCGCCGCGAAAGATCGGTCGAACGGACGCGGACGCGCCGCGCGACCACGTGCCAAATCGCAAACGGCACACCGCCGCGATCGCCGCGCCCACGTGAAAGTCCATCGCCGTCAGCGGACCTATGTAGACGAGCACCCCTGTGGAGTGGAGCAGTCCCGCCACCAACGAGACGAGCACGAGCACCCCGAGAAGGATTGACGCCCATCGACCCGGCAGCGGCCGGCGCAGCCCACGCCGCGCGATCATCGATTTCCACGGAAGCAGCGCGAGGATCGCGAAGCCGCCGAGAGCATGGACGGCCAGCGACCATCGCGCCGGGGCCGTGGCATAGGCGAACGCAAGCCAGCCGGTGAGGAACGCGACCACAAGCAAGGCCAGCAGCGCAAGGTTCGTGCGAGCTCCACGAGCGATCGCGACCGGACCCTGAGCCGCCCTTGGCAAGTTCATGGACTCAGCCTACGGCCGGGTGGATCGGGTCGCAAATATCGCCTGTTAAGACACGCGGACGGTCCTAGACTCATCGACATGGACAACCTGCCGGACATCGCAACAATCCAGCTGGCGGCGGTCTGGACGGGCGTTGTCGTTGGCGTGGTCGGACTTGCGGCCATGACGGCAGGCCTGTTCTCGGTCGTGACCGGCAGGGACCACTGGCCTCACATCCTCCGGCGTCTGCGGCGGCGGGTACCTGCCTCAGAAGAAGACCAGCGTCGCAACGGGATGAGCCTGGCCCTCAATGCAGCGGCCATGATCATCGTCGTGATGGGCACCTCGATCGGCAACTTCACGATCGGTGACCGCACGATCGGCGAACCCCTGGCCACCCTTCGCTTCGTGCTCACCTTGATCGGCCTGGCCGGCGCGTTGGGTTGCGTGATCGGCTCTTACACGATCAGCCTGACGATCAAGTACACCTACGGAAAACTCTCGGCCGAGGCGCCTCCCGCAAGCCCGTCGATCTAGCCCTCTACCGCGGTGGCGGCAACGACACCACCACCGACGCGGCCGCAATCACCACGAGCAGCGTGGCCAACTCCCACCGGTGCCGTGCTCGCCACGCGAAGAACAGCCCAATCGCCACCAGCGGCAGCTTGATCGCGAGCGCGGCGCCGTAAGGCGTCGTCAGCAGCTCGAGCGGAGAGCTGAAATGGAGGAGGGCCAGCGCCGCCCCGCTCACGACGAGCAGCCCCAGCGACCAGCCGGCCAAACGCCCGAACCCACCAGAAGGCGCAATCACAAACGCAGCCACACCGCCGAGCCACATTCCCATCGCCGCCACGTGCAGCGCGTTCAACACGAGCCCCAGCGGCTGCGGCAGCGCTGGGGTGGCGTGGGCCGCGGTCGCGTCGACCAGGGCCAAAGCCACACCCAACCCGGGGATCGCCCAGCGAAGCATCCCCCTCTCCCGCAGGGGGCGATCAGTAAGTCCCATCCTGGTCGCGCTTGCGCGCAGGGTCGGGGTGGGGGGTGATCCGAGCCTGATCGCGGTTGGACCGAGCGCGCCCAGCACCGCCCACAGCAACAGGGCCCCGCCCAAACGCAAGCCCAGCACTCGACCGAACGGCGAGGCCAGCGCGCCCGTCAGGGCGTCGCCGTCGAACGTCTGCGACGGATCGAGGCTTGCGGTCTGAGCGAACAGCGCCAGCGGCTCAGCGACCAGCAGCAGCGCTACGCCGAAACCGGCCAGGCGCAGCGGTCGCGAGTCGCGAGCCACGAACAGCGCGTAAGTCGCCGCACCGACGCCGAGCGCGAAGCCGGCGAAATGCAGCCAGCGGCCGAGCGACTGTAAGACCAACCCGACCGGCGACACCAGGCCCACATCCCCACCGCCAAACCCAGGGGCCCGCACCGGGCTCGTGTGCCCGACGCTGAACGTGAACTCCCCGCGCGATGGATGAGTGTCGGAGGCGACCACCGTCCAGACCACCGCGTACGTGCCTGCAAGCGAGCCGCTGACACCTACCGACAGCCCGTCGCCACGCGCTCGTGCCGAGCCGTTCGAAGCCAGCCGCCCATCGGGCCCGTACACGTTGATGCCCCGGCCCGCCGGCGTGACGGGCTCCGTGAAGACAAGGTCGACCGCCGCGGGCAGCGTGTCCAGCACGGCACCGGGCGCTGGGTCCGAGATGACGAGCCGCGCGTGAGCCAGAACAACAACCGGAAGCAATGCAAGCGCCGCGCCACCGGCGGCCGCGATGAAAAGACGCTTCAGTACGACGGCGCGGGCAAAGGCGCCGGCGTCTCCACCGCCTGGCGCGAAGAGCGGCCGATGCGGATCACGAGCCCGGCCGCGAGAAGGCACAGCAGGCCCGAGGTCATGAACGCGAGCTGGTAATCGCCGAAGTAGGTGCGGACCGCGCCGGCGGCGAACGCTGCGGACGCCGCGCCCATCTGGTGCGCCGCGAAGATCCACCCGTAGACCACGCCGAGGTTCCGCCGCCCGAACGTGTCCGCCGTCAGCGCCACGGTCGGCGGCACCGTCGCCACCCAGTCCAGTCCGTAGAAGACGATGAAAAGGAACAGGCCGAAGTACTGCATCCGGAACGCGTACGGCAGGAAAAGAAGCGACAGCCCGCGCAGCCCGTAGTACCAGAAGAGCAGCCACCGCGAGTCCAGGCGATCCGTCAGCCATCCGGAGATCATCGTCCCGGCCACGTCGAATACGCCGATGAAGGCCAGCAGGCTGGCCGCCGTCACCTCTGGCATGCCGTGGTCGATCGAGGCCGGAATGAGGTGGGTCCCGATCAGCCCGTTGGTGGAGGCGCCGCAGATGAAGAAGCTGCCGGCCAGCAGCCAGAAATTGCGATTTCGAGCACCCATGGCGAGGCCGCCGAGGGCGGCGCGCACCGGGTTCTGCAGCGGCGGCGCCGGGTCATCCGCTTGCGTCGCGCCGTATGCGCGCAGCCCGACGTCCGCCGGGCGATCGCGCATGAACAGGGCGACCAGCGGTATCCCGAGGAGGGCGGCGCCCGCGACCACCAGCGCAGCGGAACGCCATCCCATGTTCACGGCCAGCCAGGCCAGCGCCGGCAGAAATATGAGCTGGCCGGTGGCCCCGGCGGCCGTGAGCGCGCCCAGCACGAGGCCGCGGCGCTGCACGAACCAGCGGTTCGCGACGATCGCGGCAAGCACAGTTGCCATCGACCCGGTGCCCACTCCCACCACGACACCCCACAGCAAATCGAGCTGCCACGGCTGGTGCATGAAGACCGTGAGCCCGGATCCCGCGGACACCGTCAGCAGCGCCCCGACGACCACCCGCCGCACTCCGAAGCGCTCCATCAATCCGCCTGCGAAGGGAGCGAACAGGCCGAAGAGCATGAGGTTGATGGAGACCGCGATGGAGATCGTCGCGCGCGACCAGCCGAACTCGTGTTGAAGCGGGACGATCAGGACGCCCGGCGTGGACCGGAACCCGGCGGCGGCCAGCAGTGTGAACCAGGTGATGCCCGCCACGACCCAGCTGTAGTGGAGGCGTCTCACGATGAACTCGAAAGCCTATTGCTGGAGCGCATATTCCGAGACCGGATCATATGGTGGCCGTCGATTGAATCTAGATAGTCTTGGATCGTGGACGCTTACGAGATACCCGACCTGGATCCCCAACCTCGCGACCCCGACGGTCATGGCTATATCGACTTCCTCGCCTCGGACAAGCTGAGCGTCGGTCTCGCGATCTGGCCGAAAGGGAAACCCGATCGCCAGCATCCGCACCTCGAAGACGAGGTCTACTACGTGATCAGCGGGCGGGCCAAGATCCGGGTCGGTGGCGAGGACCGGCCCGTCAAGCCGGGCAGCCTGGTCTTCGTGGCGACCGGCGTCGAGCACCGCTTCCACGACATCGAAGAAGACCTGCGCGTCCTGGTCTTCTGGGCTCCGCCTCACGCGAGCGGCTAGATCGTCTTCTCGTAGCAGACGCTGGTCGGCGAGGTCGTGTACTCGCCCCAGCAGTCATGGTTTCTTTCCTTCTTATATGCGATCCCGCCCCAGACGCGCCAACTGTGCCCTGCTGGCTGCATTTCGCCCGCCCCAAGGAGCGCAATATCCTCACCGGGATGGCAACCGGAGGGCGAGCGCTCGTGCTTGGCGGTGGCGGAGTCACCGGTATCGCCTGGGAGACAGGTCTCCTGGCGGGGCTCGCCGAGGCGGGCATCGACCTGACATCAGCGGACCTGGTCGTCGGCACGTCAGCCGGCTCTGTGGTGGGCGCGCAGATCCTGAGCGGCGTGAGCATCGAAGCCCTCTACGCGGAGCAGCTCGTCGAACCGCGCGCCGAGGTCGCCGCGAAAATCGGAACGACCACGACGCTGCGCTACGCCGCCGCGATGCTCTGGCCCGGAGGCGAGGAGCAGGCGCGCGCGCGACTCGGCCGCGCCGCCCTGAAAGCGCGCACCGTGCCCGAGTCGGAGCGGAAGGCCGTGATCAAACAGCGCTTGCCGGCCGACTCCTGGCCGGAGCGCCGGCTGCTCATCACCGCGGTCGACGCGGAGACGGGAGTGCTGCGCATCTTCGATCGCGACGGCGGCGTCTCGCTGCTCGAGGCGGTGGCCGCGAGCTGCGCCGTTCCCCTCGTCTGGCCGCCGATCTCGATCGACGGCCGGCGGTACATCGACGGAGGCGTTCGGAGCATCGCCAACGCGGACCTCGCCACGGGAAGCGACCGCATAGTCGTCGTGGCGCCGGTCACCTTCGCATTGCGCAGGAGCGGCCGCATCGAAAACCAGCTGGCCTCACTCGGATCAAACATCAGGTCGGCGGTGGTAAGTCCGGACGTGGAGGCGCGCAAAGCCATCGGCGGCAACGTGCTTGATCCCGCACATCGAGTTGCTTCCGCACGCGCGGGTCACGCTCAGTCGGTCGCAGTCGCTGAATCTGTCGCCGCAGTCTGGAAATAGACTGCCGGAAATCATCAACTACTCGGAGGAGGAACCATTGACCAGCCCCGAAGTCAACGCACCCCAGGTTAGCCCCGAGCGACCGCACCTCGAGCACCGCCTGGTTCTCAGCCAGGACTCACACGGGACCGTCCACGGAACGGGAACCATGGGCCGCTTCAACACGTGGCTCGCTGTAAAGATCACAAAGACGGTCGGCACCATGTGGATTGCCTACCTGTTCGCCGCGATCGCCCTCGTCTCTCTGCCGGCGGCCGTCCAGTCGCGGAACGTCATCATCATCATCGCCTGGATCGCGCAGACGTTCTTCCAGCTTGTGCTGCTGCCCATCATCATCGTCGGCCAGAACGTGATCCAGGCCGCGAACGACTCGCGAGCCGAGGCCGACCACGAAACGTTGAGTGCCGTCCACAAGCTGACCATCGAGGTCCACTCGATCAACGAGGCACAGAGCGCGATCCTGAGGCAGCTGCAGGCGACCGGCGCCTAACCCTCTGGGCACCCCTCGCCACGCGAGGGCCATGGCTAAGAGACGGGCGAGCTCCCGTTGGCCGTGATTCCACTCTCGGGCTCGAGCAGGAGGTCGACGCCCTCGATGACCGGCGCGGAGCGCAAGGCATCGGCGATCCTGGACAGCGTCGCGTTGGACACCGGCCGTCCTCGGCGCGCCGCGGAGATCGTCGCCACGCTGATGCCTGATGCTTTCGCCAGGTCCGTGGCATTCCAGCCGCGCCGCGCAAGCTCGCGGTCGAGGCGGCTTGGGTCCATTCGGGTAGTCACCTCTGCGTAGTACCGGGCCGGGTAACACGGGTCCCCACCTGGCGGGGAGGCCGGGTTTATCCTTCAGGCGAGACCAAGGATGGCAAGCCTCCGCCTGACCCGGCGACAGTGGAGGGTCTACCTGGCCGTTTGGCTGGTGGCGCTGGCGGCCGTCACCGGCCTCCTCGCCGGCGTTGCGGCGCCGCGGCTCTTTGCCAGGCCCGCGGCCCCCCCGGCGAGACTCAGCGGCGGAGTCATCCTCAACCCATCGGTGCAGGCCCCGGCCTTCACGCTGCGCGATCAGAGCGGGGCGATGATTTCTCCAGCCACGCTTCGGGGTCGAGTGGTCGCGCTGACCTTCCTGGATACGCAGTGCCTCAATCTCTGTCCACTCCAGGCGAGCCTGCTCGGGACGGTCCAGTCGGACCTTGGGTCCAGCGCGCATTTCTCGGTCGTGGTGGTGAGCGTGCACCCCGAAGTGGACACGCCCGCCAGCATCGCGGTGTTCGCCGGCGCCCATGGGCTGAAGAGCGGGTACCACTGGCTCAGCGGTACGAAGCAGGAGCTGGCGAGCGTTTGGGACAGCTACGGCGTTGGTGTGCAGGTCGCGAACGGCGATCTCGCGCACAGCTCGATCATCTATCTAATCGACCGCAGCGGGTCCGAGCGAGTCGCGTTCGCCGACGTGCCGGACATCGCTTCGGTAGAGGGCGATGTGAGGTATCTCGAAGCCGGCTGAGCCCAGAGCCAGGGTGCGCGGATGCCCAACAATTTTCGATTTTCTTACATTTGATTTCGGGCATTTACAAGTTATTCAGGGTTTGTTATGGTCGGCCTCAATGGTTGCGAGGGGTAACAACCGGGGGATGACACGCCTCGTCGTGTTGGTTCTCACCGTCGGCATCCTCTCCGCTCTGGTGGCCCTCTTCATCGGCGGCTTCGTCATTCGCGTACCCGAGTCCCTCACCGCGTCTCCGGCGACGGTGGCTCAGGGCAGCACACCCGCGCAGAACGCCTTCATCCACCTCGAGACCGTGGCGTCGGTGAATACCGCGATCACCTTCCCGCGTCCCGACGATCCGCATCCCACCTGGGTGAGCTATCTGCCCACGACGATCCTGAAGGTCCCCGCCAACTCCACCGTGACGATGCAGATCGACCAGGAGGACACGCCGTCCGGCCTGCGCAACCCGTTCTGGTCGCAGGCTTTTGGAATCGAGGGCGGGACGTTCCACATGACGTACTTCGACGACAAGGGCAACCCGCAAGAGGGCGACTTCAGCTCGATCCCCGACCCTGCGACCGCGGCCCACACCTTCGCCATCCCCGACCTCGGAGTGTTCGTTCCGCTCGAGGGAGTGAACGCAGCAGCGCCCGCGGGGAGCATGAACGTCATCACCTTCTCCTTCAAGACCGGCAAGCCAGGCGTCTATCACTGGCAGTGCTTCGTGCCGTGTGGCTCGGGCACCATCTACGGCAACGGCGGTCCCATGCAGACCCTCGGCTACATGGCCGGCTTTCTCGTCGTCCAGTAACCGCTTGATCCGGCCCAACCGCACGCACGCTCTCCGCCTGCTCGTCGCGTGGGCCGTGCTCAGCGTGATCGGCGTCGTCATCGGCCTTCAGCTCTCGCTGCCGCCCGGCAGCCAGTCCCAGCAATCCATTGAGCAGAGCTGGCTGCTGAAGCTCATGACGCTGATATCAACTCCGGTGTTTGTTGGCGTCGTCCTCTACATCCTCTACGCCGTCTTCGCGTTCCGGCAGAGGCGCGGCGTGCTCGAGGACGGTCCGCCCAGCTACGGCAACATCCGCATCCAGGTGGCGTGGGTCGCGATCACCGCGGTGGTCGTGTTCATCCTCGCCGGCGTCGGAATCAGCGAGCTCGATGCGGCCGCCACCGGGACCAACTTCACGAGCTCCAACGCGCCGGCCCTGGCCACCTCGGGATCAGTCGGCACCACCGAGGGACACGCACTGCAAGTCCAGGTGATCGCGCAGCAGTGGTCCTTCACATACCGCTATGCGGACTATTCGGGGGTCGAGTCGCTGCACCTGGTGCTTCCGGTGAATGCGAACGTTGTCCTCCACGTCACGTCGACCGACATCCTCCACTCGTTCTGGGCCTACCAGCTCGGAGTCAAGGCGGACGCGAACCCTGGGGTGGACAACGTCACGTATGTGACCACCCTGCAAACGGGCTCCTTCACAGTGCGCTGCGCAGAGTTGTGCGGGATCTGGCACGGAAACATGTCCGACACCAACGGCGCGGTGGTCAGCCAGGCCGACTTCGCGACCTGGATCGCCCAGCTCCAGAAGGACAACCTGAGCATCCCGGTGCCGTCCTACGCGCCCTACTACTTCCCGAGCCCGCGCGTGAAGGGAACCTAGCGATGGCCACGGCAACACTCGGAAACGGTGATCCCACGCTCCAGGCGAGCGAGCGCCAGATGGTCCTCCCGACCAACCTCCTGACCGGGATCATCCTGGCCGCCCTCGGCTACTACGTCGGCGTGCAGATTGGCAACGGCTTCGGCTTCAACGATGGCCTCAATACCGGCGTGCTGCTGGGCTACACCTTCGGCTCGGTCATGTTCCTGGTCGGGCTCGGCTTCGCCAACTACCCGCTGGCTCGCCTGTTCGGCTGGCCGATCGCGCCACAATCCTCCGGCGACGAGTACCGCGGCGCGTGGCGCTATCTAAACCTGAGCCTCGACCATAAGGTGATCGGCGTCCAGTACCTGGTCGCGATGCTCATGGCGATGTTCTTCGGTGGCGTCGGGGCGATGCTGATCCGCACGAGCCTGCTCTCACCCGACCAGCTGGTCGTGCCGCCCGACAAGTACCTCGTGCTGGTCAGCATGCACAGCGTGATGATGGTCTTCGTCGCCAGCGCGGCCATAGTGGGACCGTTTGGCAACTTCTTTGTGCCCTACATGATCGGCACGAACCGGATGGCCTTCCCTCGCCTCGAAGCTCTCTCCTTCTGGCTGGTGCCGCCGGCCATAGTCATCCTGCTCGCGGCACCCCTCTTCGGCGGGTTCCCAACCGGCTGGACTGGCTACACGCCGCTGTCCGAGCAGGCTGGACAGGGCTTCGACAGCTACATCGTCGGGTTCGCCCTGATCGGCATCGCACTGTGCGTGTCGGGCGTCAACATGCTCACGACGATCATCAGCCTGCGCGCTCCCGGCATGACGTGGACCAGGCTGCCGATCTTCGTGTGGGGCGTGTTCTCCGCCTCCATCCTGGGCACGTTCGCAGCCCCCATCCTGGCGAGCGCGCTGATCATGCAGGGATTCGACCGATCGATGAACACGTCGTTCTTCATCTCGTCGAACGGAGGCAGCCCCTACCTGTGGGAGAACCTCTTCTGGTTCTTCGGCCACCCGGAGGTCTACATCTTCATCCTGCCGGCGTTCGGCATCGTGCTGGAGCTGATCCCTCATTTCGCGCGCAAGCCGCTGTGGGGCTACCGTACCGCCGTCGTCGGATTGCTCGGCGTCACGCTGCTCAGCTGGTTCGTGTGGCAGCACCACCTCTTCGTCAGCGGCATCGCCCCAGCGCTGAGGCCGTTCTACATGTTCTCGACGGAGATGATCTCGATCCCGACCGGCATCGTCTTCCTGGTCGCCTTTGGAACTCTGTGGCGGGCGAAGCTCTCGCTGACGGTGCCAATGCTCTTCTGCCTCGGCTTTCTCTTCAACTTCCTCATCGGCGGCCTTTCAGGAGTCTTCCTGTCCGACGTCCCGAGCGACGTCACGCTGCATGGCAGCTACTTCTCAATGGCGCATTTCCACTTCACGATCGTCGGAGGTGAGATCTTCGCCATCATCGCGGCCATCTATTACTGGTTCCCAAAGATGACCGGTCGCATGCTCAACACGAGGCTGGGCAAGATCCACTTCTGGTGGATGATGATCGCCTTCAACCTTGCGTTCATGCCGCTGTTCGCGGCGGGCATTCTCGACATGCCGCGACGCGTCTCCACCTATGCGCCCTCGCTTCAGGCGCTGAATCAATGGGTCTCGTTCTGGGCTTACCTGCTGTTCGCCTCGATGCTCCTGTTCGCCGTCAACGTCATCTGGTCGTGGTTCTTCAACGCCAAGCTCGCGCCCGCGGACCCGTGGCACGCGCGCTCCATCGAATGGCTGCTGCCGACTCCGCTGCCCCGCAGGAACTTCGAGCGCATCCCGACCTTCACCTCAGGTCCTTACGACTACGGGAACCCGTCGCCCCGTCCGGCGGTCGACCTCAGCCCTGAGCCGGCGCCTGCATGAGCGAAAGGATTGGGGCCGGCAGCCAAATCGTCGAGCCTGTGCCGCCGCCGTTCGCCCACCGGGGCATGCCGACGCTGGTCGCGCGCTCGCCGGAGTGGGAACCAGAGGTCGACGCGCGCCTCGCCCGGGTGGGGACCCGGATCTGGATCGTCGCAGACGTCTTCTTCTTCGCCGCCTGGTTCTTCGCGTTCTTCTACCTGCGCGCGCTGAACAACAACTACGACTGGCTGCCTCCCGGCACCACGCACCCGACCAGGGCCATCGGCGCGATCATC
>Ga0209118_1000625_pt1 | contig 18543 bp, 15 predicted proteins | sample BlaSpr_A8_Ref_M1_FD_187988 | JGI IMG/M metagenome (GOLD analysis project Ga0209118, IMG submission 187988) | Forest soil microbial communities from Thunder Bay, Ontario, Canada - Black Spruce, Ontario site 2_A8_Ref_M1 (SPAdes) (version 2) | ecosystem: Environmental > Terrestrial > Soil > Boreal...
ACCCGATGTCCGCTGCCGGGTGATGATGACCTCCACGCTCGAGTCTTTCACTGTAGGCCACACCATCGTGATGAGTCGCGGGTTGATCGATGTGCTGCCGGATGAGGCTAGTCTGGCGACGATGATCGCGCATGAACTCAGCCACGTCGTTCTCGGCCACCGCCTCGATTCCAGCTTTGCTTTCTTCGATCAGCTGCTGATCGACGACAAGGACACCTTCCGCCATTTCGGATTTGCGCGGACTCCCGACGAGGAGAAGGCCGCCAACACGAAAGCGGTCCAGCTCCTGAATAATTCGCCCTATAAGAACCAGCTCGGTAACGCCGGCCTCTTCCTGACGGCGCTCAGCGCGCGCGAGAAGGAGATTCCGAACCTGATCAGCCCGCACCTCGGCGATCGCGTGCCGATCATGGCGGAGCTCAAGTCCTCGATGCCGGTCGACAAGAAACAGAACCCGCAGATGATCGCGGCGCTTCCTATCGGCGGACGCGTAAAGGTGGATCCCTGGAACGACAGGCTGGATCTCATCAAGAGCAAGCCGGTGGGGACAGTGGCGGAGCGTGAAAAGATGCCGTTTGAGGTCACCCCGTTCATGCCATATCTGATGCGCTTCGATGCAAAGCCCATTGCAGCCAGCGTCACCACGCCGATCGATCCGAAAACCGGGGAATCCGCGCCAGGTAAACCCTAGTTAGCCAGTTCGACTCTCGCAAAGATTGCGGCCCGGAGAAGACTTCTTCCCCGGGCCGTTTTCCTTCGCTGGCGACCATTTATTCCGGGGGCGTGTTCCTCACCTCGGCGAAGAGAGCTCTTTCGTCAGCCTATAGTTGAAGTCGATGCCGTCGTAAAAATCCTGCACGCCGACGCGCTCGTCTTTTCCGTGCTCGCGATTGTCGTTCTTATCAAAAAACATGCAGGAGATCCCGTAGGTCGGAATACCGGCGATGCGCGTATATCTTCCATCAGTTGCTCCTGTGGACATGGTCGCGACGAGAGGAACGCCGGGCCAGACGCTTTTCAAAACTTTTACCATGGCCTGTGTCAGTTCGGGGAGTAGCGGCGACGGAGGCACCGGTAAGACGGGCACCACTTTTCCATCCGGAGTGAGCTGCGGAACGACGCTAATCCTTACTTTCGGATCGTTCGCCACACGTTCGAGCGTTTTGTGAACTTCCTCCGGGTCTTCTCCCGGAAAAATGCGGCAATTGACGTTGGCGCGCGCGGTTTGCGGAAGCGCATTTGGCGCATGACCGCCGGAAAGCATGGTGGCAACGCACGTGGTGTGCAAAAGCGAATTGTAATATGGCACGGCCGAGAGCCGTTGCACCGCCGCGGGATCCGGCGGGTGCTTGGCCACAGCTTTCATGTCGGCCGCAACTTGTCCCGTCGTCATCGCTGCGTTCTGCTCGAAATAGCTGCGTGTGATTTCGTTGATTTTCATGGGGAACGAAAACGATTGAAGCCGGGACAACGCGCCGGCTAGGTGATAGATGGCGTTGTCCTGGCTGGGGACCGAGCTATGCCCGCCGGGATTCAGCGATTCGAATTGAAAATCGACGTAAACTTTTTCACTGGCTTGGATTCCCGCGAGCAGCCGTTTGTCTTTGTCTTTCTCAAATTCACCGCCATCCAAATTGATGCAATATTCCGCGTCCAGCCAGTCGCGATGTTCCCTGAGCAGCCAGTCCACACCGTTGGAAGAGCCGCCTTCTTCATCGGCGGTCAGCGCGAGAATCAGATCGCGGTCCGGCAGATAGCCTTCCTTTTTCAAGCGTATAAAATTCGTGACCAGGATGGCGTCGCCTTCCTTCATGTCTTCCGTGCCGCGGCCGTAGAAGTAACCGTCTTTCTCGATGAATTCGAAGGGATCGGTGGTCCAGTCCCCTCGAAGGGCTTCGACGACGTCGAGGTGCCCGATGAAGAGAATGGGTTTGCGCTTTCCGGTTCCACGAAAACGCGCGACGAGATTTTTCTTGCGTTCGTTCGGCCCGGCCAACTTGATGTCGCCTTCGGCGAAGCCTCCCTCACGCAGACGCTTGGCCATCGCTTCGGCAGCCGTCGTTACGTTGCCAACGGAATCGGTGGTGTTGATCTCGATGAGCTGCTTGAAAACGTCGTGCGCCAATTGTTTTATTTGATCCTGCCCTTGAGTTCGTCCCATGGGTGCGCAACTTGCAACTAGACAAAATGACAAGATCCAGCGTATTCCTCTTTGCATTTACTCTCCTCAGAGCGAGCGATCACGAAAAAGGCAATGGCCCCGTTGGCGATGCAGGCCGCGCCGCCAGCGCGTACCGCAGGCAGCGTGACAAAGACGCCGCCGCCCAGAACAGCAGCATCATGCCAACTCCGCGGTCCAACACAAGAAAGACAGCAAAGGCGGCGAAGACCCGCAACCCGGTACTATCGGGCTTCATGAGCGGCGCATCCAACCGGCTGTTCACAAACCAGGCCAGTTGCCTGGGCCATTTAAAGACCCAGTACAAGCCGTAGACGGGGATCAGATGGAACCACGCAGCACGCACTGGCTTAATGGGATAGGCGCCGGCCGTCGCCTGCGCGAGGACGACATGATACTCATAAACGCAGACGAGCCAATAAATCAGGCTGATGAAATTCGCGAGAAACAGATACAGAGGAGGTATGAGCAGCGGTTCTTTGGCAAGTTCCGGATGCAACGCGACCGCAAACATTTCCGCCAGCAGCGTCGCGACGCCTAACAGATAGCCAATCCAGATGCGCGGAAACGGGGGCAATGCCCCGGACGCTGCCTGTCGCTGTTGTGATTCTCCACCGGGCCAATCCATTCCGTCCTCGATGAACCTTCCTTGGGAGCGTAACGGCCCGGCCGCTGTTCCGTCAAACCATTTGGGCAGCGACCGCGTTCGGGTGTTGCCCCGAGTTGCTTCACCTCGCACGCCTTACATAAACTGGCAAGGTTCCTATAGCGGAGGAAGAGATGACATCAGCCATGAAACACGCCGCACAGATTGCCCTTGGCGCGGCGATATTTATTACGGGAATCGCGGCTGGCGCGCTGTACGCGCACAGCGCAGCCGTACAAAACCGTTTCGGCCAGCCAAAAACGGTGCTGCACGTGGTGGTGTACAAATTCAAAGACAATGTTTCGAATTACGACCGGGAGCGCGCCATCAACGGCATTAAGGACATGGCTGGAAAAATTCCCGGCATCAAGAACGTGTGGCTGAAAACCTCGCGCAACCAGATCAAGGATTTCAGCGGCGTTTACGCCATCGAATTCACGAGCGCGGAAGCCGCCGCCGACTACGCCGAGAGCCCGGTCCATGAAGCGTGGTCGAAGATGTGGCAGGAGCAGCGCGAGAACAGCCTTTCCTTCCAGGTTTCGAATCCCTAAGCGCAGCGCACGCTAGTCTTCGCGAGTGATTCCGTACCTTCGGCGAATCATGCGGTCCGCCATGCCATCGGTCAACAGCCATTTGGCCCATTTTGCAAATGTGGCAAGGGGGGTTACGCCGTAGCGCGCCTTTGGCCGCGGCGCCTCAATGGCTGTCAGCATGATGCGCGCGCAATCTTCTGGCGTGGTTTTGGACTGCGCCCGTGTGCTTGTCGCGCTTCCCAAATAGGACGCATAGATCCTGGCGTAGGGTCCGCTCTTGAATTTTTCTTGGTAGGTTTGCGCCAGGTCCATGGCCGTACTCTGAATGTTGGTCACGATGTAGCCGGGCTGGATGAGAATGGTGTGAATGCCAAAGGGATAAAGTTCATAACGCAATGCATTGCTTAACGCTTCGATGGCATGTTTCGAGGCGCTGTAGGCACCTTGCGTCGGCGGCGTCACAAAGCCTGAAACCGAGCTCATCATCAAGATGCGTCCTTTGCGGCGTTCGCGCATCTGCGGAAGAACGGCTTGCGTCACTCGAATTACGCCGAAAAAATTCGTTTCGAACTGCCGCCGCCAGTCTTCCAGACGCAGATCCTCGACGGCGCCAACGTAGACAAGCCCCGCATTGTTGATCAACACGTCGATGGTGCCCGACTTCTGATAGACGGAAGCAACGGCCCTTTCGACCGCGCCGTCGTCGCAGACGTCCATTTCCAGGGTTTCGAGAGGCAGTTTCTTTTCCCTCGCCAATCCGTCGAGGCCGGCACGTTTCTCCGCCGACCGCCCTGCGGCGAATACACGGTAGCCTCGCTCGGCGAACAATAGTGCCGCAGCCCTCCCCAATCCATCCGTGGCACCGGTAATCAAAATCGTCTGCGTTCCACGCTGCGCGCTCATTCCGCCTCCTTTTGGCGGAGGTTATCGTATCGCGAATTCGAACGTGTCGCGCTGTATGTGTCGGCGTCTCGTTTTCGGCACAGAGGGCGGAGGCGCTGCTCCTTGGATCGGCTAGGATTGCTAGACTAAATGTATTGCTTACGTTCTAATCGCAACGCTTGGGTGAGCGTGCATGCCCGCTGACGAAAACCTCTCCATACCTCCGCCCGAAAAAAAGTGGCGGCTCGGCTTTTGGAGCCTGATCGCCACACAGTTCCAGGGCGCCTTCAACGACAATGGCCTGAAATTCTTTGTCATCTTTCTAATTCTGGGCACCAATCCTACGGATTCACAAAAAGACTTGCTGGTTTTTGTCATTGGGAACCTCTTTGCTCTCCCGTTCCTCTTGTTTTCGATGGCTGGCGGATTCCTGGCCGATCGTTTTAGCAAACGAACCGTGGCGATTGCCACAAAGATCTTCGAAGTATGCGCGATGCTATTCGCCATGTACGCCTTCACACGGGGCAACTCGCGTATGGCATACGTTGTGATTTTCCTGGCTAGCACTCAAGCCGCTTTCTTCGGCCCCTCGAAATACGGCTTGCTTCCCGAACTCCTGCCGGACAGATTGCTGTCCTGGGGCAACGGCATCCTTGAACTCACAACATTCCTCGCCATTATTGCGGGGGCAGTGATCGGCCCATCGCTGGCTCAGAGGTTTCATGGGCGCGAAGCGATCGCTGGCCTGATCTTCGGGGCATGCTCCTTGTTTGGCCTGGTGGCGAGCTTCGGGATTGCACGCGTGCCTCCGGCTGACCCCTTCAGGGAATTCCGTTTCAATATTTTTGGTGACCTGAAAAAACAAGTCCAACTCGTCCGGCCGGACCGGGCTTTGCACCTCGCTATTGTTGGCAATACTTACTTCTGGTTCCTCGGCGCGCTGCTCCAGTTCGTCATTGTTTTTTATGGCCGCGAAGTTCTGCACCTTGACGAGACGCGCGGTGGCTATTTGCAAGCGGCGCTTGCCATTGGCATCGGCGTCGGGAGCTACGCCGCCGGGTTGCTTTCGTCCGGAAAAATCGAGTACGGCCTCATCCCTCTTGGCGCTGTTGGCATGTCGGTGTTTGCTCTGGCGATTTCATTCCATGGATTGACCTTCCTTCAAGTGCTCCTTCTTTTGGGGGCACTAGGTTTTGCAGGTGGATTCTTCGTCGTTCCCATCAACGCCTTGATCCAACACCGGCCCGAGGAAAGCCATAAGGGCAGTGTCATTGCCTTCGCCAATTTTCTATCTTTTGTTGGCGTAATCGTGGCGTCCGCCATCTATTCCGGCTTCACGCACTACTTGCATGTCGGACTGGCCTCTTTCTTCCTCTGGACCGCAGTCATGTCGCTCGCAGCCACGGTGTATGTACTCTATCTCCTGCCCGATTCCCTGCTGCGGTTGCTGCTGTGGATTGCCACAAACACACTGTATCGCCTGGACGTCGAAGGGCGAGAAAACGTGCCGGCGCGTGGCGGAGCGCTGCTGACCCCCAATCACGTCTCCATGGCCGACGCGGTGTTGCTCATCGCCTCGATCGATCGTCCCATTCGCTTCATTATGTTCAAGGGCTCCTACGAACACCCTCTGGTCAAACCATTCGCAAAGATCATGGGTGTGATACCCATCGCCTCGGATCAAGGGCCGCGCGAATTGATCCATTCTTTGCGGATGGCCACGGACGCCCTGAAGAACGGCGAAATCGTCTGCATCTTCCCGGAAGGACAGATGACGCGGATCGGCCAGATGCTGCCCTTCCGCCGCGGCATGGAGCGCATCATCAAAGGCGTCGACGTTCCCATCGTTCCCGTGAATCTGGACGGCGTGTGGGGCTCGATCTTCAGTTTTGCCGGCGGGCGATTTCTTTGGAAATTTCCGCGAAAAATTCCTTACCCCGTGCGCGTCACCTTTGGAAAACCGCTGCCTCCTACGGCCTCTTCGCAGGAAGTCCGCCGCGCGGTGCAGGATCTCGGCGCGGAAGCCTTCGCGCGGCGCAAGAAGCGCATGCACACATTGCCCGAGTCATTCATCTACTCGGCGCGGAGGCACCCCTTCCGCTTCGCCATGGCCGACGGGCAAAGGCCAAAGTTAAGCTGGTTTTCAGCACTGGCGGGAGCTCTGGTCCTCGCGCGGCGCTTGCGAAAGCATTGGCAGGGCCAGGAAATGGTCGGCATCCTGCTGCCGCCATCGGTTCCCGGTGCGCTGGTGAATTTCGCAGCCATGTTGATGGGCAAAGTGCCGGTAAACTTGAACTACACCGTTTCGAATGAAACGCTGGCTTCCTGCGCGCAACAGTGCAACTTGAAAACAATCATCACCGCGCGAGTCTTTCTGGAGAAGGTCAAGATCCAGCCCCCCGGCGAAACGATTTTCATCGAGGACGTCGCCAAAGTCGCCGGCTTCGGCGAGCGCGTCGCCGCCGCCTTGGCTGCAAGCCTGTTTCCGGCAAAGGCCGTCGCGAAATTTGCGGGTTGCGATCGCCCCGCGTCGCTGGATGACATTGCCACGATTATTTTTTCCAGCGGCTCGACCGGTGAACCCAAGGGCGTCATCCTAACCCACTACAATATTGCTTCGAATGTAGAGCAACTCAACCAGGTATTCATGCTGCACGCCGAAGATCGCATCATGGGCATTCTTCCTTTCTTTCATTCCTTCGGTTTTACAGGGACACTTTGCTTGCCTGCCGTCACCGGCATCGGCGTCATCTTTCACCCCAATCCTTTGGATTCACGCGTCATCGGCGCTCTTGTCAACAAGTACGTAGTCACCATGCTTCTTGCGACGCCGACTTTCTTGAATGCCTACACGCGCCGCTGCACCGCGGAAGATTTCGGTAGCCTGCGATTCGTCATGGCCGGCGCGGAAAAATTACCTGACCGCATTTCGCAAGCCTTCGAGGATCACTTCGGTATTCGTCCGCACGAAGGGTACGGCTGCACCGAATGTTCGCCGGCAGTTACCGTGAACACCATCGATTTTCGCGCGGCGTCGTTCCGCCAGGTCGGTGCGAAGCGCGGCAGCATCGGCCACCCGTTGCCTGGGATGACGGTGAAAATCGTGGACCCTGAAACGTTGCAGCCGGTTGGAGTGGATGAGCCGGGCCTGCTGCTTGTCCGCGGCCCGAACATCATGCGGGGCTACCTCAACAAGCCGGAGAAAACCGCCGAGGTGCTCCGCGATGGCTGGTATAACACCGGAGACGTCGCGAGAATGGACGAAGATGGTTTTCTGCGCATCACTGACCGCCTGAGTCGCTTCAGTAAAATTGGCGGCGAGATGGTGCCGCATATCAAAGTCGAAGACCTGCTGCAAGAGCTGGCTGACGCCACGGAACAAACTTTTGTTGTAACGGCCGTGCCCGATGAGAAGAAAGGCGAGCGCCTCGTCGTGCTGCACACGCTGGAAGAGCTTAAGTTGGAAGAATGCCTCGAGAAATTGGGAAAGAGTGATCTGCCCGCGCTGTGGCGGCCGCGGAAAGACCAATTCCTGCGCGTTGAGACGCTCCCTTATCTCGGCACAGGAAAACTCGATCTGCGCAAAGCGCGCGGATTGGCGCTGGAGATGACGCAACGGACGTTTCACGAATAGCTGAATGTGGGTGGGCATGAAGAGCGCGCTATGACAGAAGCCGAAAACTCCGGCCGCCTGCGCGGGCTGCTCTTGCGGCTTCTTCTGACCGGAATCGTCCTCGCGCTCTGGTTCTGGACGCAATCACTGATCGGCGCGCGGACCGCGCCTGCAACCGGTATCGGAGACGCGCTCCACAACCTGACCGCCGGACTCAACTCCTACTTCGCTCAAAACACGAGGGCGGCCGATGCGCTCCTCATCGTAAGCTCCGCGCTGGTTGACGCCCTGGGCCTGTTCCTCCTGGGGCGCTGGCTCTTAGGAGGAAGCGTTCGCCCGTTCCTTGGTTTGTTTTTACTCATGACCCTCCGCCAGTTCATGCAAGCTATCTGCGCGCTGCCTCCACCGCCCAACATGATCTGGCACTATCCCGGTTTCCCCTCGGTTCTCGTGACCTATCATGTCGCCAACGATTTTTTCTTCTCCGGCCATACCGCCATCGCGGTTTTTGGGGCGATCGAGCTATCCCGCTTGCGCCGGAATTGGCTCACGGCCTTTGCTATCCTGCTCGTCCTCTTCGAGGTGGCCACTGTTCTGATCTTGCGCGCGCATTACACCATGGATGTATTCACAGGGATTGTCGCCGCACTATGGATCGCCCACGTCACGGAACGCATCTCGCCACGACTGGATGTTTTGCTCTCCCCAAAGAACTAGAGCTTTTTCTCTCTGATGATCGTCCAATATGGTCGGCATAGCCGAAGGGGCGTTTCCAGGTTATGGTGAATTGCATACTGAATCAAACTACGAGTAGCAGGAGACTTATCCGGTTCCTTCGGTCGAATTTCCTGCGAATCTGGGTGGATCAGCGCCTTCCACGAGTGGAGAATCCTCGGGAAGGGTGAACTGTGTCCAGGGCTTGCCGGTTGTTGGCGTTTTCCGTACTTTCTTTTCTGTTTGTCCTTTTGGCTTCCTCCGCAAGTTTCGGCCAACTGACGGACATGAATGACGAATTACGGAGGCTGAGAGGCGGCTCGCTCACCGTGCAGGTCCACGGGCCGGACGGGTCGAGGATCGGTTCGATGGCGATTGTTACCCTCTGCAACGTGGGGGGGGCAATCACTCGGTTCTCAAACCACTTTTGGATCCAGAGCCATTTTTACCCGGTTGAATGGTGGCCTCTACTATGTTTACGTGCAGCTCCCGGGATATCGCAATGCGAAGGTTCAAACGGAAGTCCGCGACGGCCAAGGCGAGCAAAGTGTGGTTGTCACTCTGGAGACGGATGAGTCAGGTTCGGGATACTCTGTTTCGAGTAGTTCCATGCCGCCAAAAGCGCAGAAACAAGCGAGCAAGGCGCTCGAAGAGATCCGCGCCAACAAGTTTGACGAAGCCATAAAGAATCTGGAAACAGCTCGGGGCATCGACACTACACATCCGGAAATTCCCTACCTGCTCGGTTTGGCTTACGAGAAAAAAAACAATATCCCCGCCGCGCTAAAATCCTGGGAGCAGGCGATTCAGCTCGATGTCAAGCACCGCCATCCTTTTTAGCTTGTGGGGAGGCGCTCCTTCGCCAGGAAGACCTAGCTGGGGCCAGAAAGTATCTCGATAGGGCAGTGGAAGTGGCTCCCAACTCCTGGGAGGCGCAAACCCTCCTCGGTGAAGTGCTTCTGCGACAGAACTCCTACGCCGAGGCGGTGACACACTCCCAGCGTGCCGTTGCGATCGGCAAAGAACAGGCCAGCAATGCTTTGCTCGTTCTCGGCCAGGCGCTCATCGCCGAGGGTCAAAAGGAAAAGGGCATTGCCACGCTCGAGTCTTATTTGGCAACGAAGCCGCCCGCGGCCCAGGCCGAGGCCACGCGAAGAGTCGTCGAGCGTGCGAAACATCCGGAAATTTCTGCGCCTCTCAGCGCGAGCGTGCCCGCGAATCTCCTTTCTGATCTTCCCCTGACGGCCGCGGCGCTCCGTTGGTTCCCGCCCAATGTTGACGACGTGGTTCCTCCCGCTGAGCCGGAGGTTTCTTGTTCGCTTGAAGACGTCCTGAAAGGCGTTTCTTCTCGCGTGCAGGAATTGCCTGCGTTGGTTGACCGTTACACCGCCACCGAATTACTTGGTCACGAAGAGTTGAACGCCGCCGGCGACACCACCGCAGTCGAGAAGCGATCCTTCAATTACCTGGTCTCGATTGGGGTGAACAGAGGTAAGTACGTCAATGTCGAGGAATACCGCAACGGGAGCATGGGAACGGATGTTTTCCCCTATAAATTTGCAAGCAATGGCCTGCCTTCCATCGTCCTCATTTTTCACCCGCTTCTCGTTTCCGATTTCGCCATGAAGTGCGAAGGCCTTGGCCGTATCGGCGGCAACCTGGCCTGGCAAGTTCATTTTGAGCAGCGAAAGGATACCGTTAGTCAGATCAGGCGATATCGGGTTAACGCGGGTATTTTTCCGGTCGCCTTGAAGGGACGGGCGTGGATTGACGCCAACACCTATCAGGTTGTACGGCTGGAAACGGACTTGCGCGAACCCTATCCTGACCTGCGTCTCTCGGCTGAACACCTTGTGATGGAGTACGGCCCGGTGCAGTTCAAAAGCCGGAAGGAAGTCCTTTGGCTACCCGCGAGCGCCGACTACTACGCCATCTATGCCGGCTATCGATTTCATCGCTGCCACACCTTTGCGGATTACCTACTGTTCTCTATCGAAGACCAGCAAAAGATCGGCGCTCCACCAAATGAGAGAACCCCAACTACTCCTCCCTAGAACCAGTAGTCCTGTAGCTTGAATGAAAATTCCCGAACCCGTGCGGCACTTCTCTCCCCATTTCACGATTCTGGGCTGGTTTAGGCATGCTCCGTGTCGGCCGGTAACCCCATCCCAGAACGCGCGGATCCACGTCATTCCAGCCGGCGATTCCGGTGCGTTCGCGCGATCTTACTGTGCCTGCATTTGGCCTTGACCAGATACCCTCGCCGTAAGACACTCGGGGCAACGAGTGGTCCTTAGACCTAGGCGCCAGGGCCGGGTCAATTCACAAACTGTCTGCAACGGCCCTTCGCGCGAATGGGGAAATCCGTGTCCACTCGCCGGCGCATCCTGATGTTTCTCTACTCAGTCCTCATTTTGTTTCTATCGTTTCCCGCTCAGAGAACGAGAGCGGTGCAAAGAAGCGGTGGGCAGGCACAGTCGGGGTCTGGGCAAAGCGCCATCACCCGGCTGATCGTCAATGTTCGTGAAGAGAGCGGGGCGTCCTTTGACGGTCTTGCTTCGGTGACGCTGCAACACCTGGACAGCCCAGATCTCTCCACGGGAACGACCATGGGCGGGCAGGCGATTTTTGACGGGTTAGGACCCGGGGAGTACACGATTACTGTCACTGCTGCCGGCTATCTGAAGGCCATCGAGCGGGTGAACTTTACTCATGCGAGTGAGAGCGAGCAGGCATACATAACATTGAAACGCGATTCAGGCTCATCCATGGGGTCCTCACTCCAAGGGCCTCCGGCACTTTCGCCAAAGCTGCGGAAAGAGCTCGGTAAAGCCGTCGAAGCATTGCAAGCGAATAAACTGGGGGAGGCTCAAAATCATATTGATACGGCGTATCGTCTCGCGCCAGGAAATCCGGAAGTAAATTACATCCGGGGGTTGCTCGCCGATCGCCAGGGAAACCTGGCCTCCGCTCAAGTGAGTTGGGAAAAAACTGTGTCTCTCGATCCCAAACACAGCCTGGCGCTGCAAGCCCTTGCCACAATCCTGGCGCGCAAAGGAGATTACGCCGCGGGCCAGGGGTACCTGGAGCGCGCCGTCCAGGTTGATCCGAATTCGTGGCGCGCTCACGAGTTGCTATCGATTGTTTGTTTTCGCCAGGCCAATTATCCCGAGGCGGTGCGCTACGCGGAACGCAGCCTCGAATTGGGCAAGAATCTTGCGAATGGCGCGAGGCTGCCTCTGGCAGAATCGCTGGTCGCGCTAAACCATACGGCGTCTGCCAAGGAGGTTCTGCATGCATTCCTGAATGCCAATCCTCCGGAGGCGCAAGCAGCCATTGCAAATAAACTGCTTCAACAGCTGAGCATCACTGCATTGCCTCGACCGGCGGCTACCCTGGCCAACTTGGTGGCTGTGCCGGAAACGGCAAGCTTTGCGGACCTGCCTCTGTTGAAGCCGGAACTGCCCAAGTGGCTTCCCGCAAATGTCGATGAATTCCAGCCTGCGGTCGAGCCCGGCCTTTCCTGCCCGTTCGAGGAAATCCTCGACGGCGCTGCAAGCCACGTTCGCGAGTTCATCAAGAGCGTTGACCGTATTACCGCCACGGAATTTCTCGACCATCAAGTCGTGAATGACTGGGGATTCGCGACCCGCGAGGAGAAGCGGTCCTTTAACTATGTGGTTTCGATTTCGGAAGTTCGTCCCGGCTATCTCAGCGTCGAGGAGTATAGAAACGGAACGAGAGACCTGGATGTGTTTCCAGACTCAATTGCTACTACCGGTCTTCCCGCGGCGGTTTTGGTTTTTCATCCCTACTACCGGGAGGACTATGAGATGCGTTGCGAAGGATTGGGACGATGGAAAGGCCGCCGTGCCTGGCAAATCCACTTTGCTCAAAAGCCCGGCAAACCTAGCCGTCTGAGAGGCCACCGTGGCGCGGTCGGAGGTCCGCTGACTCCTATTGCACTGAAGGGCCGTGCTTGGATCGAAGAGAACACGCAACAAGTCGTCCGCATCGAGACCGATTTGCAAGTTCCCTTGCCAGAGATCAAGCTTCTCGCGGAACACATGGATATCGAATACGGCCCCGTCACCTTCCGCAACCAAAAGGAGGAAATGTGGCTGCCGGCCACTGCCGACATCTATTTTGATCTTAGGGGACGGCATATCCGGCGGAAAAACACGTTCAGCAACTACCTGCTTTTCTCCGTGAACGAAAAACAGAGCATTTCTCCACCGAAAGAATCCAAGGCTGCGGAAGACCCCAGTGCTTCTGTGCCGGCACCCTCCAGACCGCTGGGAAATTAAAGAGTTGAATTGTAAACAAGGAAATCAGGGACGCCCTCGTTCCTGCGACTTCCGGTCTTGGTGTCAGAACGAAACAGGCCTGGTCCAGCTTCTTCTGAGTGGCGAATTCGGCGATGCGGGTCTGTGCGGGCTGTTCGGCTGCTGCGCTTGCGGTACAGCCCCTTTGGCAATTGAGCACAGCCTTCAGCAGCGCTGCAGGCCCGAATGAAACTTTTTGCATTTCCCTCCTCGTCTCGTAAAGTCGTTGTGAAGGCTGCGCGGCGATGCTATTTTTGCTGCAAAGTCTGCGGAGGACTCCAGATGCCAACACTCCTTCGGGGAAGACTACGGTGGGTCGCACTTGTTCTGGCGCTCGTATTCCCCGGTTTTCTTCTGCATGCCCTAGAAAAAACTTCGTCCCCGAAAGTCCTTAAGATCGGCTTTCTCATGGATTCTTTGAAGGTCGAACGCTGGCAGACGGATCTCGACAAATTCCAGAAACGTGCGGCGGAGTTAGGTGCAGTCGTGCTTGTGGAAACGGCGGAAGGCGATGATGAACTGCAGTTGGAGCAGGCCCGGAAGCTGTTGGCTTCCGATGTCAAGGTTCTGGTTCTCGTGCCTCACGATGCAGACAAAGCCATACGCATCGTCAGCGCCGCGAAAGCCAAGCAAGTGCCGCTGCTCTGTTACGAGCGTGTGGTCCGATCCCCGGACGTCTCTTTCTTTATTGGGGTTGACGCTTCGGCCGTCGGTTACCTGCAGGCATTTACCCTCTCGCAGCAGGCCCCGAAAGGAAACTACGTGTTGATCGGCGGTTCTCCCTCCGATAGCAATGCGAAAATTCTGCACGACGCGCAAATGAGGGTCTTGAAGCCGATGGTGGATCGTGGCGACATCAGGATAGTCTCCGACACGTGGACCAAGGACTGGGATCCGTCGGAAGCCTACGCGCACATGTCCGCGGCCATTGAATCCACCAAGGGGGACATTGCTGCCGTCGTCGCTTCGAATGACGGCACAGCGGGCGGCGCGATTCAGGCGCTTGAAGATCACAAGCTTGCTGGAAAAGTTCTCGTATCCGGCCAGGATGCCGATCTGGCCGCTATCATTCGTATTCTCGACGGCACACAGACCATGACCGTTTACAAGCCGCTCGGTTCACAAGCCACTCTGGCCGCCGAAGCGGCCGTGGCATGGGCGAAGGGAGATACCGTCAAGACCACCACTGCCATATCGATTGGGAACAAGAACATTCCGGCGACTCTCTTGGTTCCCGTAATCGTGACGAAAGACAACGTCAAACAGACCGTCATCAAGGACGGCTTTCAAAATCTCGAAACGATTCAGAAGAGCTTGCCGAAGGAGAAGTGGCCTCAGTAGATTCGAATCGGCGCGGCGCGCAGCCGGTTATTTCAGACCCCAGAACGTAGCATCCGGATTTACCAGTTCGAAGCCTGCATCCCACGCTTCATGGCTTCGCCAGACAACCTCGGCCTCCGCCTTGCGGCCCGTCTCCGGATGGATCAGCCGGACGCGCTTGCGCAGCGGCAGGTCCGCTCCCACCACCGCCATGCAGCCGGAATGACTCACGTCCACGGTGACGGCGTTCGCGCGTTCCTTCGCTCCACCTTGCTCCCACTCCACCAGGAGCTTCACTCGGGAGATGATGCGCTTGTGGCTTCGAAGTCTTTCCCAACGTTCTTCTACAGCCCTGTCTGAAGGGTGGGGGGCAATATTGATGGCCATGGCTGCCTCGCTCTGGATGAATTGCCGCGTACGGGGTGAAGTCAGCAACCTTAGTCCCGCAAATCGTCGAGGTCAATAGTACTTTTTCGGCTTCGCCTGCCGTGTCAAGCGCCTCCCGTGGCCTCCATCCGCAGGAGAAAAACGTGCGTTGGCCGTCTTGTGGAATGCCGGCTGGGAAACCCAACAAGATGGTTGGATGGGCCGGGGAATGAGACTTTCCCCATAGACAGAATTCTGCCCATACGGGGAACCCAAAGGCCGCGTAAAGATAGTTCAAGTTAGGTGCTCGACGCCTGGCCCCGGCAGCTATTGAACTCAGGTTTCGGGACGGTGGCCGATCTCACCGCGTTCCCGATGCCGGCCCCCTCAGCCAGTTCGAGGTTATTCCCTTTGTACTCTATCACTTTTTGAGTTCTACTTATAAATCAGTTACTAATGTGCTGGCACGAAGTATGATACTCAGCTATCATCTCGACGGTTCAGCTGTGCATTCCCACCCCGGTGTCTTCCCCAAATCTCTTTCAACCACTAGCGGTGACCTTGTTTCTAACATTTCAACCTTCCAACTTTCCGTCTGTTCAACGTTTGTTGAACTAGCTCTTTTGTTTTCAAATACTTGCACATTCTTTTGCCCGTTTTTTTGCATTCATGAAAAACTCAACTCTCTTGTTTTCAAGCGTTTCCGCATTCCTTGGCAAAAACACGGGGATGGGGTACCCCCCTCTCACCTGGAAATAAAAGGAAGCGATGCCCTGCTAACTCCAGAGGACTTCCCGCCCATTGCACCCATCGGACCTCTACTGGCGGTCGTGGCTGTACACTGGTTTCTGATGTTATCGGGACGCAAACATTGCGTTTACTTGCGCTTGGGTCTTTTCCGGATGCGGGCGTACTTGAGGGCGATCAAGCCTTTCGAGAAAGTTTTGTTTTCGAGCAGGGTAAATTCGCGTTGCGGGAAGCCGCTGGGAAATAGCGGGATGCCTTCGCCGATCAGGACGGGAACGACTCCGACATAAAGTTCGTCAATCAGGTCCTCTTTGAAGAAATCGCGCGCGAGTTCACCGCCGCCCATATGCCAGATGTTTTTTCCGGGGCGCTTGCGGAGCTTCTCGACGAAACTCTTCAGCGGTTCGTTGACGAAGGTGACGCCGCCGCGCTCGCCGGGCGGCTGGGAATGAGAGAAAACGTAGCTCTTCATTTTCGAGTCGCCGAATCCGATGCCTCCCATTCTCAGGGCCACCTCGTAGGTCTTGCGCCCCATGAGTGCCGTATCAATGGTGGCGAAGAACGGGCCCATCGAATAGTCCTTGGGCATGAAGAGAAAATCGACCGCTCCATCGGGGCGGGCGATGTAGCCGTCGAGGCTGATGCCGAGGCCAAGGACGACCTTGCGCATGGGGGCATTTTAAACGACGGAATGCAAATTCTTCAATGGCCGTGACCAGCGGATCGGCTGCGATGGAAGGAAGCGTGCCGCCAGTGCGAAAAGGATTGCGCGAGAGTTTCGACTTGGGCTAACGTGCGGATCGGCGCGAATGCGCTGAGAGCCCAAATCAGAGGAGCTCGTCATGCGGAAGATGCTGTTTGCCGCGGTCGGTACGGTTTTGCTGTCGTGCGCAGCTTTTGGGCAGAAGGCGCCGTCCGGAGCTCCGTCTTGCGAGGGTCTGGCACAGCTCGAACTGCCCCAAGCGAAGATCCTCTCGGCGCAGACGGTTGCGGCCGGAGCGTTCACGCCGCCGTCGAATATGACTCCGTGGCTGGTAGGGGACGCCTCTTTCTACAAGATGCTCCCCGCGTTCTGCCGGGTGGTGGTGGAAGCGACGCCCAGCGCCGATTCTTCGATCAAAGTCGAAGTCTGGATGCCCGTCGGAACTCAGAGCGGAAGCGGCTGGAACGGAAAACTGCAAGGCCACGGCAATGGCGGATTCGCCGGAGAAATTGGATACCGCCAAATGGGAGTCGCGGTGAACCTAGGATACGCCACGGTGGGCACGGATACCGGGCACTCGGGTAGCGGGACTGATGGAAGTTGGGCGCTGGGACATCCCGAGAAGGTGGCCGACTTCGGATACCGCGGAATCCACGTGATGACGCAGATCGCCAAAGCGGCGATCAAGTCGTTTTATGGAAGCGATCCGCAACACTCCTATTTCGAAGGTTGTTCGAATGGCGGGAGGCAAGCTTTGATGGAGGCGCAGCGCTTCCCGGAAGATTACGACGGCGTACTGGCGGGAGCGCCAGCCAACTTCTGGACGCACCTTCTGACCAAAGCGCTTGCGGATGCGCAGGCAACGACACTGGATCCAGCCAGTTATATTCCGGCAAACAAACTGCCGGCGATCGCTCGCGCGGTGAACGCGGCCTGCGACGCGCAGGATGGAGTGGCCGACGGAATCTTGAATGACCCGAGGAAATGTCAGTTCGATCCAGACAAGATGCTTTGCAAAGAAGGCGATTCGGAGAAGTGCCTGACGCCGGCTCAGGTGACTACGTTGAAAAAGCTCTATGCGGGGCCGCACGATGCACGCGGGCGCGAAATTTTTCCGGGGTACTTGCCGGGAGCTGAGGAAGGACCGGGAGGATGGGAAGCGTGGATTACCGGTTCGGCGCCCGGCAAGAGCCTGCTGTTCGTCTTCGGCACCGGATATTTTTCCAACATGGTATACGAGAAGGCGGACTGGAATTACAAGGAAACCGGTGTCGAAGCGGCGATGAAGGCGGCCGATGCGAAGACTGCGCAAATCCTGAATGCGACGGAGGCAAACCTTGTGGCGTTCAAGGCGCGGGGTGGGAAACTGATTCTCTACCATGGCTGGAACGATCCGGCGATTTCGGCGCTCAATACCATTAACTATTACAACGACGTGGTAAACAGGATGCGTGGGCAGGAGGCAGAGGCGTTCGTGCGGCTCTACATGGTGCCGGGGATGCAGCACTGCGGCGGTGGTCCCGGGCCGGACGCGTTTGGGCAGGGCGGCTTGGGCGCGAAAGATGCGCAGCACAACGTGGATTTGGCGCTCGAACTGTGGATCGAGAAGGGAATCGCGCCCACCGCGATCGTCGCCACTAAGTACGATGGCGGCGACCCGGCGAAGGGCATAAAGATGACCCGGCCGCTCTGTCCGTATCCGCAGATCCCGAAGTACAAGGGCAACGGCGACACCAATGACGCCAGCAGTTTCGTGTGCGCGACGGAAAGCAAGTAAGCGAATTAGATTGCGCCGGTGTTTGGCACTGGTCTAGGGTACGTTGCGGCGCGACCGCGGTTGCAGGCTTGAACAGAGGAGGAGAGAACATGAAGCGGAAAAGCATCGTGAAGATTCTTGTCGTATTGCTCGTAGTGTTCGGTGCGCTCGCCAGTGCAGTGGCGCAAATGCCAAATCCATATGGGCCGGCCATCAGTCTGGAAAATGCGAGGAAGGCGGCCGCGCCGGCATTGGCGGAGGCGGCGAAAAATAATTGGACGGTGGCGGTGGCGATCGTCGACCCGGCAGGCGATCTCATTTTCTACGAGAAAATGGACAACACGCAGCTTGGCAGCGCCGAAGTGGCCATCAATAAAGCGCGCACCGCGGCTCTCTTCAAGCGGCCGACCAAAGCGTTTCAGGACACGCTGGCCGCCGGGGGAGATGGGCTGCGAGTTCTTACGCTGAAGGGTGTGGTGGCCGTGGAGGGCGGGATTCCGCTGGTTATGGACGGAAAGATTGTGGGTGCGATCGGGGTCTCAGGCGCGACCAGCGTGCAGGACGGCCAGTGCGCCAAAGCCGGTGCGGACACGGTGAAGTAGGCTCCGCCGATGACAGAGCATGGCTAAAAAGACGGTTTACCTTTCGCTAGGATCAAACGTGGGAAACAGAGAGGAGAATTTGCGCGCGGCGATTGCGGCGCTTGGAGATGCGGGTGTGCTCGTGACGCGCTTGTCGTCGTTTTATGAGACAGAGCCG
>Ga0209118_1000626_pt1 | contig 18539 bp, 15 predicted proteins | sample BlaSpr_A8_Ref_M1_FD_187988 | JGI IMG/M metagenome (GOLD analysis project Ga0209118, IMG submission 187988) | Forest soil microbial communities from Thunder Bay, Ontario, Canada - Black Spruce, Ontario site 2_A8_Ref_M1 (SPAdes) (version 2) | ecosystem: Environmental > Terrestrial > Soil > Boreal...
CGGGATAGACCTCCGGCGGGGTGGAAAGGTAGAACAAGCGATTGCCGGCGAGATTCTTCGAAGATTCCAGTTCCGTGAGCCGCTTGACAAGTTGCGCATAGGCTTCCGGGTTGCTGTAATCTCCCGGACTGTAATAGAGGTTGGACGCGAATTCGTCCCACTGCTTCGGATCGATGGGTCCCACTTCAGAGATGGTCTTCGCGGCTTCGCCGGCCATGGAACGGAAGCTCTCGTCGGTCATCGGCGTGCGTGCAAAACCCACGAGGGCGTACCGCGGTCCCAACGCATCGTGAATGGCCAGATCGTACAGCGCGGGAATGACCTTGCGCTTCGCGAGGTCTCCTGAGGCACCAAAGAGAACTACCGTGCAGGGCTCAGCCACGCCTCCGTATGCCGAACCGGAACGACCCGTATCCGCGGCCATCTTCTCGTCCTCCGCCAAGTTGCGTCCCGTTCAGGCAAATAACGCGACGCCCAAAACTATACCTCAACCCCGCACTTTCCAAGCTCGGAACGCAATTGTTTTGCGTTCTGGTGATGGATGACGTTCATTCCCAAGCGCCGCGGGCATTCCAGATTCAACAGCCGGTCATCAATGAAAAGACACTGCTCGGGCGGGCGCTGGGTCACCTCCAGCGCGATGCGATAGATCATTTCCTCGGGCTTGCGAAACCGAACGTAACATGAGCTGAAGAATACGAGAAAGTCCCTTCGAAGGTTGAAGGCCTCAATCCGATATTGGTTCAGTTCGCGAGGCTCGTTATTGATTGCGCCGATGAAATACTTGCGGGTACTCGCGACCTTATCGAGAATCGCGCGCGTCTCCGGGTATTCCTTGGATTGGGCAAACATGAAAGCGGTGAATTCCTCTCGCGTGAAGGAGCGCGAGCGATAGAACAAGGTGCGATCCAGATATTCATTGAGAGTGATCTGACCGGAATCGAAGGCCGGGAAAGAGAGGTCGTGGCGGTCTTGAAATTCTTCCCAATCGAGGTGGAAAGTATTGGCGGCCTCTTTTCTCGATGCGCGATCCCAACCATTCGTCAGGATCACTCCTCCGATGTCCCAGAACAGCGTTGTGATTTCAGCCAAGGGGGCAGCACCTCCTATCTTTGGGCTTGGCGTTCAAATCTTCTTCTGGATCAGCAAGGTCGCGCAGAAATCCGGAATTCAGGGCGCAACAGTAGACCATTTGCCGAGCGCATTGGTGAGGCTGGTCTCCAAATGAATAAAGCCATGCTCGGTGCCATGCTTGAGGTTTAATCGTATTACGGGTCGCTTATCCCGTCCAATGATTCGAAGCCGCTTCTGAATCATCTCTGTCCGACTAGGAATTTCCGCTCAGTTGCAGTAAGGTGAAAAAGAGCAGCAGATGTGAGGAGAAGAGCATGGCCAACGAATCTTGTGGTCCCACACCCGCACCAAGCGAACCGGTGAAGCCCGGCACGCGCATGGTGCACTGCGTGAAATTCGACAAGGACTTGCCTGGCCTGGATCGCATCCCCTGGAGAGGGGAGATTGGCAAGCGCGTCTACGAAAGCGTTTCGAAAGATGCTTGGAAGCTATGGCTGGAACACTCCAAGATGGTCATGAACGAATACCGGTTGAATCCGCTTGATCCCAACTCACAGAAAATCATGGAAGAGCAGATGGAGCAGTTTTTCTTCGGGGAAGGTGCAAAGCTGCCCGAAGGATACGTTGCACCCAAGGCAAAAGGTTAATTTCCCTCGCTAGTCATTAGACGCGTTGAGGGGTGCTCGACCGCCAGGCGCGGCGTGATCGTGAACGCTAACATTTGATGAGCACCCCGGATCATCTGTTCCACTTCGTCCGGATGGTTTCCCCTCGCAAAGAGAAATCCAAGGTAGCTGGATCCTTCCGGCCAGGCGGCGATGTAATCGTGCAATCGAGCGGTGATGATCAATTCGGTGATTCCCGGCAACGAACGAGATGCCTCTTCCCCGGTAACTCCTTCCAAAATCCCGCTCTTGGGAACGGGAATCATCATGACCCCGGAAGCAATTTGTTCGCGTGGCGAATCGTAGCCGGGAAGTTCGAGTGCATGACGAAGGAGCAGTTCTTCGAGCCCGGTCGGTTCCGCTTCCCGGCCGAAAGAAAATCGCAGAGCGCGGGCGCAGAGACCGCCAATCGGCCGAGGTGCCACTTCGAGCGGCCATACGCCGTCCTCATTGATTCGAAACTCGGCGTGAACCGGTCCGTGCGACAGCCCCAGCGCTCTCGTAGCATCCAGCGTGCACTGTTCAATGGCGCGTTGCTCTGATTCGGGAAGCCTTGAGGGTGTGACGTAGATGGTCTCTTCGAAGTACGGCCCCTCCAGGGGATCCGGCTTGTCGAAGATGGCGAGGATGCGCAAGACGCCATTCGTCAGCAGCCCTTCGACCGCCACTTCCCTGCCCGGAATGTAGCCCTCCACCAACATCTGATCGAGATTTGGTTCGCGGGTGGAGCGAATTTCAGGGGACTCGAGCAACCGGCGGATGCGAGCCGCGGCCGCGAGAAATTCTTCGCGCTGGTTGGCGCGGACCACGCCCTGGCTAGCAGAGAGCGAAAGTGGTTTCAATACGCAGGGATACGAGATACCAAGGAGGGAAGGCTCAGGCGCAGGATCCAGGGGCAAATTTCGAAACCAGGGCACACGCAGTCCCGCATCTCGAAAGACCTCTTTCATGCGCAACTTGCTCCGGCAGGCTTCCATCGCGGCAGGGTGATTGTAAGGAACGCCGAGCCCACGCGCAGCGTAAGCGGCGGCAACGATGGGGCGGTCGCCGAGAGCAAGAATCCCACCGACATCATGACCACGAAGCGCCTCGATAACCGTGTAAGCGGCCACTTCCGGAGTTTCGAAATGCACGGGGATGGCGCGGTCGCCCCAGGGATCTTCCAATTGGTGGCATCGATCGGTGACGTAAACAAGTTGAACGCCCAGCTTACGAGCGGCTTCTTCAAAACTTCGCGTCTGGTAGCCCAGCTTCCCGGTGAACAGCAGCAATTTTTGGGATGGGTTGGTCATGTGTGAGGAATTTCTATGTTGGGATCAGACAAAGCCATCTGCGGTGGCCACGGCACTTTTCGCTTGCGGCTTCGGGCTGCCGATCGAAACTAACTGCTCGGGTGTCGGCTCGGCGCAGCAATACCAGGGTTCGCTAAGATATGGAACGCCAGGTTGAGACACCCGTGCAGCGGCAATGGCCGGAGCCGCGAGCTCCGCCGCGGCGTGCGCCGCGATCCAGATGCGTTCGAATGTGGCCGGCCGCGATTCCTTGCGGCGCTCTGCGCCGGCAGCGATTTCTTGTACGGTCTTGCTCAGGGCATCGAGGCACGGATCGGCATTCTTCCAGGGATACGCCAGCGATTGCGGGTCGAACGGTCCAATCATTCGCCTCACATCCTCCAATTCGAGCATTCGCGAGCCTTCCGGGATGAGCAGGCGAATGCCGAGCTGGATGGGTGCGACATTTTCGATCAATGCTTGCTCGTGCAACACGCCGAGCAGATCGAGGTAGCCGTCAAGCGTCGTCCAGGGCGTAAACGGCACGAAAGTCGGGTGAAGAGTCATGCCAAGTTCGCGGAAGGATTTGACCACGTGCTGAAAATCCTCACGCGTGTGACCCTTGCCCAGGAAGTCCAGAACGGCATCGTCGACCGATTCCACAGCGCTAATGACAAAGAGACATCCCGTATCCCGTAGCGTGGGCAAATGTTCCTCGTACTTACGCAGGTGTTCAATCTTGATCGTCACGTCATACGTGAGCGCAGGAAATTCCCGGTTAAATTCCTCCGCCAGTTTCATGGCATGGCGAATGCCATTAAAGAAGTCGGGATCGCCGAAGGAAATGTGCTGGGCACCGGCAGTCACCTGGCGGCGAATGTCCTCGAGAACAATTTCACGATTCACGATTCGAAAAACACCTTTGTACACCGGCACGATCGGGCAATGCCTGCAGAGGTGTTTGCAGCCGCGACTGGCCTCCGTCGAGCCTACGATGCGGTAGCCATCGCCGGGAACAATAAGATGCGCGTATTTTTCGATGTCCGGCATTCCCGAACGGTCCGGCACTTCGAACGGCAGCCTGGCGAGCGAGACGAGAGGCTCGGCTTGCTCCTTCGGTTCCTGCTTCCCGTCCGCTGCCAGGCGTTCCCCCAGATGCACGAGCCCTTCTTCGAATTCGCCGCCAAGAAACGTGGATACACCGAGCGTGCGGAGGTAATCCACGTTCATGGGCGCATAGAGACCGTAACAGCAGAAATGCGCGCGAGGATTCAGCTCCCGCAACGAAGGGATTAATTGCGCCGCCAGCCGCGTAGCCGTATGCATGGGCAAGTAAGTCGCGATCAGCCCGGCATCGCGGATCGCAGCTTCATCCATTGATTGACGGGCCAGATCGAACACCACGACTTGGTGGCCGCGCTTTCGCAGCCATGCGGCGGGCGAGGCCAGGCCGAAAGGCTGCCTCCCCAGCTCATAGGTCGAAATGAGAACGATGTTCACTTCCCTATTAGTATAGCCGCACGGCGCTCGGATTCGATTTCGGTTATCATAGAAGGCTGCGCATCACAGCGAAAGGACCGTAAGAATGGCCATGAACGCGGGCAATTCTTTCCGCACACGCGACAAACTCAGTGTCGGCGCCCAGACCTTCGACATTCACCGGCTGGAATTTCTCGAAAAGCAAGGCGTCGGCGACTTGGCGAAGCTGCCCTTTTCCCTGCGCATTCTGCTCGAAAATCTGGTGCGATGCGAAGACGGCCGTTTTGTCCACGCCGATGACATTCGCGCTCTGGCAAACTGGCGGCCCGGCGCTCCTGAGAAAGAAATCGCCTTCATGCCTGCGCGCGTCCTGCTCCAGGACTTCACCGGTGTGCCCGCGGTCGTTGATCTCGCCACCATGCGCGAAGCGTTCGTGCGGATGGGCGGCAATCCCAAGCGCATCAATCCGCTCTTCCCTGCCGAACTGGTCATCGATCACTCCGTACAAGTGGATAGCTTCGGCAACGGCAACGCCTTTGGCTTGAACGCCGAGCTAGAGTTTCAGCGCAACGTCGAGCGCTACGCTTTCCTCCGGTGGGGGCAGACGGCGTTTCAGAATTTTAAAGTGGTTCCGCCGGACACCGGCATCTGCCATCAGGTGAACCTCGAATATCTCGCGCGAGTGGTCTGTGCGATGCCCTACGGCAACAGGTTCGAGGCCTATCCCGATACCGTCGTGGGAACGGATTCGCACACGACGATGGTCAATGCCCTGGGCGTTTTCGGTTGGGGCGTCGGCGGCATCGAAGCAGAGGCGGCGATGCTGGGCCAGCCGTCCTCGATGCTCATTCCGGAAGTTGTCGGCTTTCGCCTGCACGGGCGTTTGAGCGAAGGCGCCACGGCGACGGACCTTGTTTTGACGGTTACGGAAATGTTGCGCAAGAAAGGCGTCGTCGGCAAATTTGTCGAGTTTTATGGCTCGGGCCTGTCCAGCCTGAGCGTGCCCGACCGCGCCACGATCGCGAATATGTCCCCCGAATATGGCGCGACGATGGGCTTCTTCCCTGTCGACGCTGAAACGCTCGCCTATCTGCACTTCACGGCGCGATCGTACGAACAAATCGCGCTCGTCGAGGCTTATTGCAAGGAGCAGATGCTCTTCCGCACGGACGAAACTCCAGCGCCACTCTTCAACGACACGCTGGAATTGGACCTCGGAAGCGTTGAGCCCACTGTCGCAGGGCCAAAGCGTCCGCAGGACCGCGTGCCGTTGCGCCAGGCGAAGTCCTCTTTCACGAAAGTGGTGGAAGGAACATCGGCGAAGCACGTCGTCGTTCGAAACAATGGCGACTCGTTCGATCTCTCGAGCGGCTCGGTGGTCATCGCCGCGATCACCAGTTGCACCAACACATCGAACCCTTCGCTCATGCTGGGCGCGGGTCTGCTGGCCAAGAAGGCGGTGGAGCGCGGTCTGCGCGTGAAACCGTGGGTTAAAACGAGCCTGGCGCCCGGTTCGAAAGTTGTGACCGACTACCTGTTGGCCGCGGGCCTGACGCAGTATCTCGAAAAGCTGAACTTCCACTTGGTCGGATATGGATGCACGACCTGCATCGGCAACAGCGGCCCGCTGTCGGATGCGATCGGCGCGGCCATCAAGGACAATAATCTGATCGCCGTGGCAGTGCTGAGCGGCAATCGTAACTTTGAAGGCCGTATTCATCCGCTAGTTCGCGCCAACTATCTGGCCTCGCCGCCGCTCGTCGTGGCCTACGCGCTGGCGGGCCGGATGGACGTAGACCTCACCACCGAGCCACTCGGAAACGACACGGCGGGCAAACCGGTCTTCTTGAAAGATATCTGGCCGTCGCCGCAGGAAATCGAAAAAACGGTTCGAGAATCTGTTTCCACCGCGCAATACAGCAAGCAGTACGCGGAAGTGTTCGAAGGCGACGCGCACTGGAAGTCGATGCCGATTCCGGAAGGCGACATCTATAAGTGGGACGCGAAGTCGACCTACATCAAGATGCCGCCGTATTTCGAGAACATGCCGAAGACGCCGCCGGCGCTCGCGGACATTCGCGGAGCTCGCGTGCTGGCGATTCTCGGGGACAGCGTCACTACGGATCACATTTCTCCCGCCGGCTCGATCCCGGTGGACTCCCCCGCCGGCAAGTATCTGATCGCCAATGGCGTGAAGCCGCATGAGTTCAACTCTTACGGCGCGCGGCGTGGCAATCACGAAGTCATGGTGCGCGGCACGTTTGGAAATATTCGGCTGCGCAACCAGCTGGCCCCGGGAACGGAAGGCGGCTGGACACTGCACCTTCCCGGCGGCGAAAAGATGTCCATCTACGACGCCGCCGTGAACTACCGCGAAGCTGGCGTGCCGCTAGTGGTTCTCGCCGGCAAGGAATACGGGTCCGGATCTTCGCGCGACTGGGCCGCCAAGGGTACGCGGCTGCTGGGCGTGCGCGCAGTGATCGCCGAGAGCTACGAGCGCATTCATCGCAGCAATCTCGTCGGCATGGGCGTGCTCCCGCTGGAATTCAAGCCCGGCGAGAATCGCGAATCGCTTGGCCTGACGGGGCATGAAGTTTTCGAAATCGAAGGGGTCGCGGCCCTCGCGCCCAAGAAACCAATCACCATCCATGCGAAATCGGGAGACGGCAAGGTCAAGACGTTCTCAGCTATCGCGCGGGCGGATACACCTGAAGAAGTTTCCTACTATCATCACGGCGGCATCCTGCAGTACGTTTTGCGGCAGATGCTGTAACGCACGCCAAAGTCCCTAGATTGCGCGTCCTCCAATGTTTTCTTGTGGGGATTTCCTTGCCCTGATGGGCGGCACGATGCTTCCTGAAATTGAAGTGACGCATCGACCGGAGTATGATGCGCAGGCACAAACTGAAAAACTTCGAGTAGGTCAGGCGTGCATCTTGCACACGCGAAAGGACCGCCGTGCTGAAGCAAATCTCTTGCCTTGTCTTACTGCTGCTCTTCTGTTCCACAAATTCCATGGCGCAGCAGCCAGCGCCGCCGGCGCAAGTTACGGTAATTCGCGCAGGGAAACTCGTGGATGTGGACGCGGGCCGCGTCCAGACCAACCAGATGATTCTGGTGCGCGGCGGCAAGATTGAAGCGATCGGCGAGAATTTGACTGTTCCCGCTGGCGCAACGGTCATCGATCTTTCGAAAATGACCGTTCTTCCCGGTTTGATCGATTGCCACACCCACCTGGCCGACCTGGGCGACGCCGAGCCGCTCCTCGTGCTGCAAAAATCCGCGGCCGAAAGCGCCTACGCGGTCATTCCCAACGCACGCGTCACACTTCTCGCCGGCTTCACTACCGTGCGCGACGTCGGCGTCTATCGCGCCTTCAACGATGTCGCTCTGCGCGATGCGATCGCCCGAGGCATCGTGATCGGCCCGCGCATGTTCGTCGCTGGCGCTTACATCACGATCAGCGAGGGTGCGGGCGCCATGACCGGGCTCGCGCCGGACATTCAGCTCCCTTGGGACCTCCACTACGGCGAAGCCAACAGTCCGTGGGAAGTCCGGCAGAAAGTCCGCCAGCTTGCTCACCGCGGCGCCGATCACATCAAGATTCTCTCCACGGGCGCGGTGCTCACCCACGGAAGCAATCCGAAATCGATCGAGTTCACGCCCGAAGAGCTGCACGCCGCCGTGGACGAAGCTCGCAACTTCGGCTTGCGCGTCGAAGCCCACGCCCACGCTCCAGAGGGGATCAAGAACGCTGTCCGCGCCGGAGTTGCCTCCATCGAGCACGCCACTCTAATTGACGACGAAGGCATCGCCCTCGCCAAGCAACACGGCACGTACCTGGACATGGATATCTACGATGAAGAATGTATTCAAGACGCCGCCAAGGAAAACAAGACGCCCGCGGATTTTCTGGAGCACGACCGCGATCTGGGTGAAATTCAGCGCCGCAATTTCACGAAGGCGGTTCGCGCCGGCGTCAAGATGTCGTTCGGTACGGACGCGGGCGTCTGCCCCCATGGCATCAACGCCCGCCAGTTCGCGTTCATGGTGAAATACGGCATGACGCCAATGCAGGCTATCCAGTCCGCCACCAGCAGCGCCGCCGATTTGCTGGGCAAATCGGATCTGCTCGGTTCCCTCCGGCCTGGGAAGTATGCAGACATCATCGCCGTCTCGGGAAACCCGCTCGGAGACATTCGCCTGCTCGAAAACGTAAAGTTTGTCATGAAGGAAGGAAAAATCTATAAGCAGGAACCGTAGTGGAACTGCTGAATCTATCGAAAGGGAGAATCCATGAAGATTCGAATTGCGCGGCTTGGCCTCCTGATGCTCGCCTTCTCTGCGCTGCCCGCACGGGCGCAAACGGATCCGTCGCCGCAAACAGTGGCGATAAAAGCCGGCAAGCTGCTCGACCCTGAAACCTGGAAAACCACAGTCAATCAGGTCATTTTGGTGGAAGGAAAAATCATCAAGCAGATCGGCGGAAATCTTGCCATCCCTGCGGGCACGAAGATCGTGGATCTTTCGAACGCCACGGTGCTCCCCGGCCTTTTCGATGCGCATACACATCTGTGCATGACGATCATCCCCAATCGGGATCACGGCCAGTATTACTTCACGACGCTGCTGGATACCACCGGCTATCGCGCTATCGAGGGCGTGGCGAACGGCATGGCCATGCTGCAATCGGGTTTTACCACCGTTCGCGATATCGGCAATGCCGGGAACTACGCGGATACGGATCTTCGCCATGCGATCGAGGCAGGCTGGGTGCAGGGTCCCACGGTCGTGAATGCCGGCATGATCATCGCGCCGTACGGCGGGCAGTTTCACCTCCAGCCGGAGAAGAAGGATCTGGCGACGCCGGAATATCTCTTCGCGGACACGCGCGACGAGATGCGCAAGGTCATTCGCCAGAACATTCTTTTCGGCGCGAAATTCATCAAGATTGTGATTGACGATCAGGACTACATCTATTCCGCCGACGATATCCGCTTTATGATCGCGGAGACTCATGCCGCGGGCGTGAAGCTAGCCGCGCATTGTTGGACGCATGCCGGCGCGCACAATGCGGCGGAAGCCGGAGTCGATTCGATCGAGCATGGCTTTCGGATGACCGACGAGGACTTGCAGCTTGCCAGAAAGAACAATGTGACGTTGGTGGGCACGGAATTCGCGGAGAAGCTGAGCAATGCAGAAGATCACAAAATCTGGGACGTAGTCCCCTACTTCATTGCTTAGTACTTCGCGCGTTGCGTTCGTCTCCACGTTCGTAATTGCGATTCGCGCGCCTTTCAAGGCCGCCCCAGACTGGTCCGTCACTGTTCCCAGAATGCGCCCCTCGTACGTCTGTGCGCTGGCCAATCCAACAACTGCGAATAGAAATAGACCTACCGCTGAAAACAAAATCCGCCTCATTATGATCTCCCTCGGAATAGTGGTAGGCCACTCGCTCTTGCACCGGAAACCCCCGAATTTCCGTTTTGCATTCTTTCTTTGTCCAAAACGATAGGCTGGCGAAACTCTTGTGTCGAGCGCAGATCCATCAAACAGCAGTGTTGCCTCGAACTGAAGTGAAACCGGGCGCCTAGCTGCGCCCTTCTCTTTTTTTGGGCAACCACCAGACCCCGCGGCGTGGGCAATAACAGCACTGAAATCAGCCCTTCGGCTTCAAGCCTGAGAGCGCCCTCCCGGACCGATTTTATCGAGGAGCTCGCGTCGTGCATCAGAATCAGCCCGGACGGATTCATCTGCGGCAGAAACTTACGCACTTCCTGCTCGCGCAGCGGCGGGTCGCTGTCACAAAACAGTAAATCGATCCGTCCCTCGATTCTCATCTCCAGGCTGGATTCGTTCCGCGCGTCGATCCATTGCCCAAGTCCTGACGAGTCAAAGCGCTGCTTGGCGGCTGCAAAGACCTTTGGGTCGTGCTCGCAGGTGATGACACACCCGAATCCATTTGCTTTGAGACCCTCCGCAATGCGCAGTGTGCTAAGCCCTGAAAATGTGCCCGTTTCCACCGCCAGTTCCGGCTTCACCGTCATGACCAGCGCTTGCAGAAAGTCCAGCACCTCGACTTCCGCTGTCATCGAGTCGTACATATGCCAGCGCTCGGGATGCGGGCATTCCGGTGTGGGACGGTGATACTCCGGCTGCAGAACATCGCCGCGCGCAGCAATATGCTCCACGATGCGATGCTCCTTCTTCAACGCGTGGAATTGGCTTTTAATACGCCAAAGTAACACCGCACCGGCCAGGATGGAGACGAGACTTGCGGCCTGCGCATTCGAAAGGCCGAAGAACGAACGCGGATTGATGCGAATAAACTCGATCAGGAACCGGGCGACGCCGGTCAGTATGAGGTAGTTGCAGAAAATCTCTCCCTTGGCTTTGGGACCACGCATTGCTTTCGTTCCCAGGTGCCAGAGAAACGCGGCGATCGCCAGCCAGATGAAAAATTCATAGAGCGGCGTCGGATGCACACGCTCGGTCGTGGGAACGATGCCGTTGGGAAAGCTCATGCCCCATGGCAGAGACGTTGGTCTGCCGTAGTCCCCGTCGCCGGAAAGCAAGCAGCCAATGCGCCCAATGGCATAGCCAACTGCAGCGGCGGGAGAACACGTATCCAAAAACAAAAGTAAGGGGATCTTCGCACTCCGCGCCAGAAGCACAAGCGCGATAAACCCACCGAGAAAACCGCCGAACCAGGCGAAGCCGACGCGGCTGAAGACATAGGGCCAGGGGTCGGCAAAAAATTCCGCCGGAGTTTCCAGGACATGGTACAAACGCGCGCCAACAATCCCCGCCAGACCGGCGACCCCGATGATCATGAAGGCATCGGCCTGAATCTTGCGCCGGTCGAAGTCCGCCTGAAGGATGTACGCGGAACAAAAAAGGCCGGTCGCGACCATGAGGCCAAAGGTCGGAAGCTGGAACCAACCGATGTGAATATAAGGAATCATCTATATACGTTGAACCAAAGCCCACGAAAGTATACACGAGGGAACTTCGCAGCCCGAAGCATGCTTTGATTCAAACGAGGCCTTACCCCTGGAAGTGTTTGCATCAGCGAATTTAGAGATTGCGGTCAGCTCCGGGCACGGAGGACCAGAGAACTTCTACAGTTGCTGTATCTTGAGCGGTAATTTACGAGCGGCTTTAATAATTAGGGCCAAATCGACGCGCAATTCTGCCAATTCTGGCCGATCTGTGCGCCGGATCCTCAACTCGTTTACTTGCCCGCGTGAGCGCTCAAAGCGCTCTTCACAACCGGGACGTCTTCTCCGAGCGCGGTTGCCAGGGCGATCAGATGGTCCTGTTCATCCATCAGAATCTCGCGGATATGTTCGGCCATCGCGTACTCCCCCAAACCCTCGCACTGACGGACCCGTTCACGATAATTCCGAATCGTTGCCATCTCGTTCTCCAGATCAAACTGGAGCATTTCCTTGGCCTTCTCCGACGTCCGAACCGGCTTCGGCTGGACCGCAGGCATGCCTCCGAGGTAATCAATTTGTTTTGAGATGATCAGCGCGTGGCTCAGTTCTTCTGCCGCGTGCTTCTCGAGTTCCCCGGCAATGTTCATGTACTCAGCCCCGCTCAATACTTGCGAATACACGACGTACGAGATGATGGCCTGGTATTCGCCCGAGAGATCTTCATTCAGCAGCTTGATCAAATCGTCGCGAGAGATTTGACCTGCAGAATGAACCGTGCTTTCTTCCTTTGCAGCTTTCATAGCTACCCTCCCTCAATGCAAGCAAACTTCTACAATATCGCCGGTCTTCATGACGGGGTCGCCTGACGAAAGACTCAGGCATCTCTTGCCGTGCGATATGCTTTTTGGCCGGCTTCCACCACCCCGGCTACCTTGGCCTTCACGTCGTCCACCGTGTCTTCTGCGCGGCGAGTCCAGCGCCTTCCTGTTGATGCCGCACCATCTAAACCCTGTTTCAAAGTGCCGGTGAGATAGTCACGCGTTTCCTCTCCCGAGGATGGTGCAAAAAGTATTGCAAGAAGCGCCCCTACTCCAACCCCCACGGCAAATGTAGTGAACTTGTTTGACCATCTATTCTGAGTCATCGCATCCCTCCTCTATGGCTGGTTCTTTAATCTTTGCGTCCTCGATAAGCTTATAAAAATGCTGCTTCGGCCTGCTCTATCAATCGCCAAACAGCCGCCTATCCCGCTTCATGGGAAAGAATCTATTTTCCGAGGGCTTTCTGCACCTGGCCGATTTTCTTCTGCACCTTCCCGGCTACCTTTTCACCGATGCCTTCGCCTTCCAAGCCGGGATCGTTCGTCAGTTTGCCCACCTTTTCCTTAATCGTGCCCTTCACTTCGTGAACCTTGCCTGCGATTTCATTCTGGGTACTTGGCTTCATCGTGTTGCCTCCTCTGACGAGATTTGAACTCAGGCGCCCGGAGGGCCAACTCAGTTCCCTCGCAAGCACCATCTTAAGAAAGAAGAAAGCGGATAGCTGTTCACATCGAGACACATTTGAAGGTCGTTTGCTTATTCGTGGGGCGAAAGTTGCCCCTGACAGGTCTCCAGCCCGTGCCCAAGCACTGCAATCGAACGAGGCCACGCAGAAGCTCGGCGCTACACCCGAGCGGAGCGGGCACGGCGATGGAGAAAAGCGCCGAGAGCAAGCCAAATGCCAAGAGCGATCCATTCCGCAGCCGAAAAGTGGCCAGGGATGACGGGTAGGACTTTCATAAGAAAGAGCAGCAGCGAAACAACGATCCCTAGACCAGCTACAACGCGCATCGAAAATCTCTTCTCTACCAGCCAAAACGACAAACAAGTCGCCAGCCAGCCGAGGGCGGAGGCCATCGAGCCCACTTCGGTAACGGGAACCAGGAGGGCGTCACCAAGCAGCAGCCCAGCAAGCGTTCCAGCTGTAATCCCGAGAATGGCCACGGAAGGCGTCAGAAATTTTTTGTGAACTTCGCCGAAGCGCGGAGGAATGGTCCGGCGGCGGCCGTAGGCGAACAACAAACGGCTCGAGGCTACGAAGTTGCCGTTGAAGCATTGAAACAGCCCGAAGAGGGCCATGATCAGAATCAATCGGACCGGCCACTGTGTTCCCAGGGCTTGTTCAAACGCGATCGCGGTTGCGAATCGCTTTCCAAGCAAACCTTGCCAGGGCGCAACGTAAGCTACGGCGGCAACCGCGAGGACATAAAAACTTGCACCGACGAGAAGAGCCATGGCGATCGCGCGAAAGAATTCTGTCGAACGGAATCCCGGATGAGCTTCTTCCGCGACTTTAGGCGCCGATTCAAATCCAGTCATGAAATACGGCACGATCTGCAAGGTGAGCACGATCGACACAAATGGGGTAGCGCGAAAGGCCGGATGAAAATTGGCAGGCGTGCCGCGCACGGCGCTGATGCCCAGCACGCAGACGAATAGAATTAGCACCATCGCTGTCGTCCAGGTCTGAAAACTGGCGCTCCAGCGGATGCCCCGGTAGTTGAGCACGGCGAGAAAAAGTGTCAGCCCGATCCCCAGCAGCAGGCGAGGCAGGAAGACGGGTTGGCCGGCGACTCGATACAATTCTAACGAATTCAGCGAAGGAAAGATGTACGCCGCAAGTTTGCCGACGGCGACCGCTTCCCAAGGGCACACGATGAAGTAGGCCAGCAACATCATCCAGCCGGTGAAATAACTGACGATCGGGGGAAAGACCTGGGCCGTGTAAGCAGCCTCCCCAGCCGCATCCGGAAGACGTTGTACCCATTGGCCATAAACATAACCAACGGGCAGCAGAAGAATTCCACCCAAAACAAAACCGAGAATCGCGCCGAGCGGGCCGCCGCGACCGAGCCAGTCGTCCATGAGTACCAGCCAGCCGACTCCGACCATCGTTCCAAATGCCAATGCGAAGTAATCGGGCAGGCGGAGTTTGCGCGCCAGGGTAGCCATAGGTTGCGAGCCGCGCACAGATTCTATACAGCTTCCACGGTTGTGCCATTAGTTTTGACGAGGCATTCATCTGCCGCTAACAGAATCCGCTTAGAACTCTTCACGCGGGAGAAAGGGATTGCGACACCTTCCAGTGCACCCTTCCTGAGAGTGTGCCCATCCATTGCGGTTTGGATTGCTGTTCAAAACTTCGGATTCCAAGGAGAAACTCGATATGCATCATCGCATTACCAAGGTAATGGCGTTCACGGCCGCCGTGGCTCTGACGCTCCTGCCGGTCTGTCCTTCTTATGCACAAAACCCAAACGATTCTGGAACCGCGACGCCGATCAAACATGTCGTCGTGATCTTCCAGGAAAACGTTTCCTTCGACCACTATTTCGGAACCTATCCCCACGCATTTAACCTTCCGGGCGAGACTCCTTTTCACGCCAAGGAGGACACGCCGGAATCCAACACTCTCCTTTCCTCAGGCCTGCTTACCAACAACCCGAACAAAGCGAATCCATTCCGAATCCCACCGAGCGTGCCGGTGACCTGCGACGAAGACCACAACTATGGCGACGAGCAGGCAGCCGCCGATGGCGGCCTGATGGACAAGTTCGTGGAAAAACTGAGCTGCAACGACAAGGTGCTCGGGCCCGCCAGCACCATGGGCTACTACGATGGCAACACCGTGACCGCGATGTGGAATTACGCCCAGCACTTCGCGATGAGCGACAACTCCTGGGGCACCACCTTCGGGCCATCCACACCGGGAGCACTTAACCTGGTTGCGGGCAATACGTTCCCGGGAACACTAGCGCCCCTGAAACCCAATGGCAAGCCCGCCAGTGCGTCGGGCAACATAGCGAACGCGGCAGTGACCGGCGCGGTGATCGGCGACCCGCGTCCGCTGCTCGATGATTGCGTGGCCTCAAATCCCAAGTTCCAAGGCGTGAACCAGATCACGGTGTCCGGCAAGAACGTGGGCGATTTGCTGAACGCCAAGGGCATTACGTGGGGATGGTTCCAGGGCGGCTTCGCGCCGACGGGCGTGGACGCTCAGGGCCGCGCGGTCTGCGGCCAGCATCACACGGGTCTTGCGGGCGATGATGCGATTGTGAATGCTGGCGACTACATCCCGCACCACGAACCATTCATGTATTACCCGCAAAGCACGAATCAACACCATGTTCGCCCGAGCAATCCTCTCCTCATCGGAACTTCGAACGACGGGGCAAACCACCAGTACGACTTGACGGACTTTTTTACCGCCCTGAACGAAGGCCGTCTCCCTGCTGTCAGCTACCTCAAGGCAGGCGCGTACCAGGATGGTCATGCCGCTTACTCCAGTCCGATCGACGAACAGATCTTCGTCGTGAACGTCATCAACGCGCTTATGCAGTCGAAGGAATGGAAGGAAACGGCTGTAATTCTCGCGTGGGATGATTCCGACGGCTGGTACGACCACCAGATGCGGACGATTGTGACTCAGTCCAACGTTTCCGACGACCAACTTCTGGGGCCCGGCAATTGCGGCTCGCCAAAGGCCAATGACGTGAGCGGCGGAACGCAGAATGGCCGCTGCGGCTTTGGTCCGCGGTTGCCGTTGCTGGTGGTTTCGCCCTGGGCGAAGAAAAACTTCATCGACGACACCATTACGGATCAGTCTTCCATCCTCCGCTTCATCGAAGACAACTGGGACCTCGGCCGAATCGGCAGCGGCTCAACCGATGTAATCGCTGGCACGTTGAACAACATGTTCGACTTCGACAAGGACCATCACGATCGGGGTCGGCGGCTGATTCTGGATCCCGCAACCGGAACCGTTGTCGGCGACTAAGACGGAGCGGCGGGGGATCTGATTCTCCGCGCGGCTCACATACATACTCAGACCCTGGAGCGCCTCACTCACCGCGAAGCGCTCCAGGATTCTTCTTAAACTGTTGTTCTCGTCCCACATCATTCTTCGTACCAGACAACCCCGCGGCGACCCGCATCATCCTTGAACTCATCCTCCTCGGTGCAAGGAGAAATGTTCGTGACTTGCCTCAAGCCCGCGATTTGCCTCGGGGCGCTTCTTCTGGCCGCAACGCCTGTCTTGCCGCAGATTCATGGCCTGCCAGCCGAAACACGTCCCGACCCTCTGAAAGCGACGGAAGCTCCCATCCTCGATGAGCTTCGCTTCACGGGATTGCGACATATCGCACCCGCCGCAGTCGCGGCCCAAGTCTCTTTGCGAGTGGGTGAACGAGCCGATCGCACGAGAATTGAAAGAGATATTCGCGCGCTCGCGCGGCTCGGATGGTTTGAATCCATCCAAGTCGAGGCACACGGCTCCACCACGCCTGCTTTGCAAACCCCGGAAGAGCCTGAACGTGTCGCCATCATCATTCACTTGAAGGAATTTCCTTTCCTTTCCAAAGTGGAGTATTCAGGCTCTCGGTTGCTCTCGCAGAAACAGATCGAAAAAATGCTCGAAGACAAAAAACTCGCGCCAAGCCTTGGAAAACCAGCCGATCCAGCGGCGCTTCAACGGATTGCCTTCGCGATTCGCTCCGGTCTGAATGAGCTGGGCCACCCGGAGGCGAGCGTCGCAATCGCGCGTGAGCAAGCGAGGAATGCTACGCTCGCCGTTCGATTCGAAATCAACGATGGCCCCTTGCTGCGAGTGCGCCGGGTGAACTTCGATGGCCATCCTCAAGTCTCCACAAAATTGCTGCGCGGGCAGATGCGCAGCATCGCGCCCTGGAAACCACTCGCCTCCTGGCGGGGCAAGAATGCATATACCCGCGAAGCGTTTGAAGAAGACCGTCAACGTATCCTCACGTATTACCAAAACCATGGATTTCCCGAAGCGCGAATCGGCAATGCGCGAGTCGCCCAGTTCAACGAGCCGTCACGCCGGTGGCTTCCCTGGCCGCATGAGTCGGTGCTGGCGGGGCTATCCGTCTCCATCCCGGTGGAAGCTGGCCCCTTTTACCGTTTCGAATTCATCGCAGCGACTGACGCTCTCCAGCAAGCGGCGAAAGAGTGCGGTCGAAAACCCATCATTCCCCCTGAACTGGAACAAGGCGGCGCCTTTTCCCAGCAGGAGCTAGACAAGCTGCGCCGATTATGGATGGCGCGCCTTCAATCAAGAAAGTCTGAAGTCGATTTCATTCCCGCCCATTCCGTGGACGTGATGCGAACCTTCAACTCCGAGAACCGCACCGCACGCGTTGCATTCGATCTGAGTGATTCGCCGCAGTACCTCGTGCAGCGCATCGAATTTCTTGGTTTGCACAAATTCAGCGACCGCTACGTGCGCCGCAGAATTTTCTTGCGCGAAGGCCGCCCCGTCGATGAGCGAGCGCTCGAAGGCGGTCTGTCACGGTTGGCGAGGACGGGCTACTTCAAGCCAATCCACAAAGAAGATATTCGCGTCCAGCTCGACGAAGCCACCCACACCGCCAACGTCTCGATCCACCTCGAAGAGATTGGCCAGCAGCGCGCCACTCTGGCGGGAGGCACTGGTCAATTCGGCAGCACGATGGGTATCGCCTACACCGTCTTCGACCTGCTGAATCGAGAGGAACTCCTTTCGGCGCAGCTTGATGGCGGCCCGGAGAGCCTGCAAATTCTGCTTGGTTTGGCAAAGGAAGGAATCTTCGGCACGCGAGCCTCGCTGGCATTCTCGATCTTTAATAATGTTATTCGCCCGCGGTTCGCGCGCAGCGCGCAAGGACCGTTCTTCTCCTCCCACAGCGAAGGGATCACTGTCCCCTGGACCTATCCCATGACGAACACCGATTCGCTAGGCGTCAACTACACTCTCTCGCGCACAACAACCGAATATCCGCTCGACTCTCCCTCGGATGTACCCGGCGTGACGCTCGGAAACGTTCGGTCGAAGATCTCCAGCCGCTCGCTGGGAGTCGGCTGGGCCCGCGACACGGGAAATGAGCGCATTTTGTTTGCGAATTCCGCCTCCGGAGGCTGGCTCGGCGGTGGCGAGAACGTGGTTCGCTCCTCTGCCGAATACGCCCGCATTCTCCACGATCCGTTTTTCGCACCGGCCGGCGCATGGGCTTTTCGAACGACATTCAGCGGTGCAGGCAGCTATCGCGGCGACATGCCATTTTATGCGCGGCT
>Ga0209118_1000627_pt1 | contig 18517 bp, 19 predicted proteins | sample BlaSpr_A8_Ref_M1_FD_187988 | JGI IMG/M metagenome (GOLD analysis project Ga0209118, IMG submission 187988) | Forest soil microbial communities from Thunder Bay, Ontario, Canada - Black Spruce, Ontario site 2_A8_Ref_M1 (SPAdes) (version 2) | ecosystem: Environmental > Terrestrial > Soil > Boreal...
GCATTCAGGCTAAGCCCTGCTAGTATTGAGGTGCATCGCGGAAACACCATCAAAAAGATGATGCCTTAGCGCGTCACGAGCGCGCGGCATCACCCGACGAGCGCATCGACGAACTCGGCGGCCCGAAAAGCCCGGAGGTCATCGAGCCCCTCTCCGATCCCGATCAGCTTGATCGGAATCGGCTGGGTCTTCGCGATGGCGGCGACGACGCCTCCCTTCGCGGTTCCATCGAGCTTGGTCAGGACGAGGCCGGTCAAATTGAGCGCCGCATCAAAGGCGGCGACCTGGGCAAGCGCGTTCTGGCCGGTGTTGGCGTCCAGCACCAACAAGGTCTCGTGAGGGGCCCCGGCCTGCGCTCTGGCCAGCACGCGGCGGATCTTCTTTAACTCCTCCATCAAGTGCGCCTGCGTCGGGAGGCGGCCGGCGGTATCGGCAAGGACGACGTCGATGCCGCGAGCTCGGGCGGCGGCGATTGCGTCGAACATGACGGCGGCGGGATCGCCACCTTGCTGGGCGATGACCGGGACGCCGTTGCGGTCGCCCCAGATTTCGAGCTGCTCACGCGCGGCAGCGCGAAAAGTGTCCCCGGCAGCAAGCAACACCGAATAACCCTGCCCTTGGAGGTACTTGGCAAGCTTGCCGATGGAAGTCGTCTTGCCGGTACCGTTGACGCCTGCAATCATCATCACAAAGGGCCGCTCAGGGCCGACGATCAGCGGTTGTTCGAGCGGGAGAAGGAGCTCGGTGAGCACGGCCTTCAGCAATGTGCGGGCGTCGACATCGATCTCGGCGCGCTTGGCGCGAGCAGCAAGCTGGGCGAGCAGGTGCGTCGTCGCGGGAACGCCGACGTCGGCTTCGAGCAGCGCGCCTTCGAGCTCTTCGAGCGTTTCGTCCGAAAGCGTCCTACGCCCGAACACGGCATTGAGCGGACGGGTGAGACGCTCACGCGAAAGCCCCAAGCCCGCTTTCAATCTTTCGCCCCAAGGGCGGCGGTCTGGCTCGGCGTCGCGTTTGAACAGGTCGAACATGAGGGCTCTAGGGCGAAAGCTATAATTCTACCTTCCCCCCAGCATGTCTCCCCGCAGCTTGCCTAAGGCCAACCGTCAGGCCAATCAGCTTCGCATCATTGGCGGGCGTTGGCGCGGGCGCCGCCTAAGCTTTGCTTCCATTCCCGGCCTCAGGCCGACACCCGACCGGGTTCGCGAGACGCTTTTCAACTGGCTCGGACAGGACCTTGCGGGAGCGACGACGCTGGATCTGTATGCCGGCAGCGGTGTGTTGACCTTCGAAGCATTGTCTCGAGGCGCCGCACTTGGCGTTGCTGTCGACCGCCATGCCGGGATCGTGCGCAGGCTCGTTGCGACCGGCGCGGCACTCGGCACGACGGCACTCGAGACGCATTGCGCTGACGCCCGCGGTTTCCTTGCGCGCGAGAAGCGGCCGTTCGACGTGATCTTTCTCGATCCGCCCTTCGGCACCGCCGACTGGGATGCGCTTCTGCCGGCCGTCGCGGAGCGGCTCGCGATGTCGGGGATGCTCTACGTCGAAGCGCCTGCGGCCATCGACGCGCCGCGCGGCCTGGAGGTCTGGCGAGGCGACAAGGCGGGACAGGTACACTATCATCTGCTGCGCCGCGCCGCCGAGGCGCCGTCCGTTTAGCCTCAACCGATGCTCACTGTCGTCTATCCCGGAACATTCGATCCCTTCACCCGAGGCCACGAGGATCTGGTGCGGCGAGCGGCGAAACTGTTCGAGCGTGTGGTGATCGGCATCGCCGACAGTGAAAGCAAGCGGCCGATGTTCGCGGCCGCCGAGCGCATCGCAATGGCTCGTGAAGTTCTCGCCGAACATCGCAACGTCGAAGTGGCTGGCTTTTCCGGACTGCTCATGGATTTCGTGCACTCGATCGGCGCCACCGTGATCGTCCGGGGCCTTCGCGCAGTCTCCGACTTCGAATACGAATTTCAGATGGCTGGCATGAACCGGAACTTGTATCCCGAGGTCGAAACGCTGTTCCTCACGCCGGCCGAGAAGTATCTCTTTATGTCGTCGACGATCGTTCGCGAGATCGCGCGCTTCGGCGGCGACGTCAGCAAGTTCGTGCACCCGGTCGTCGCGGCCAGGCTGAAGGCCAAGGTCGCGGAGATCTGTGGGGACCAGGCGAAAAGGTAGCGCGAACCATGGCGCTGATGATTACCGACGAATGCATCAACTGCGACGTCTGCGAGCCCGAATGCCCGAACGGGGCCATCGCGCAGGGGATCGAGATATACGTCATCGATCCTTCGAAGTGCACCGAGTGCGTCGGCCACTTCGACACGCCTCAATGCGTCGAAGTCTGCCCAGTGGATTGCATCCCGCTCAATCCCGACCGGGTCGAGACGCGGGAGCAGCTCATGCTCAAGTACGAAGGCTTGATGGCGACCGCAAGCAAGGCCAAGCCGTCGGCCGAAATCGGCAGCAGCTGACTTAAGGGCACTAGCCGTTGGCGGCCAGAGGCAATAGTTCGGGCTGCTCGATAATCGCGACAATGGCGGAGAGCTCGCGCCCCAGCGCGGCGATCTGGTCGCGTATTCCCGATTCGGCTTGCTCCAGCTCGCTCAGCCGCTCCTCGAGCTCGTCACTGGCCCGATGGATGCGCTTGACGCTGTCAAGGCGTCGGCGCAATTGAATGTGGTGCTCGCGTACCTGGGTTTCCAGCGGCGCCATGACCGCCTTGAGCCAGCTTTCCAAATCGCGATTGGCAATGTCGTAGACGTGCTTGACGCGGATCGCGATGGTCTCGTAGAAGCGTTTCATCAGCGTGAACTTGGCCTTGCTCACCATGTTCCACAAGGTATTGAAGTGCATGTTGTACGCGCGCTCGAGACGTTCGACCTCTTTCTGATACTTGAGCATCGAAAATGATGGCGGCGCGAACGGCTCGAGCCCATGCTCGCTCGCGAAGCGCACATACATCGCGAGCATCATGTCGTGGATCTCCGATGTCTGCCGCCCACTCTGCTCGAGGCCGCCGTGGATCTGGGCGAAGAAATCATTCATGGCCGAGCGCACGCCCTTGGTGAAGGGACTGTCTTCGATGCGCTTGCGAGTTTCTCCGGCAGTCGCGCGCAGCTTCTCCAGGCCGATACATTCGTAGAGCGTGTTGGTCTGCTGCGTGAACACCGTACGCAGCGCGGTATAGCGCTGCATGCCGCGCTCGAAAAGGTCCTTCTCCTGCTGGATGCGCTCCATCATGTGCTCGACGACATCCTGATTCTTGCCTCGCAAGCCACGAAGCTCACCCAGCTGTTCGTGGATACCCGCAACGCGGCTGTCGAGTATGGTGCGCGTGCTCGCAGCCAGGGAACGAATTTCGGCGCGCGTCGCCGATCCGACGATGTGCCGCTTCGCGGGAATCAGCTCTTTCGACAGCGCCAGCTCAAGCAGCGGCAGACGGCTTTTGGTCAGGAGCGCATCGTCACCGTTGACCTTGGCCAGGAGCGCCTTCTGCGCGGACACCGGAAAAACTTGCGCCGGCGGGATCGCAAGCAGTTGCGCGGTGCTGCGCACCTGCCGGGCGATTTCGGATTCGATCTCGGACGCCGAGCGGAGCTCGTCCCACAATCCGTCGATCTTGTTCAGAATGACCAGGCGGCCCTCCTTGGTGCCGGGGCTTTCGCCAACCAGGTGGTTCCGCCACACGTCGATGTCGGTCCTGGTCACGCCGGCATCCGCGGCGAGGATAAACAGCACCGCGTGTGCGTTGGGCAGCAGATTGAGCGTCAGTTCGGGCTCGGTTCCTATCGCGTTTAAGCCCGGCGTGTCGAGAATCACCAACCCCTGCTGCAATAACGGATGCGGGAAATTGATCACTGCGTGGCGCCAGCACGGAATATCGACCGCCGCCTCGTCGGCCGCGGACATCGGGGCCAGCACGTCGTTCTCGTCGTAAAGTCCGTATTTGCGCGCCAGCACGATCGGCACACGTTTGGTCTGAGAGACCTGGGACAAGACTTCGCTCATTTTGTCCGCCGACGATAGATCGAGGGCGAGCGTGACCCACTCGTCGGCGTAGTTCTTGAACTCGGTCACCGAGCCGTCGCGCGCCCGCGTTTCGATCGGCAACAGTCGGATCGACGGCGGGCGCGTGGAATCGTATAAAAGCTCCGTCGGACACATCGTCGTGCGGCCCGCCGCGGACGGCAGCAATCGCTGTCCGAAGTCGGCGAAAAAGATGGCGTTGATCAGCTCGGACTTGCCGCGCGAGAACTCGGCGACAAAGGCCACGACCAGTTGATCCTGGTGCAACCGCTCGAGCAGGTGCTGGATGGACAGATCGGCCTGGGCGTCGGCCAATTCCTGCTGCGTAAGCCATTCGTGCAGGCCGGAAATGCCCGCGGACAGACGCCGGCGCCAGTCGCTGTAGGCCTCGAATCGCGCTGCCAGATCCCTGGATTGCATCATGATTGCGCCTCCCTCGGGCGCGAGCCTGAAATTGCGCGCAGACCTCCGGTCTTCGAGAACGGCCTCGACATTGGAAATCGAGCGCCGGCCCACCTTGCGCCACGACGCCCGGCTTCCGCTTTGGGGGCATCGTGCCGGGGACTCTAGCATAAAGCGCGCCATGCCAATCGCCTGGCCTGGGCTAGTGTTGGCAGGTGGGACAGAAGGTCGTCGCGCGACCGCCAAGCCGGACCGAGCGTATCGCCGTTCCGCATACTCGGCACGGCCGCCCCTCGCGACCGTAGACGAAATAATGGAACTGGAAGTAGCCGGCGGCACCGTCGCTGTCGACGTAGTCCCGCAAGGTGCTTCCGCCCTTTGCGATCGCGTCGGCGAGCGTCTCGCGCACGGCCTCGCGCAGTCGTCTCATCCGTAGGCGCGAGATCCGGTTGGCGGCACGCGTCGGGCGAATGCCGGCGCGGAACAGCGACTCGTTGGCGTAGATGTTGCCGACGCCAACGACCACGGTGTTATCCATAAGAGCGAGCTTGATCGCAGCACGGCGCTTGCGCGTGGCGCGAAACAGATGATCAGGATCGAACTCCGGGCGTAGGGGCTCGGGCCCGAGTCCGGTCAGCAGCGGGTGATGGGCGGCGTCCGGTAGCCACAGCACCGCGCCGAAGCGCCTCGGGTCGTGATAGCGCAGGATGACGCCATTGCCGAATTCAAGGTCGACGTGGTCATGGATGCGTTTGGGCGGGGCATCCTTGTAAACGCGCAGACTGCCGGTCATGCCGAGATGGATGAGCAGCGTATCCATACCCAGCCGGAACAGCAGATACTTGCTTCGTCGCTCGACCTTTTCGACCACCCGGCCTACGAGTCTTTGCGCCAAGTCTTCAGGAACCGGCCAGCGCAATCGGCGGTCGTAGAGACGTACCGCCGTCACATTCTGCCCTTCCACGTAAGGCGCGATCCCGCGCCGGGTGGTTTCGACTTCGGGGAGCTCGGGCATTGGCAGGGAGGCGCGTTTGTTGCTGCGCCAAATATAACCTAAGATTGAAGGCGCTCCGGCATTAGGCCGATAGCACAGAAAGCGATTCGCATGTTTCCTCGCCGCTCGCATTCCTTAGCCCGGCTCGCGCTCAGTCTGGCCCTGCTGGGAGCTGCCGGTACCGGCTACGACGCCGTGGCGCAAAAGGCGCCCGTTGTGCCGCCACCCCCAGCGCCAGTCGCCCCGGCCCCCTCAGCGCGTCCGCTGACCGCCGAGATCGTCTACAGAATGCTGGTCGGCGACATCGCCCTGCAGCGCGGTGCGCCGGCGCTCGCGGCGCGTGCCTACTACGAAGCGGCGCGAGACTCACAAGACGCGCAGATCGCGCGACGCGCGACCGAGGTCGCGCTGTTTGCCCGTCAACGCGACCTTGCCCTCGAGGCTGCGCGGCTATGGTCGAAACTCGATCCGAGCGCCGATCGCGCCAAGCAAATGGTCGCAACGCTGTCGCAGCCGGGCTCCGGCGGTGACATCAAGGCGGAGCTCGAACGCGTGCTGGCCGAGGCGGGCGCGGACAGCAAGACGCTCGCCGATGCATTCGTGCAGTTGAATCAGGCGCTCGCCGCGCAGGCAGACAAAACGGTTGTGTACCGCCTGATTGTCGAGCTCGCAAAACCGTATCCCACCGTCGCGGAGGCGCAGTTTGCGGTCGCGCTGGCGGGATACAACACCGGACTTTCAGATCTGGAAATTACCGCCGCATCGATCCGCGCGGCCGACCGGGCGCTGGAGCTCAAGCCTGACTGGGAGCGCGCGGCGCTCATCAAGGCCGATCTTCTCGCCAAGACATCTCCCGAAGGCGCGATTCGCTATTTGAATGGCTTCCTCGCGAGCGTGCCCGAATCGCGCGCCGCGACCGGCGCGCTGGCCCAGCTCTACGTCGAGCAGAAGCGATATGGCGAGGCCCGCGCACTGTTCCAGCGCTTGCTTGACGAAGACAAGTCCGATCGCGACATCCAGTTCGCCGTTGCCGCGATCTCGGTGCAGATGAAAGACTACGCAACCGCGGAGCGGATGTTCGAAGAGCTCCGAAGCGCAGGCGTCGATCCCGGCGCGGTCGCCTTCTATTTGGGACAGATCGCCGAGGAGACCAAGCGCTACGATGCTGCAATCGCGCGTTACCGTGAAGTCACCGACGGGGAGCGCGCCTGGATCGCGACGCTGCGCATCGCGACCGTGCTGGCAAAGAAGGGCGACATAGAGGGAGCGCGCCGATATCTGGCATCGCTCAAGCCGGAGAATCGGGAGCGCGGCATCGAAGTGCGTCAGGCCGAAGCGCAGGTCCTGCGCGACGCGGGCGATTACAAGGGCGCATACGCAGTCCTTTCCAGCGCGCTGGCGGCCGAGCCGAATTCGGTGGAGCTGATCTACGACGTCGCCATGGTCGCCGAAAAACTCGACCGGCTCGACGAGGTGGAATCGCGGCTGACGCGCTTGATCGAGCTCAGACCCGATAATCCGCAGGCGCTCAACGCGCTTGGTTACACGCTGGTCGATCGCACGCCACGGACCGCCGAAGGGCTGAAGCTCATCGAAAAGGCGCTTACGCTTGCGCCGGAAGACCCGTCGATCCTGGACAGCATGGGATGGGCACATTTCCGCATGGGCAATCTCGGCGATTCGGAGAAATTTCTGCGCCGCGCGCTCGCCGATCGGCCCGATCCGGAAATTGCAGCGCACCTTGGCGAAGTCCTATGGGCCAAGGGAGAACGGGACCGTGCCAAGGAGGTCTGGCAGTCGCAGCTCAAGGAGACGCCGGACAACGCGCTTCTGCTCGAGACCGTGCGTCGACTTGCGCCGTAGCGCGAACTCCACTCGCTGATGCGCCTGCCAGGCCGCGTCGCTCGCTTCGCGGCGATCGCGAATTTGCTCATGCTCGCCGGATGCGCGTCGACGCTGACCCCGCACGACGCGTCGCCATTCAAGTTTGCCGATACCCGGACCGCCTACGAAATTGCCGGCAGACTCTCGGCGCGGCATGACGCCGACGCATTCGCCGCCAGCTTTCGCTGGAGCCATGCCGGCGATCGCGACGAGCTGGATCTCGCGTCGCCACTGGGTCAGACGGTTGCCCGGCTGATGGGCGACGCGGGCGGCGTCACGTTGCAGACGCCGGACGGCAAAGTGGAAACCGCAAGCGACTGGACGACGTTGACCTCGCGCGGGCTGGGCTGGGCGCTGCCCGTCGAGGGCTTGGCGTTCTGGGTCCAGGGCGCGCCGAGAAAGGGTGCGCCGTTCACTGCCGAAGCGGGCGCCGACGGCGCGCCAGGCGTATTGCGTCAGGACGGCTGGACCATCGTCTACCAGGCGTTCGTCAAGGATGCAACGGGCGTTTCGCGTCCCGCTCGAATGACGCTCGATTACCCCGGCGTCGAGCTGCGACTGGTCATCGACGCGTGGCAGTGACGCCGCCGCCTCAGCACACTGCGCTGACGCTTCCTGCCCCGGCGAAGCTCAATCTTTTTTTGCATGTCACGGGACGGCGGCCGGACGGATACCACACGCTCGAATCGCTGGTCGTGCCGATCGACCGCGCCGATCTCATCACGCTCTCACTACGCGACGATGACGCGGTGACGCGCACCCACGGCGCGGCCGGTGTTGAGGTAGACGACGATCTCGCAGTCTTGGCAGCTCGCCTGGTCCAACGCGAATTTGGTGTCGCCTGTGGGGTGGAGATCGGAGTCGACAAGCGCGTTCCTATGGGGGCGGGCCTGGGCGGCGGCAGCTCGGACGCGGCGACCGTGCTTCTTGGCCTGAACCGCATGTGGCGGCTGGGCTTGTCGCGCGCGACACTGATGAATCTCGCGTTGAAGCTTGGCGCGGACGTACCGTTCTTCGTCTTTGGCGAGCCGGCGTTTGCCCGCGGCGTCGGCGAAAGACTGCAGGCCTGCAGCGTGCCCGCTACCTGGTTCGCGGTGGTGGCACCGCCGATCCACGTACCAACGGCGGAAATCTTCGCAGCGACCGAATTGACACGTGACAGCGAGTCCGCGAAAATGCCAGTCTTTTCCGAGGGCTACGGCCGCAACGATCTGCAAGCGGTGGCGGTTGCGCGATTTCAGGAGATCGCCGACGCCCTCGAGGCGCTTCGTAGCGTGGCATCGGAGGCGGGAACGCGCATGACGGGCTCGGGCGCGTGTGTGCTGGCTGCCTTTGCCAACGAACAGGCTGCACAACAGGCGCTCTCACGGCTGCCTCGCGGAATGACCGGTTTTGTTGCGCGCGCACTCGATCGTCACCCGCTCTGGTCGTTTGCCTGAGCGATGTCGGCCTTCAAGAATTTCGGACGTGACAGTTTCCCTTGGGGAGTCGCCAAGTGGTAAGGCACCGGATTTTGATTCCGGCATTCGTAGGTTCGATCCCTACCTCCCCAGCCAAGCCTGTGCCGGGCAGGCCGCGCGACGTGCGTGGCGTGTCCGGCTCGCTTCTGGCGATTAGTCCTGGGCGGCGCGATGGCGTTTGAACGCATGCGTGTCTTTACCGGCAACGCCAACCCCAAGCTCGCGGAAGCGGTCGTCAAGCACATGAACATCAGTCTCGGCCGATGTATCGTCGGCCGCTTTTCCGACGGCGAGGTGATGGTCGAATTGCTGGAAAACGTTCGTGGCCGCGACGTTTTCGTTCTGCAATCCACATGCGCGCCGACCAACGATAACCTCATGGAAATTCTGGTGATGGTCGATGCGCTGAAACGGGCTTCGGCGGGACGAATCACCGCCGCGATACCGTACCTCGGCTATGCCCGTCAGGACCGCCGTCCGCGATCGGCCCGGGTGGCGATCACCGCCAAGGTCGTCGCCGACATGATCACGACCGTCGGCGTGGACCGCGTGATGACCATGGACCTGCACGCCGATCAGATTCAGGGGTTTTTCAATATCCCGGTCGACAACATTTATGCGACGCCGGTATTGCTGGGCGACCTCTGGAAGCAAAATTACGAAAATCTGCTCGTCGTGTCTCCGGACGTCGGCGGGGTGGTGCGCGCCCGCGCCATCGCCAAGCGCCTCGATTCCGACCTCGCGATCATCGACAAACGTCGCCCGAAAGCCAATGTCGCCGAAGTAATGAACATCATCGGCGACGTCGAGGGCCGTTCATGCGTGATCATGGATGACATCGTGGATACCGCGAACACGCTCTGCAAGGCGGCTGCGGCACTGAAAGAAAACGGCGCGCAGAAAGTGCTCGCCTATTGCACGCACCCTGTGCTGTCGGGCGGCGCCGTGGCGCGCATCGCCGAATCGCAGCTCGATGAAATCGTCGTCACCGACACGATTCCCCTTTCCGACGAAGCGCGCGCGTGCAAACGCATACGGCAGCTTTCCTGCGCTCAACTTCTTGCCGAGACGATGACGCGGATCTCCAACGAAGAGTCGGTGAGCTCGCTGTTCACCGAGTAGGTCGCCGGTCTTGCGCCGGGACGCGACAAGCCGGCACTTTCCGAGGCGAAGCCCCTGACGGCCGATCCGGGTCCGGCCCACGCCGGGATTGCGCCGACCTCGTGAATCAGATTACAATTCAAGGCTTTCCCGCTCATTCGCACGAGCGGCATGTCGCCATAGCGGACGACCGTCGGGCTAGTGAACGCCTCCGGAAGGCCGCAGACAAGGAGCTTTTGCCATGCAACAGTCACCGCAACCACCGCAGCAATCATTCACTGCATTCGCGCGCGAAAGGGAAGGCCGGGGCGCAAGCCGCCGTCTTCGTCTGACCGGACGGGCGCCGGGCATCGTCTATGGCGGCGACGGCAAGCCGCAGACGATAGAGCTCGATCACAATGCCTTGATCTATGCCCTGAAACGGGAAGCGTTTCATTCCACCATTCTGACCATGACGCTCGGCGAGACAACGCAACGCGTTTTGCTGCGCGACGTGCAAATGCATCCGTTTCGTCACGAAGTGCTGCACATCGATTTCCAGCGCGTCGACGAGAACCGCAAGATCCGCATGAAAGTGCCGCTCCATTTCGCCAACGGCGAGATTTCCCCCGCGGCGTCGACGGATGCGATCATCAGCCACGTGCTGACCGAGCTCGACGTGTCGTGCTTGCCCAAGGATCTGCCGGCGTTCATCGAGGTCGATCTTTCTACGCTGGCCGTGGGACAGTCGATCCACGTTTCGGATCTGACCTTGCCGGCCGGGGTGACCGCGGTGACGCGTGGCGGCGAAAGCCCGGTAGTCGCGACGGCGATCGTGCCGAGAGTCATCGCTGAAGTCGAAGAGGTCGCCGCGGTGGTTGAGCCAGGTGCCGTCGTCGAAGGCGCGCCGGTGGAAGCCGGAAAGGAAGGCGAGAAAGCGCCCGAAAAGGGCGCGGAGAAGGGCGCCGAGAAGGGCGCCGAGAAGGGTCCGGAAAAGAGCGCGGAGAAAGCTCCCGCCAAAAAGGACGCCAAAAAGTAGCCAGTCGTCCGCGCAAAAAGGCCCGCCTGGCGGTTCCCGGCGGGCTTTTTTGTTGGCGCCGGCGTGATACACAGGTGCAACAATGACGCCATTGCGATTAATCGTCGGCATAGGTAACCCCGGCAGCGAATACCGAGCGACCCGGCATAACGCGGGCGCGTGGTTCGTCGAGCGCCTGGCGCAGGCAGTCGGCGCGTCACTCGGTATGCAGGCGAAGTTTCAGGCCCTCGTTGCCAGCGTACGAGCGAACGACGGCATCGATCGGCGCTTGGCATTGCCGCAAACCTTTGTGAACCGAAGCGGCCAGGCGGTGTCCGCGCTGGCGCGTTTCTATCGCATTGCACCGGAGGAAATCCTGATCGCGCACGACGAGCTCGACCTGAAGCCAGGCGCCGTCAAGCTCAAAGAAGGCGGCGGCAGCGCCGGTCACAATGGACTCAAAGATATCGCCGCATCGCTCGGCACGCCGGCCTTCTGGCGGCTCAGAATCGGCATCGGCCACCCGCGCGAGGGTGCGCTTTCCGAACAGGAGGTCGCCGATTACGTTCTTCACGGGCCGCGACTGGAAGAGCAGCAGGCGATCGACGATGCCATTGTCCGCGCGCTCGCGATCTGGCCCTCGCTCGAGGTGGGCGACACCGAGCGCGCGATGCATCTGCTGCACACGGTGCCGAAGGCGCCCAAGGCACCCCAGGCGACCGAGGCAGGCTCAGCGACGGCAAGCAACGCGCCGGATTCAAGGAAGCCGCCCGCACCCGCGGCTTCTTCGCAAGACAGCGCGGATAGCTCCGAAGCAAAGGGATCGAAGGCGAAATGAGTCTCAGATGCGGCATCGTCGGATTGCCTAACGTCGGCAAGTCAACGCTCTTCAATGCGCTGACCAAAGCGGGGATCGCGGCCGAGAACTATCCGTTTTGCACCATCGAGCCCAACATCGGTATCGTCGAAGTGCCCGATCCGCGTCTTGCACCCCTGGCCGCGATAGCGCGTCCCGAGCGCGTTCTTCCGGCGACGGTCGAATTCGTAGACATCGCGGGATTGGTCGCCGGCGCATCGAAGGGGGAGGGCCTCGGGAATCAATTTCTGGCCACCATTCGCGAGACCGACGCGATCGCACACGTGGTTCGCTGCTTCGAGGACGACAACGTCGTCCACGTCGCCGGCAAGATCGACGCCGTATCCGATATCGAGACGGTCAACACCGAGCTGGCGCTGGCGGACCTGGCCACGGTCGACAAGCAGCTTGCCAAGCACGCCAAGGCGGCGAAGGCGGGCGGCGACAAGGAGTCGCAGCGCCTAGTCGCCGCGCTGGAGAAAGTCGGCGCGGCGCTGAACGAGGCGAGGCCCGCGCGTTCGGTCGATCTCTATCCCGAAGAGCGCGCGGTGCTGAAGCCATTGTTCCTCTTGACGATGAAGCCGACCATGTATGTCGCCAACGTGGCCGAGCATGGCTTCACCGACAATCCGCTGCTCGCGGCCGTCGAGCAATACGCCCAGCGCGAACGTGCGCCGGTGGTCGCGATCAGCGCGGCGCTGGAATCGCAGATCGCGGACCTGGATCATGAGGACAAGCAAATTTTTCTTGCCGACATGGGGCTCACCGAGGCCGGGCTCGATCGGCTGGTCCACGCAGGCTACAAATTGCTTGGCCTGGAAACGTACTTCACGGCCGGGCCGAAGGAGGTCCGTGCATGGACGGTCAAGGGCGGCAGCACCGCACCGCAGGCCGCCGGCGTGATCCATACCGACTTCGAAAAAGGCTTCATTCGCGCGGAGGTGATCGCTTACGACGACTTCATCGCCTGCAAGGGCGAGCATGGCGCCAAGGACGCGGGGAAAATGCGCCTGGAAGGCAAGGAATATATCGTGCGCGACGGAGACGTCATGCATTTTCGCTTCAATGTCTGAAGCTTTCCCTCAATCGCCGCGATCGCCTGAGTGACACCAATATCTCCTTGGAGGTCGAGCCGCCCGGCGACGGCCGTAAGCATGGCGGCACTCGCGCTTATCCTTTCTGCGCTCGCGGCATGCGCAAGCCTTGGAACCCGTCTCGCCGCTCCCAAGGTGACCGTTGAGAGCATTTCTGTCGGTGGAATCCAGGGGGCCGACGCGATGGTCACCCTGTCGCTGCGGGTGGAGAACCCGAATGCGATTGAGCTGATGGTCGAGTCGCTTCAGTTCGGCTTGAGCATCAATGACATCGCGCTGACACGCGGGGCGACGGCGCAGGGCGAGACGATCGCGGCCGGTGGATACGCCGTGATCCAACTCGAGACGCGCACCAACATGAAAGCAGTCCTGCAAGTGATCGCGCTGTCGGCCAGCGGTCGCCTGCCGTCGCTGCAATATGCGCTCGACGGCGAGGCGATCGTCCAAAACGGCATTCGCCTGCCGTTTGCGCGCCGTGGCGACATTCCGCTGCCGGCCGCACCGGCGCCGGCATACAACCGATGAGCCGTACGTGCGCTTGAAATTCACCAAGATGCAGGGCTTGGGCAACGATTTTGTCGTGCTTGACGGCATCACGCAGCGGATCGACCTGAGCGCGCCACAGTTGAAGTGCTTGGCCGACCGTCACTTCGGCGTGGGCTGCGATCAAATACTGGTCGTGGAAAAACCGAGCCGCGACGACGTCGACTTTCGCTACCGGATTTTCAACGCCGACGGCGGCGAGGTCGAGCAATGCGGCAACGGCGCGCGTTGCTTTGTGCAGTTTGTCCGCAACCGCGGTCTGACCGCGAAGCGCGTCATCCGGGTCGAGACGCATGGCGGCATCATCGAGCCGCGAGTGGAAGATGACGGCCAGACCACGGTCGACATGGGCATTCCGCCTTTCGCGTCCGGGGAAATTCCGTTCACGGGCGGCAGCAGCGCCATCGTTCAACCGCTGGAGCTCGATGGCGCTGCTGTCTCGGTGAGCGTTGTGTCCGTGGGCAATCCGCACGCGGTCCAAGTCGTCGACAACGTGGACGACGCGCCGGTTTTGACACAGGGACCGCGCATCGAGCGTCACCCTCGTTTCCCGAACGGCGTCAACGCGGGCTACATGCAGGTCGTCGATCGCGCTAACATTCGCCTGCGGGTGTGGGAACGAGGCGCGGGTGAGACGCTGGCATGCGGCACCGGCGCCTGCGCGGCGGTCGTCATCGGCATCCGGCTTGGGCTGCTCGATTCGCCGGTGCGCGTCGCAACGCGCGGCGGAGCGTTGATGATCGCATGGCGTGGCGAAGGATCGCCGGTATTCATGACCGGGCCGGCGGCGACCGTTTTCGAGGGCGAGTGGCTGGTAGCGGATGACTGAGCTGGGTGGCAAATGAGATCAGCGACCGATGACGCATCAGAGAAGGGAACGCCGATGAACGCGAATGACGTCGCCGATTATCTCCAGCAGCACCCGGAGTTCTTCGCGGAGTACGCCGACCTCCTGGCCGAAATCTATGTTCCGCATCCGCACGGCGGCCACGCGATCCCGATCGCCGAGCGGCAGATCGTTAGCTTGCGCGAGAAGAACGGCCAGCTCGAATCCAAGCTGCGGGAATTGATACAGTTCGGCGGTGAGAACGACAGCATCAGCGAAAAGCTGCACCGCTCGACGCTGGCCCTTTTTTCCGCCGCGGACCTCGAAACGACCTTGGGCGTTCTCTATCACAGCCTCAAGGATGATTTCCATATGCTGAACGTCGCTCTGCGCTTGTGGGGCAAGGTCCCGGAACAGTCTTATCTGCCGGAGCTCGCGGCGACCAGCCCGGAGCTGCGTGATTATGCGACCGCGCTCGACGGACCGTTTTGCGGAGCACTGGCGCCTTTCGAATCGCGGGATTGGTTCGACGGCGCGCCATCTTTGACTTCCTATGCATTCCTGCCGCTGCGCACGCATCAAACGTTTGGATTGCTCGCCCTCGGCGCTGACGATCCGGCACGGTTCTATGCCGGGATGGGAACGATGTACCTGACCCGGCTATCCGAAGTCGCAAGCGTCGCCACCGCCCGTTTTCTGCCGCAAGCCTAAAGTCGATGCGTCCTTCGCCAAGGCGCAGATGAAGGCTCCGGCGCGCGTGGACGCGACGCTGCTCGACGACTATGAGCGCTATCTCGCGACGAGGCCGGCGCACACGCGCGACGCGTATCTGCGCGACGTCGCGACGCTCAAGGCGCTCGCCGGGGAAGCGCCGCTCGCCGGGCTTTCTCCCGCCGATCTGCGGCGCTTTCTCGCCACGCTGCACGGCCGCGGAATTTCCGGAAGAAGCCTTGCTCGAATGCTCTCCGGTTGGAGGGCATTTTTTCGTTTTGCGATGGATCGGGACCGTTCCTTCAAGGACGATCCTTGCGGCGGTCTCAAGGCGCCAAAGGCGCAGCGCCGCCTTCCGTCCGCGCTTTCGCCCGACGAGGCGGTGCAACTGGTGGCGATCGAGGGCGACGACGCGCTTGCGCTACGCGATCGGGCCTTGCTCGAGCTCGCGTATTCCTCGGGGCTGCGTGTCGCCGAGCTTTCGGGCATGAATCTTTCGATGCTCGATTTGGTCTCCGGAGAGGTGCGCGTCTGGGGCAAGGGATCGAAAGAGCGCATCGTTCCGGTCGGCGCCCCGGCGCGCGCTGCCCTGCAAGCGTGGATCGCAAGGCGCATTTCGCTCCCGGTTCGCGATGCGGAGGCGCTTTTCTTAAGTCGCACCGGTCGGCGTCTCGGCCCGCGTGCGATCCAGCAGCGTCTCGCGGCCTGGGCGGTCAAGCGAGGGTTGAGACGCCACGTGCATCCGCACATGTTGCGTCACTCATTCGCGTCGCATTTGCTGCAATCCTCGGGAGACTTGCGCGCGGTGCAGGAATTGCTTGGACACGCGAGCATCGCCAGCACGCAGGTGTACGCGCACCTCGACTTCCAACATCTGGCGAAGGTTTACGACGAGGCGCATCCTCGCGCCAAAAAAAGGCCGCTCGGTAAGGCACCGAAAGACGCCAAGTAGGCGTTCGGATCAGTCGATAATCCGGACAATTCCCGGCAGCCACGGCAAGTCGGTCACGCCTGGCTCGACGCCGGCCTGCTTCATCAGCGTCGTCAACTGCCCGCGGTGATGCGTCCCGTGGTTGAAAAGATGCACCGCGGCGACGGCCGCCGGCAGGCGCCGCGACTTGCCGTCGACCAAGCTCCGGTATTCGATCGTCGATTCCAGCCATTCGGGCGTGACATTGCCAGCCCATTGCAGCATCGCGGCGTCCGTCTCCTGCCGCTCGCACCGCAAGTCATCGAAGTCCTGGAACATGTCGGTACCGAACGCCGGGTGATTGCAAGCGGGACCAACGAACCGTCCGAGCCACATCCGGTCTCCCCAAAGCAAATGGTTCAACGTGGCGTGAATCGATCCGAAAAATGCGCCGCGGTCGCGAGTGCGCTCCTCTTCCGGCAATTCCGCGCACGCCGCATAAAGCCGGTCGTTCATCCAGGCGTTGTACCTGGCCATTAACTGGCAATATTCGCGGGAGATCACTCGACAGGACCGGTAAGCGGCGCGGCTGAAGGAGGGAGCCCGATCATGGTTGAGACACGTGGACAGCGATTGTAGCGGTCGCCGGCCGATGGGGCCTCGCGTCAGACAAACCAAAAAAACGGGGCGCTTGGAGGCGCCCCGAAAAGCCACTGAGGAGAAACTCGAGCGTAAGTCGCCTTGCCTACTCCACGCGCTCGCCGTGAAGACTTATGTCGAGACCCTCGCGCTCCTCTTCTTCGGAGACGCGCAGGCCGACAACCATGTCGATGACCTTGAGGATGATGTAACTGCCGACCCCCGTGTACACCAGGGTCGTGCAAACCGCGCCGAGCTGCACAAGTAAGTCGGCGTCCGCGCCGCTGATGTCCTTGACATTGAACACACCGGTCAGCAGAGCGCCTACGATACCGCCGATGCAGTGCACGCCGAACGCGTCGAGCGAATCATCGTAGCCGAAGGCCTTCTTGACGGTTGTTGCGGCGAAGAAGCAGAGCACGCCTGCGGCGATGCCGATGACGAATGCGCCAGTGATGCCGACGAAACCCGACGCTGGCGTGATCGCCACCAGGCCGGCAACCGCGCCCGAGGCGATCCCTAGCACGGAAGGCTTGCCTTTGACCATCCACTCCGTGAACATCCAGGCCAGTGCGGCAACGGCGGTGGCGAGCTGAGTCACGACCATCGCCATGCCGGCGCGGCCGTCGGCGGCAACGGCGGAACCCGCGTTGAAACCGAACCAACCCACCCACAACAGTGAGGCGCCGATCAGAGTCAGCGTGAGGTTGTGCGGCGCCATCGCTTCCTTGCCATAGCCGATCCGCTTGCCGAGCACTAGAGCGCAGACCAGGCCCGCAGTACCGGCGTTGATGTGCACGACCGTGCCGCCGGCAAAATCGAGCACACCTTTTGCTGCCCAGTAACCGGACGGCTCCCACATCATGTGCGCGATAGGCGAATAGATAAGCAGCGACCACAATCCCATGAACCACAGCATCGCCGAGAATTTCATCCGGTCGGCGAATGCGCCTGCGATCAGTGCGGGCGTGATGATCGCAAACGTCATCTGGAACGTCATATAGACGGATTCCGGGATGGTGAGCCCGAGGTGCGACACGCTGATCTTCCCCGCGTCCTTCTGGAACAACATGCCGTTGAGGAAGAGTCGATCGAGGCTGCCGATGAACGAGCCCCCGGGCATAAACGCGAGGCTGTAACCCGCGATCACCCAGAGCACCGTGACCAGGCAAGTGATCGCGAAGCTCTGCATCAGCGTCGCGAGCACGTTCTTCTTGCGCACCATCCCACCGTAGAACAGCGCGAGCCCGGGAATCGTCATCAGCAACACGAGCGCCGTTGAGGTAAGCATCCATGCCGTGTCGCCGCTGCTGATCTTGTCGACGCCGATCACTTGCGGCGTTGTCGGCGCAGGCGGCGCGGCCGCAGCGGCTGCATCCGCCTTGGGTGGCTCCGCCTTCGAATCCGCTGCGGGCGCTGCTCCCGGTGCCGGTGCCGGTGCGGCCGCAGGTGCAGGAGCGGGCGCCGTCGCGGCCGGCGCGGCAGCCTTGTCTTTGTCCTGCGCGACAACGGCAGTGGATACGCCGAGGGCGCCGATCAGGATGCCAAGCGAGGCGATCAACGCGAACAATTGCTTCATGGGATTCCCCTTAGAGCGCATCGGCACCGGTCTCGCCGGTCCGGATGCGCACGACTTGTTCAAGCTCGAAAACGAAGATTTTCCCGTCACCGATCTTGCCGGTGTTCGCGGCCTTCTCGATCGCTTCGATGACGCGATCGAGCATGTCGGTCTTGATCGCAGCTTCGATTTTGACTTTCGGAAGAAAGTCGACGACGTATTCCGCGCCACGGTATAGCTCGGTGTGGCCCTTCTGACGTCCGAAGCCCTTGACCTCGGTCACGGTGATGCCCTGCACGCCGATGGCGGAAAGGGCCTCCCGGACCTCGTCCAACTTGAACGGCTTGATGACTGCGGTTACCAATTTCATTTTTCGCCCCTCGATGAGTGCGTGATCTCGCCGTCTCTGACGCGGCGATCAGAACGTCTTCTGAATGAATAGGGTTCCCGTCGACTTGCCGAGATTCCGGCCCGCGATGGTGTAGCCGGAGTCTTTGGCGTTGCTGTCGCTGGAGTACG
>Ga0209118_1000628_pt1 | contig 18507 bp, 17 predicted proteins | sample BlaSpr_A8_Ref_M1_FD_187988 | JGI IMG/M metagenome (GOLD analysis project Ga0209118, IMG submission 187988) | Forest soil microbial communities from Thunder Bay, Ontario, Canada - Black Spruce, Ontario site 2_A8_Ref_M1 (SPAdes) (version 2) | ecosystem: Environmental > Terrestrial > Soil > Boreal...
GGTCTGGTACGCGGGCTGGACCGACAAGCTGCCCCAGTTCGCCGGGACGGTCAACCCGGTCGCGGGTCCGTACTTCAACTTCACGCTCCCGGAGCCGACAGGCGTGGTCGGCATCGTCGGGCCTGACGAACCGGCGCTGGCCGGACTCGTGCGGCGCATCGCGCCTGCTCTGTGCGGCGGCAACGTGGTCGTCGCGCTCACGCCCGAGTCGCGGCCGCTGCCGGCTCTCACTCTCGCTGAGGTCTTCGCGACCAGCGACTTTCCGGCCGGAGTGGTCAACGTGCTCAGCGGGCAGCGCAAAGAGCTCCTGCCCTGGCTCGCCGCTCACATGGACGTCAACGCGATCGACGTCGCGGGCTGCACCCCGGAGGAGGTCAAGGAGGTCGAGGCCGCCGCGGCCGACAACGTCAAGCGTGTGATAAAAGTCGCACCCGACGAGGCGAGCCCGTATCTGATCACGGCCTTCATGGAGCTGAAGACCGTGTGGCATCCCATCGGGGTCTAAAATCCAGAATGCATGGCTGAGGTGCTGACCAAGCCGATCCCGGTCAAGAGTCTGGGAGCGAGCGCCGACAGGCCCGGCGCTGGCAAGCCGATGATCAGCTCGACTCGCATCGCGCGGCGCGTCCGCCGGCTTGGACGCCAGATCTCAGAGACCTACTCCGACATCGAAACGCCGCTGGTCATCGTCGTGATCCTCAAGGGCGCGACCGTCTTCGCCGCCGACCTGCTGCGCAGCTTGAGCATCCCCGCCGAGCTCGAGTTCGTTCGCGCTTCGAGCTATCACGGGGGCACGACGAGCAGCGGCCGGCTCCAGCTGGCTCATATGGTCGACGGGACGCTGGTCGGCCGCCACGTGCTGCTGGTCGAGGACATCGTCGACTCCGGCCTCACCGTCAATGTCATCGCCAAGCGCATCAAGCGCCTCGGCCCTGCATCGCTGCGTATCGCAGCCCTGCTCGACCGCCCGGCGCGGCGCGTGGTCGAGGTGAAGATCGACTTCTGCGGTTTCGTAATTCCAGATCGATTCGTGATCGGCTACGGCCTCGACTACGCGGGCCTCTATCGCGAGCTGCCTCACATCTATTCGCTGACATAAGCGCATATCTCGGCTGGAAGAAAGCCGAGCTTCACTCGCATCTCGATGGTGCGGTGCGTATCTCGACCGCCGAAGAGCTGTCAGGCCGAAAAGGACTTCGGATGGTGGCTCCACACAATTGCCCCAGCCAGGCCGACTACATCAAGTATTTCGACGACGCGATCGCCGTCATGCAGACGGAGGCGGCGCTCGAGCGCATCGCGTACGAGCTGTGCGTGGATTCGGCCGCGGAGAACATCGACTACCTGGAGGTCCGCTGGGCGCCCCGGCTGCACCTGCGCAGCGGTCTCAGCGTGTCGGAGGTGATCAGCGCAGTGCTCGCGGGGCTCGAGGCGGCGCCGATGAAAGCGGTGGCGATTGTCTGCGCCATGCGACACCACACCCCGGAAGACAATGTCGCGCTCGCGCGCGAGGCCGGTCGCTTCGCGGGACGCGGGGTGGTCGGCTTCGACCTCGCGGGCGACGAGGTGCGCTACCCGGCCTCGCCCCAGCGGCCGGCGTTCGAGGCCGCGCGTGCCGCGGGCCTGCGTCTCACCTGCCACGCCGGTGAGGCCGGCGACCCGTCCAGCGTGGAGGAGGCGCTCGGCCTTGGGGTGGAGAGGATCGCGCACGGCGTGATCGGCGCTCGCGAGCCGCGCATCGTCGAGCGCATCAGGTCCGAGGGAGTGGTGCTCGACATGTGTCCGACCGCGAACTGGAAGTGCAAGGCGGTGCCGAGCCTGGGCGAGCACCCGCTGCCTCGACTGGTGCGCGCCGGCGTTCGCTGCACGATCAGCACCGACTCACGCACCGTCGCCGCCACCACGCTCAGCCACGAGTTCGAGCTGGCCTCGGCGATGGGGATGAGCGACGACGAGCTCCTTCAATGCAGCAAGAACGCCTATGCGGCTGCTTTCGGAGACGCATCGCAGCACAGCTGAGCTTTCCCAGGCGCCCCGCTACCGAACTCTCTTAGCGTGGCCTGGATCAGAACGCGCGCCCTTGCTGTAGGTCACTTGATCAAGATCGAGACTGGTTGAGTTAAACCACTCGGCAAAAGTCAGTTCCTCGAACAGCACAGCACGACTGTCATCTTCATCGAGAAGGTTACGGAAGTCCTCGGGCATCGACCCTTGCAGAGCCTCGAATGCATCCTCTCCGACTCGCCGATCAACATCGGCAGCCATGATGGCGAGTACGACTACCTTCGGACGCCCAAGCAGTATTCGCCAATCCTGAAAATGAGCAGCGTGCTTCACATTCGTAGCCTCCGCAAGAAATTCGATTAACGGACGCTGAAGCGAATCGACAAGAGCAGTTGGAACAGGTCGACGTTCATAACGATCTCCCAGTCGCAAGCAGAAGTTGCGTCTTCGGTCGACATCCATAACGTGATGGCCATCAATCGTCCGTAAAACATCTTTTGGCATGTATGCGTGCGAGCGGAGATCTGCGATCCACGCTGAATCCCCCGCGTCCTGAATTGAAAAATATCGAGGCGAGGCCTTCCTGATGCCCGTCAACTCGTCTCGATCCGTGGTTCTCCGGGCTCGAATCAACTCCACCAGCGGCTCTTTGCGAATTGTTTGGAGTAGATCGCATTTCTGTGTCGAGATCAAAAATCCGGGCTCTTCGCCAACAACCGGTTCGACTCGGTAGTTGAAGTCAAGATACGGATCCTCAGCAGTAGGCCGGGCCTTTCCGGATCTCGACGATACCTCTCGCAGAATTTCATCGTGAGCGAGTGCTGTACCCGCGACCAAGTCCGCGTCAGCGGGGCGCAGAAACCATCCCTGATCTATTCCACGCTCCAACACGGAATCCAGAATGGCGGCTTCCTCGTCATCTGTCAGCGCCACAAGCCGACGGCCGACCACCGTGCCGACCAGGCTTGCGCCACCTCCCGTCGTGTCCTCCGCCTGTTCGCCAATCGTCATTCAACGCCAGCGTCGGCGCTCCGGCGCCGCTCCCTCATCCCTGCTGATGCGTTCAACAATTCGTCACGTGACAATCGGGCCGATCGGGCGAGGCTCGTCGCATGCGAGTCTCGGTCCGACAGGAGGCTAACTAGATGATCAAAACGGCGCCGGACTTCGGTGGAATCCCATGTAACAATCGCGCTAAATAGGCTCTTGTGGTCAAACTCCGCAAGCGGCATTAAGAGGGCGGCGCGAACCTGGTGAGGATCGTTGCCAGCCATGGTGGCGAGACGCTCTACGTACGAATGAACGCTCCGAATCCGGGCTTCATCTTCAGAACTACGACTTGCCCCACTAATCAAGTTGTAGAACTGCCGACGGCCCACTCCGCACATCCGAGCGATATCGTGGATTGGTAGGTCGACTCTTCGTCGGAGGTCGGCAACTACTGAGGCCAACGATTGGAGCTCATTGCTTGGCGTCGTGGCGATCAACTCCAGAGTCGCGAACCATCCTGGAGGCGCATTTGTTGTAATGAATAGCTCTCGGTTCGAAGCAGACGACCACCGCACAAGGTCCGGTAAGCCTTTCGCCTCGATCACAAGAGCGGAATATGTCGCTCCGCTTAGTAGGAAGTCAGTCTGGTCAACTTCCGAGCCGGGGAGGAAAATCCAATCAACGAGGCTCCTGCCAGTCCACTGGTCACTACTTGCTGTCAGCCCTAGCGCCGCCGCCGGATAAGGATGCTCGCCGTAAGAAAAGCGGCACCGGAACTTACCCACGCTTCCTGATAGACGCAGCGCTTCACTAGGAAACTGGGGATTAGCTCCGACCTCGACGCCCGTTGTGGACCGAGGTAGAAATTGTTGAAGCTCAGTCACGTTTAGCTACGCTTGCTTCATTCGGCTCAAACGACTTGTAAGCGTGGTCAGTAATACACCATCGGAAAATCTCATACAAACCATTGTTGAAGCTCGCGAGCGCTCCGAGGTTGCCGTCAACGGACAGCTCCCGCTTCACTTCGTCGTAGTAGTCGAGATCGAGAATGTAGACTCGCGTCCCGTCGACTTTTACCACGTAGCCGTGGCGCAACGTGCAGTTACCGTCAGTCTGTTTTAGACGTAACTCCTGCAAGGACAGCTGCAGGTTTGTCAGTCGTGGATGCGAGCCGACAGGGGCAATTAGCTCCGGGTTGATCATCTCGCGCATCCGAGGAAGCGCGTCTGTGGGCGGCATGTCAATCTCGTTAATAAAGCGCAAGCCGAAACGATCCTGGTATTTGATGCCAAGTACTTCGACAGCGTCGCCCACGACTTTGTGCCAGCGCGTCGCAAACGCCTCGTAACCGGGGAACTTACTGCTCTCCAACGCCACGCTGTCCGACGAGACACTAACTGCCCATGCTCCATCAGTCGACCGGAACTGGTAGAGCCTCTCTGCTTCAGGGGATTGCCTTATTACCCCGGGCCCTATTAGGAATTCCTGGACTTCGCCAGGAACGTACTCGGGATAAAGCGCTCCGAGACGTTCTTGTAGTGGCCGAACCTGTGCACTCGAGACTCCAAGTATCTTCGGGAACTTGAGCTGGCAAACAACCGAGCGTAGGGGCGACTTAGCCAGTATCGGATGCCGACCGTAGGCCACGATTGCACATAATACTGCACATTCAGGGGGCAAGTACTTAGCATCCGTTTCGTGAGTTGGTCGGCCGAACGTTCAGGAAAGAATCCAAAGCGATTAGGACTCACACGACTGCCAAACCTAGGGCGAAGCGATGCCGATCCTAGCCACCATGCCCGCTATAGCGGGCACCGGCGGTAAACGCGACCCCTAGGACCCCGTCCCGAACAGCCGGTCTCCGAAGTCGCCCAGGCCCGGCACGATGAACGCCCGATCGTTCAGCCCCTGGTCCAGCGCGGCCGTGAAGATCTGTACCTCCGGGTGGCGGTCCTCGATCACCTTCACACCTTCTGGCGCCGCCACTACGCACACCATGCGCGGGTCGCGCCCACCGGCCTCTTTGATCAGGTCGAGCGCCTGGGCGGCCGACCCGCCGGTGGCGAGCATCGGGTCGAGCAGCAGCGGAACCTTGCCCTCCAGCGACGGCAGCTTCTTGTAGTAGATGCGCGCGACGGCGGTCTCCTCGTCGCGCTCAAGCCCGATGTAGCCGACGCTCACGCGCGGCAGCAGCTCCAGCACAGGCCCGAGGATGCCGAGGCCGGAGCGAAGGACCGGGATCGCGACCACTTCAGCGGCGATCGAGACTGCCGGTGCTTCCGTCAGTGGGGTGAGCACCTTGCCGTGCCGCACCGGGAGGTCGGCCGTGGCCTCGTACAGCAGGAGGGTGATCACCTTGCGCGCCAGCGACCTGAACTCATCCGGCGCAGTCGAGCGGTCGCGCAGTCCGCGCAGGCTGTCCAGGACGAGAGGGTGGCTACTTACCTTTAGCGGCACGATCGTGCTCGATCAAACGCCGGACGGCGTCCACCGCGACCTTCAGCATGCGGTCCATGTATGACGGGTCGAGGTGATGGATCTCTCCCGCGCCGAGCTCATCCACGCACAGGTTGATCGTGCCCGCACGCAGCTTGCGCACACGCGCCACTACGAAGAGCGTCGACGACTCCATGTCGTTGCTCAGCACGCCCGCCCGTGACCACATCTCCAGCTCGTCCCGCAGGTGCGGACGCGGCATGGTGTCGGGCACGAGGTCGGAATAGAGCGCGTCGACGCTGCGGATGATGCCGACGTGGTGTGGCACGCCGGACGCCTTGGCGGCGTCGACGAGCGCATTGGTCACGTCGAGCGAGGCGACCGCGGGATACTCGGTCGGCACGTAGCCGTTGGGCGTGCCCTCGCTGCGCACGGCTCCGAGCGCGATCACGAGGTCGCCCATCTTGATCTCGGGCTGCGCCGCGCCACAGGTCCCGACGCGCACGAACGTGTGCACCCCGAGCTCGCTCAGCTCCTCGACCCCGATCGCAACCGACGGGCCGCCCATGCCGGTCGACATGGTCGACACGGGCACTCCGCCGATGGAGCCGGTGAACGTGCGGTACTCGCGGCTGAACGCAACCTCGCGCGCGTCATCTAAGTACTTGGCGATCATCGGCGTGCGGCCGGGGTCGCCGGGGACCAGCATGTAGTCGCCGACCTCGCCCTTGGCCAGCCCCACGTGGTACTTCTTCGCACCTGTCACGGCCACCAAGCCGAAGTCTAATCCGCCTTAGTGACGCCGTCCTTGTCCACCCGGGCCAGTACGTGGGGCGGCCGCTTCACCTCGTGCTCGCTCAGCCGCCATGCCGCCCGCAGCCGGGGCATGAGCGAGCGCGCGAGCTCTTCGGAGCGCGCATGCACGATCGCGAGCGGCGAGCCCACCCGCACCCGGGCGCCCACCGGCGCCTCGATCACGATGCCCGCCGCGGCGTCGACCCGGTCCTCCTTCTTCTTGCGGCCGACGCCCAGCTCGAGCCCGGCCAGCCCCACCTCCAGCGCGTCGATCGACTCGACGTAGCCGTCGCCCACAGCCGCCACAGGCACCTGCACCGGCGCCACGGGCAGCCCCTCCGCGAGCCGGCCGCCCTGCGCGCTTAGCATGGCCAGAAACGTCTTGAGGCCATCGCCCGAGCGAAGGGCATCGCCGGGATCCGCATCGACCTCGGCCAACCAGCACATCTCACGCGCCACGACCAGCGACACCTGCACCAGCTCCTCGTCGCCCTTGCCGGCCAGCGCGTCGAGCGCCTCCTGCACCTCGAGCGCGTTGCCAACGGACCGGCCCAGGGGGTTGTCCATCGCCGTCACCAACGCCACCGTGTGGCGTCCCGCACCTTCGCCCAGCTGCACCATCTCGGTCGCGAGCTCCACGGCGGCGGCGACATCCGGCATGAACGCACCGCGGCCGAACTTGACGTCAAGCACGATGGCGTCCGCGCCGGCCGCGATCTTCTTCGACATCACGCTGGACGCGATCAGAGGTATGGACGGCACCGTCGCCGTCACGTCGCGCAGCGCGTAGAGCAGCTTGTCCGCCGGCACCATGTGCGGGGACTGCGCAGCGACCGCGATGCCGACCTCCCGCACCTGGCGGATGAAGCGCTCGGGCTCGAGGTCGACCGTCAGCCCCGGCACCGACTCGAGCTTGTCCAGCGTCCCGCCCGTGTGGGCGAGCGCGCGGCCGCTCAGCTTGGGCACCTTGACCCCGCAGGCCGCCGCGAGCGGCGGGCCGATCAGGGTCACCTTGTCGCCAACCCCGCCGGTCGAGTGCTTGTCGACCTTGATTCCCTCGATGCCGCTCAGGTCGAGCACCTCGCCGCTCGCCACCATCGCGCGGGTCAGCGCGAGGGTCTCGGCACGGGTCATGCCGCGAATGCACACGGCCATCAGCCACGCGGCCATCTGGTAATCGGGGATGTCCCCCTGGACGTAGCCGGAAATCAAGAAGCCGACCTCTTCAGGCGAGTGCTCGCGGCCATCTCGCTTCCGGCCGATGACCTCAAGCGCATTCATGGGAGACCCGGCCGGCGGCCGGGGGCGTTTCCGCCCCCGGCGTTTAGTCGCCGATACGCCGGCTGAATTTACCTCTAAGAAACGTCAGACCTGTCCGCACTTGGCGGGGCAAGTCTTGATCGAGCCGTCCTTCATTCCTTGAAGCGCAGCGGCGAGCTTGGCCTTCAGGTCGGCGCTGATGAGATTGTCTTTGCCGTGGAACGGAGAGACACCAATCCCATCGTTGGCCGCGTTGAACAGGCTGTCACCCGGCTTTTGCGTACCCTTGTCGACCGCCTTTATGGCCTGCTCCACCGCGTTGCTGAGATGCTTCTCGGCCGAGGTCACGATGCAGGGATCGGCGTTCGGGTATGAAACGAACTGATCGACGTCGACGCCAATCGCGTAAACATTGGCCGCGCAAGCCGCGTCAAGGACGCCGTTACCTGTTTTGCCTGCGACCTGGAACAGGACGTCAGCGTGCGCCTGACTGATGAGCTGCGCACCAAGCACCTTGCCCGCGACGGGGTCGTTGAATGCCTTGGTGAAGTCACTCGTCGTGACGTACGAGATCTGGACCTTGACATTCGGGTTGTACGCCTTGGCTCCGAGCTCGAAGCCCTGCAGATAGCGCACGACTGGCGGAATGACCGTTATGCCTCCGACCCCCGCGACCACGCCGGTTTTGGTGATGCTCGCGGCCACCATTCCCACCAGGTAGCCCGGCTGGTCTTCCTGGAACCACAGCGAGCTGTAGTTGGGGAGGAGTTTGGCAGGATCACCCTTGCACGCGAACGTGGCGTCCGAGTTGCCCTGCTCGTCGACACAGATCGGAGACTGGTCGACGCCGATGAAGGTGACATTGGGGTTCTTCTTGGCCGCCTTCGTGGTTTCTACTCCTTCATCGAAGGCCACGGTTACGATCAGGTTGTACCCAGCGTCGACGAAAGTCTGAATGTCCTTCGCGTAGTCGGTAGAGTCCTTCGGGACCACCGTTGCCGGGTCTTTGGCCCCGATGTCGGCAGCCCCTTTCTTTGCCCCTTCCCACGAGTACTGGCTGAAGTTGTGATCCTGCAGCGTGCCGGTCGCGGACATGAGGGCGATCTTCCACTTCGACGTCGCTGTCGGCGTGGACGAGCCTCCGCATGCGGCGATCGCGATTGCGACCAGGGATATAGCCGCTACCCGCGGCAAGCTCGCTATGACCATCAAAACCCTCCTTGGACTGCTGACCATTCACGCGGTAGACCGGCGATATTGTCCTCTATCTCATGCCTGGTCAACACCAGCTGATCCCGTGCCGACGTCCGCGACGTCCATGCCGGCATGGCCCTTAGGAGGCGCTCTCGCGCTCGTACGGGCGGCCGTCCGCGGCCGGCGCAACGCTGCGCCCGACCAGGCCCGCGAGCACGACGATCGTGATCAGGTAAGGAAGCGCGTCGAAGAATTGCGCCGGAACGTGTGTGAGGAGGCTTCCCAGCTGACCCGGTGGCGGAGAAACGTTGATTGACTGGCTGATGGCCTGTGATGACGCAAACAGGAGTGCGGCGCCGAAGGCCCCCACGGGAGTCCACCGCCCGACGATCATCGCGGCCAGGCCGATGAAGCCGCGCCCCTGCGTCATGCCGGCCTGAAACGCGTTGGTAGCCTCCATGCTCAGGTACGCGCCACCCAGCGCCGCCAGTGCTCCTGACATCACGACGTTGCGGTAGCGAAGGCGGATGACGTTGATCCCCACTGTTTCCGCCGCGCGCGGATGCTCACCGACGGACCGCGTCCGCAAGCCCCACCGGGAGCGAAACAGGAGGATCTGGAACACGATCACGATCACGATGGTCGCGATGCCGATCGGACCCTGGCCGAACAGAGCGTTGATGAGCCAACCGATCAGCGGAAGACCAGCCACTGCCGACGGGATGACCAGAGCGCTGAAGTTGCTGGTCGCCGCCAGAGTCTGTGCCGAGAGCAGAGTGTTCAAGTACCCGGTAAGCCCGATGGCCGCGATGTTGATGATGGCCCCGGAGATGATCTGATCGGCCCGCACGCTGATTGAAAGCCAGGCATGCAAGAGCGACACCAGCATCCCGGCGAGGATCGCGGCGCCGAGCGCCAGCAACAATGGCGTTGTGAGGCCGAAAATGCGTGTGGGCGTACCGGGACCCAGCAGCCCGGTGAACACCGCTCCCGCGAACCAACCGGTAAACGCGCAGGTCAGCATGATGCCTTCGAGTCCGATGTTCACCACGCCTGACCGCTCACACATCACGCCGCACAGAGCGGCAAGACAGATCGGAACAGCCAGCTGCACCGCGACATGGGCAAGGAATGGAAGCGCGGTGATCAAGTACTCGAAAAACTGGAGGACGAGACCGATCACAGGCACTTGGTTTATCGCATCCATCAGACCGTGGTCTCCCGCCCATACGAGCGCGTGATGGTGTCGAACCCGGTCTGCTCAGCCCCGCTGACACCGCGGAGCCGGAGGAGCCGCCGCAGAACGACGTTGGCGATGAGAAACAGGAGGATGAGCGCCTGGATGAAGTCGACGAGCTCAACGGGGACGCCGGCGTTGATCTGCATCGGGCCGGCGCCGGCACGCATGGCACCAAAAAGAAGAGCCGCCAGCATGATTCCGATCGGATTCGATCGTCCCAGCAGGGCGACCGTGATCGAGTCGAACCCGACCGTCGTGCTGAACGTGGTGTTCATCTGGTGGGTGACGCCAAGGATCGTGCACGCGCCGGCCAAGCCCGCAAGCGAGCCGGCGATGCTCATGGTCAGCACGATCAACCGTCGTGGCTTCACCCCCGCGTATCGCGCAGCGTCTGGGTTGGCGCCCACGGCGCGGATCTCGAAGCCTCGGGTGGTTCGGTACAGCAGGAACCAGGCAATCGGCACCGCTGCGAACGCGATGAAAATACCGATGTGCCCAGAGCGATCCAGCAAGATGGGAAGGGCGGCGGCTCCAACATCGGGCGTGGACGGTGAGACAGAACCAGCTTGACGTAGAGGTCCGATCACGATCCAGGCAAGAAGTGCCAGGGCGATGTAATTCATCATGATCGTGGTCACGACCTCGTGTGCCCCAGAGGTCGCCTTCAGCAGCCCAGGCACGAAGCCCCACAAAGCACCCGCGATCATTCCGCCCAGCAGCGAAGCGGTGATGGCGATGACCGCAGGCGCATGGGCAAACGTGACGGCCACTGCAACTGATCCCACTGCGCCCATCAAGAACTGGCCTTGCGCTCCAATGTTGAAGAGGCCTGCCTTGAAGCCGATGCCGACACCGAGTCCCGCCAAAAGCAATGGCGTGGTGAGAACGAGTGTCGAAATGAACGCGTCGTAAGACCCAAGCCCTCCCTGTGCCAACGCCGCGTACGCAGTGATTGGGAGCATGGGGTCGAAAGGATTCTTGAGCACGAGCGTGCTCGACAGAACAATGACCACAGCACCCACGACCAGGGCCATAAAAACCGCCAGGAGTGGTATCGCGATCAGCGACCAAACGCGTACGACGATGGAAGCTTCCTGCGAGCGTCCTTCCTCCGGTCGACTCATGAAGCCGCCCCCGCTGCGTCGGACGTTCCTGATCCGGCGCCACCGGTAGCCATGAGCAGCCCGACCTGATTCTTGTCGGCTGTGCGCCCGTCCAGGAACGCCACCAGCTTGCCGCGGAACATGACAGCGATCCGATCCGAGAGCTCCATTACCTCGTCGAGCTCAGCCGACACAAGCAGCACAGCCGTGCCGGCGTTGCGCTTCTCAATGATTCGGCGGTGTATGAACTCGATGCTCCCGACGTCCAGCCCTCGGGTCGGCTGGTCGAGCACGAGCAGAGTGGTGTCGCCGTCGAACTCGCGGGCTACGACCAGCTTCTGTTGATTGCCACCCGAAAGCGTTTGGGCAGGAACTGCCGGTGACGGCGTCCGGATGTCGAACTCGCTTATCCGCTTTCGGGCTGCATCGAGAATTGCGCGTTCATCTCGGACGAGGCCGTGGGCGAATGGCGGTTTGTAGTAGCTGGTCAAGACAAGGTTGTCGGTCAGTGGGAAGGCCAGGATGAGTCCGAATCGGTGCCGGTCGGCGGGCACGTATCCTACGTTTGCCTCGTTGATCGTGCGTGGCGACGCACCTGTGACGTCTTTACCGCCAAGCCAGATCCGACCCGCCGCGACTTTGCGCAGCCCGACCAGCGCCTCTACCAATTCGTCCTGACCGTTGCCGGCGACTCCCGCAATGCCAAGGATCTCGCCGCCTCGAATCTCGAGGTCGACTCCTCGCACAGCCTCGCCGCCACGATCATCGCGCACGTGTAGGTCCTTGAGCTTCAACTGCACCTCGGTCAGGTGCGACTGCCCCCTCTCCGCAGTCAGCTGGACGGCGCGGCCGACCATGAGCTCCGCCAGTTCCTTTTCGTTCGTCTCGGCCGGCCGGCGCTCCCCGATTACCGTTCCGCGTCGAATCACCGTGACGCGGTCCGCGATCTCGAGGACTTCCTTGAGCTTGTGACTGATGAAGATGATCGAGCGGCCATCTTTGGCAAGATTTCGCAGGAGCTCGAAAATCTCCTCGGTCTCGCTCGGTGTCAGCACCGCGGTCGGCTCATCGAGGACCAGGATCTGAGCGTCGCGGTAGAGCATCTTCAGGATCTCGACTCGCTGCTGCTGGCCGACCGAGAGAGACTCGATCTTGGCATCCGGGTCGAGCTCAAATCCAAATCTCCCGGCGAGCTCCCGGATGCGCCGGCTTGCCTCTCGCCGATCGAGAAAAACCGGATTCGCCATCGTCTCCGAGCCGAGGATGACGTTCTCGGCCACTGACAGCACTGGGATCAGCATGAAGTGCTGATGCACCATCTCGATGCCGCGGGCTATCGCATCGGCGGGCCCCGCGATGCGGATAGGTGCGCCGTCGATAAGAATCTGGCCCTCATCTGGCACGGCAAGGCCGTAGAGGATGTTCATGAGAGTGGTCTTACCGGCGCCGTTCTCGCCCAACAGGGCGTGGATCTCGCCCCGCTGCAAGTTGAGATCGATGTGATCGTTGGCGGTCACCCCCGGGTAACGCTTGGTGATGCCACGCATCTCCAGCTTGGGAACTGGAGATGGCTCGGTGTCGGCGGTCATCGTTCCTTCGCGGTCGTTGCGGATCGAACCGGAGTCTAGGCTAACCCGGCCCGCCGTTGATCACCGAAAGGTAGCCGCCCACCTCCCGGATGCCGCCCAGCCGCTGCCATCCTTGTCGCGGCAGCGACTCTTCCGGCACCTGCTCGTGGTGCCAGGTCACGTTGTAGGGGATGTGCACGGCGCGAGCCCCGAGCTCGAGGACCGGCAGCACGTCAGAGCGAAGCGAGTTCCCGACCATGACGAACTCCTCAGGCTTGATGCCCCGCCGCGTCAGCACGCCGCGATACGAGTTGACGTTCTTCTCGCTCAGGATCTCGACGCCCAGGAACAGCCCGGCGAGCCCCGATCGCGCCAGCTTGCTCTCCTGGTCGAAGAGGTCACCCTTGGTGATCAGCAGCAAGTCGTAGCGAAGGCTCAGCTCTCGCAGCGCCTCCTCGACGCCGGGGAGCAGCTCGGTCGGCTCCATCAGCATCCGCTTGCCCCAGCCGAGGATCACCTCGATATCGGCCGCCGGAATCCGTTTGTCGGTGAGCTGGATCGCAGTCTCGATCATGGAGAGGGTGAATGCCTTCACCCCATACCCATAAATGCCGAGGTTCTTCATCTCCACGTCGGCGAGGCGCGCCTCGACATCGGCTTCTGGAACGTGGCGCTGCAGCAGATCTCGAAGCTCGCCCTGCGTGAGCTTGAATCGGGTTTCGTTATGCCAGAGCGTGTCGTCTCCGTCGAGACCCACGACCCTGATTGCCATCCACCCGATTATCCGGGGTGCTAGGTCCCGGGCGTTTTGATGTCCGTCCAATGCGAACCGCCGTCGACGGTCCGGTGGATTGCAACGCCCGCCGTCCCGTAGCCGACGCTGTCATCGCCAAAGACGAAATCGCTCGGATCTAGAGCAGCATCCTTGTAGTCGTTTGGAAACGTGTGCCAGGTCTTACCCGCGTCGGTCGTCTCGCTCCACCCTGAGTGGTTCTGCACCAGCAGCCACCGCGACGCGGTCATGAAGACGACTCTCGCCAGCGCGCCGTTTGTGTGGGCGAGGTACGTCCATGTGGCTCCGCCATCAATCGAGCGGAAGAGATACTCGGAACTCTGGTTATCCGCTGCTGCCACCAGAAGGGTGCTGCCGAAGCGCTTGACCACGCCGACGTGGAGTTCCACGCCCCCGCCTGGCGTGGTGTAACTGGAAGGATCGGGCAGTGTCGCGCGCTGCCATGTGCTTCCTCCGTCCGCCGTTCGGTACATGGTCGGTTGATGGCTGTAGTCCCACGCAGCCAGGAATCCGTGGTTAGGGTCGACGAAGGACAGGCTTTCCTTGCACTGCGCGTAGTCGACGCCCGGAGCGCCAAGCGGCTCCCATGTCGCACCACCATCGCTCGTGTGCCAGATGTTTATGTCCTGCCCACTGCATTCCGGCCTCGGCGAGTTGCTGACCAGGTACCACCCGTGCTGGGCGTCGACGAACGAAATCTGTGGACTCCCTCCGCCCTGAACCGTTGGCAGTGGACGTCGTTCCCACGTGTCGCCGCGATCGGTCGAGCGGAAGAGAGAGCCCTGAACGAAATAGACCCACAGGACACTGCCCGACGCTGCGCTCATGTCGCTCCCATGCGGGAAGACAATCTGGCTCGGCGTCGGCGGAGGCGTCGCCACGTCACCATGCGACACCCGGTCTGCGCCACGCGCCATCAGAAGAATGCCGATCGAGACCCCTGAAAGGACGATCACCGCCACCAGCGCGAGGGCCGGAATCGCCTTGGCGGCGGGCCGGCCTTCGAGGAACGTGCCTGACAGCCGGCGGCGGAACTCCGGCGACACCTCTCCGCTGCGCGTCTCCAGCGCGCGCCGAAGCTCGCGCTCGTCGGGTGTCACGCGTCCACCTCCACCAGCATCGCCGGACGCAGCGCCGCCAGCGCCCGGTGCACCCGCTGCTTGGCGCCTGCGGTCGTACAACCAAGCACGCGTGCGACTTCTTCGATTGGGAGGTCCAGGTGGTAGTAGAGCGTCAGCGCGAGGAGGTGCCGCTGCGGCAAACGATCGAGCGCTGCGTCCAGGTCCATCCGCTCAGCCCAGCCGCGATCGGACGAGATTCCGCCCTTCAGCCGCTCGAGGTCGGCGAACCGCATCACGCTCCACCACCGGCCCCGCCTGGCCGTCCGGCATTCGTTGGCCACGATCGCCAGCAGCCACGGCCGCAGCTCCGCTCCCGGCCGGAACCGACCCAGGTTCCGCCACGCCTTCAGCGCAGCCTCCTGCACCGCATCCTCCGCCGCTCCTCGGTCATTCAGCATCGTCATCGCCAGCCGGAAAGCAGGGTCGAGGACAGGCGCCAGCAGCTCATCGAAAGCGCGGCCGTCGCCCGCCTTCGCCCGCTCGAGGCGCTTCACCTGGTCCTCGCTCAACCTTCGTACCGGTTCTACGCGCGAACCGGGAATTCTGTTACGAGCTGGCGGGCAGGGAGAGCTGCGACTTGCCGAACTTCTCCTCGAGGAACCGGCCGTTGGCGAGTAGGGCGTCGGAGTCCTTCTTGTGCACCGCGTCGGCGACGTCGTTCATCTTCGACCCGAGCAGGTCCAGCTGCTCCGACAGCACCTGCTGCGACGTTTTGCTTCCGGCCACCGGGTGCGTGGTCGCGTAGGCCCGCGGCAGGTTGATGTAGCTCTGCAGCGCGCGAGGCAGGTAGTCGGTCGCGGTCCGGCCGACCACGAACAGGTCCGGCGAACCTGCCGGGAACTCGCCGTAGTGAGGCAGGATGCCGAGGATGGTGTCGTTGATCGACTGCACCTTGGCCTCGATCTCGGGCGGCACCTTGCCCCGGATCGCGTTCATCTGCCTGGTCAGTGCCTGCCGGACGTCGTTGGGATCGAACGAGGTGCTGGTCAGGTCGTAGCTCGACGGTCCCGGCGCGACCAGCGCGCCGACCCCATATAGGCCCACCACAACGAACGGCCAGATGAAGCTCCCGATGATCCCGGTGAAGAAGAGGACGAGCCCGACCAGGGCCAGCGCGGATCCGGCGATGTTCTTGGCGCTGTAGAGGTAGATCAGCACCCGCCGCCGGCGGATGTCCGCCGGCGTGGGCTGCCGGTCATTGGTAACCACGGATCTGCTTGAAGACCAGGCTCATCGAAGCCGTCCTCGCGTCGAACGTTTGCCCGCCGGTGACATCGGCCACCTGCTTGAGGGCGGCCGGGCTGGCCTCGCCGAAGATGATCGGAAACGTGTGCACGTTCTTCAGGTCCGCCGGCAACCGCGAGAAGTAGCTGAGGAAGCCGTTCGCGTCACGACCGGTGTTGTTCTCGCCGTCGGTCATCAGCACGACAGAGTAAAAGCGATTGGGGTCGGCGCGACGGTCGGACTCGACCCTGCCGTATGCAGCCACCAGGGCGTCGTAGATTGCCGTCCCGTCGTTTGGCTGCAGCCCGTTCACGTAGTCACGCACAGCCTTCACGTCCGCACTTGCGGGCGTGTTGTCGTTGATCGCAAAGGACTTCGTGTCCACGACTGCACCGTTGAACGGGATGATGACTATGTTCTCGCGTTTGCGGAATCGTGCGAACTGCCCGGTCAGCGACGTGTCGCCGCCGGTCAGGTTCGCGAAAGCGGCCTTCACGCCGTTGATGCGGTCCCCCGACATCGAGCCGCTGATGTCGAGCACGAAGACCACGGTGTCCGGCTGCCGGATTTCGTCGAGGTAGGTGAGCAGGAGCTGGTTGATGACGTTGAGGTTCGACGGGAAGGTGAGCTCGACCAGCAGCTGGTTGGGGAAGCGGCTGTCAGGCTTGACCTCCGGCACCGCGGGGCGGCGGCTGGTCGTGGTCATGATCCTCTGCTGCACGGCCACCGACGTCAGGTAGGCCACCAGCTTGTCGTACGCCGCGCGCTTGGAGCTGTTGAGCAGCATCAGCGGGTAGTCCGCAGTGAGGATGCCGTCCTTCGGGTAGACCAGGTCGAGCTGTTCGTGCAGCCGGTTGCTGGTGTTCAGCGACAGGAGCACCGACTCGTAGTTGATCAGGCCGTCGACCGAGGCCTGGTCCTGGACGCGCACGTAGTTGTCGGCGAGCACGCCCGAGCTGCCCGCGGTCAGCGTCTGGCCGGTGAAGAAATCCTTGAGCGCCTGCTTATTGATGTTGCCGCTGTCGAGCGTGCTGCCGCTGCCAGCGAATGCGGTGGCGACACCGAGCAGCGCGACAAAGCCGCTGTTGGAGGAGCTCGGGTTGGTCATCGCGTAGTGGAAGGCTCCCGAGCGCGACTGCGCGGCGATGTCGCTCCACGTGAGGTTCGTGTTGCCGTTCCAGCCCAGCCGCTGGGCGGTGCTGTGCTTCACCCCGAGCACGACCGGCGACAGCATGATCTTCTGCTGCGTCACGATGCGTCCCGACGTCCCCTGCAGGAGGGTGAGGTACTTGCCGGAGGAGAACCAGGCGAGGTCCGACTTGTCGCCGTTGGCGATCGCCTGCGCGCCGTCGAGCGACCCGGTATAGGTCATCTGCAGGTGCCAGCCGGTGTTCTTCTCGATGTCCGGGAGCATCGGCTCGAGGTCCTTGAGCTCCGAGCCCGCGAGCACGGTGAGCGTGTTCGCAGGTTGGCCAGGGCTGGCCCCAGTGGCGCATGCCGGCAGCGTCAGCGCGGCCAGCGCCACCAGCGCCGCGAATCGCCGCCAGCCCCTGCTCCCCTCCCCCTTCAGGGGGAGGGTCAGGGAGGGGGTGGATGGAGTTGGCAAAAGCGCTATCCCGACGCCGCCGGGATGGCCAGGTCCCCGCTGGCCTGCGCCTCGTTCTGCGCCGAGGTGCGCGCCCGATCCAGGTAGGTCTGGGCCTTGTTGACCTCGGTCGTCAGCCCGTCGATCGTCTGCTTCATCGAGTCCAGCGCCTGGAGCTTGAAGGCATCGATCGAGTCCATCGTCTGGTAGATGTTGTTGAAGGCGGTCTGCAGCTGCTGCAGGTTGATCGTCGAGCTGGCGGCCTGGTCGTAGACCTTCCCGGTCTGCTCTTTGAGCAGCACTGAGGTTGACTCGATCAGGTTGCCGGTGGTCGTGTTGAGAGCGTCGATCTGATCCAGCACCAGCTTCTGGTTGTTGAGCGCCTGGGCCACGATCACCGCCGTGCGCAGCGCCGACACGGTCGTCGTCGTGGCGCGGTCGACTCCCTTGATCAGCTCCAGGTTGCTCTTGCGAATGAGGTCCATCGCGAGGTAGCCCTGCATGTTCACCGCGAGCTGGGTGAGCAGGTCCTGCCGCTTCTGCCGCACGTAGAACAGCACGTCCTCCTGGAGCGCCTTCGCCTTGTCGGGGTCGCTCGTCTGGAGCGAGGCGATCTTGGCCGTGAGCGCGGTGTCCAGCTGCGCCGACATGTAGAGGTACTGCTGCAGCTTGTCCTTGATCGCCCAGACGTTCTGCTTCTCCTGCTCGAGGGCGGCATTGTCCTGTCGCAGCTCGTCCTGCCCCCGGTACAGCGACTGGATGATCGCATCGATGTTCTTCTGCGACGACTCGTACTTGGCGAAGTAGTCGCGCAGCCGGTTGCCGAACGGGATGATGCCGAACAGCGTTTTCTTGCTGAGGAGGCCCTGCCGCTGCGGGTCGAGATCCTCGACCGTGTGGCGCAGCTTGACGAGGCTGCTGGAGACCTCGGAGGTTTTGGACAGCGGGCCGGAGTCCATCGCTTTCGCCGGCTGCTGCAGCAGACGGTTGGATACGGCGGCCGAGGCCCGGATGTCTGCGTCGCCCAGCGAGTGGATCGCTTCGACCTTGCTGTCGAAGTTGGGCGAATGCGGGTCGAGCGCGATCAGCTGGTCGACGTAGCTGTTCACGGTCGCCTGGATCTGCTTGGCGGCGGCCGGGTCGACCTGCTGAGCGGCCGCCATCGCCTGCTGGTCGCTGACCTGCGCCACCGGC
>Ga0209118_1000629_pt1 | contig 18433 bp, 17 predicted proteins | sample BlaSpr_A8_Ref_M1_FD_187988 | JGI IMG/M metagenome (GOLD analysis project Ga0209118, IMG submission 187988) | Forest soil microbial communities from Thunder Bay, Ontario, Canada - Black Spruce, Ontario site 2_A8_Ref_M1 (SPAdes) (version 2) | ecosystem: Environmental > Terrestrial > Soil > Boreal...
TCTCCGGCGCGATGGAGAAATCCCGCCTCCGCGAGCCTCGCGCATAAATCGGGGATGTCGGATTCGCCGAAGCGCTCCTCGGGAGAAATGGGCAACTCGAAAGCGGCGCACTTTAGATGGTTGATAAGGATTTCGAGATTGTCGGGCTGGATGAAAGCGTGCTCGGGCGTGTTGCCGAAGAAATAGTCGGGATGGCGGACGATGAACTGGTCCAGCGGGGAAGAGGAAGCGACCAGCAAGGCACATGAGCTGCCACTGCGACGTCCGGCGCGGCCGGCGCGCTGCCAGGTGGCGGCAATCGTGCCGGGATAGCCTGCCATTACGACGGCGTCTAGCGAGCCGACATCAATACCGAGTTCCAGGGCGCTCGTCGAGACTACACCGCGGATACGGCCATCGCGCAAACCACGCTCGATTTCACGCCGCTCACCGGGGAGATATCCCCCGCGGTAGCCTCGGATCGTTTCCGGTTTTCCGGGAAGCTGTGGATTCGCTTGTTGCAGATAGGTGAGAAGGATTTCCGTGTGCAAGCGCGAATTGGCAAAGACGATCGTTTGCAAATCATGTTTCAGAAATTCCTGCGACACGCGCGAAGCTTCGTTGATGTAGCTGCGGCGGATGCCGAGGGCGCGATTCACGACGGGCGGATTGTAAAAAACGAAGGTTTTTTCCGCGGCCGGCGCACCATTAGCGTTAAGCACCTCGACATCGGCTTCGAGGAGACGCGAGGCAAGGTCGCCGGGATTGGCGATCGTTGCAGAGCAGCAGATGAACTGCGGATCGCGGCCGTAAAACTTCGCGACGCGGCGCAGGCGGCGCAACACATTGCAGAGGTGGCTTCCGAAGACTCCGCGATAGGTGTGCAGTTCGTCGAGGACGATGTAGCGCAGGTTTTCGAATAAGCGCGTCCAGCGAGTGTGATGCGGCAAAATTCCGGTGTGCAGCATGTCCGGGTTGGTCAGGACGACGTGGCTCTTTTCGCGGATCGATTTGCGCGCATCACTGGGAGTGTCGCCGTCGTAGGTGAACACACCGAAGCGGTTTTCAAGGCGCTGGTTGAGGTCGTGCAACTCGGCGAGCTGGTCTTGCGCCAACGCCTTAGTGGGGAAGAGATAGAGGGCGCGAGTGTCTGAGTTCTCGAGGACTGCATTCAGGACGGGCAGGTTGTAGCAGAGGGTTTTGCCCGACGCCGTGGGCGTCACGACGACGACGTTCTTGCCTGCATGAACGGCTTCGGCGGCAGCGGCCTGGTGGCTGTAAAGCTGGCCGATGCCTTTAGCAGCGTAGGCAGCTACGAGATCGCGGTGGACCCACTCGGGGAAGTCAGCCCATTCCGCGGCGCGTGCGGGGAAGTGGCGAACGGCGGTCAGTATATCTCCGTGGCTGTCGCGCGAGGCGAAGGCTTCGAGCACTTCGTGAACAAGCGCGAGTGATGTCGCGGCGGAGACGCGTTCCAAGGGGGAATCCGTAGTTCCCATGGGGATTGAGGACGCGCGAACGGCAAGAGATTTGGACATGGGGCAGGCCTCCATTAGTTCGCCTTTTGTTCGCCAAAACTAGCACGGCGCATGGCGTGGCGCAAGAGGGAATCAAGAGTGTGTTCGAAGACGGAGGATGATCGCGGCTCCGGCAAAAAAGAGAATGGCCGAGGCGGTGAAAGCGGTCTGGACGTTGAAGGCGCTCCAGAGGAAACCGACCAACAAGCTTGAGAGGAAATCGCCGACGGCATTCACGGCGGCAAGGGTGCCGAAGGCCATGCCATGCTGCTCCTTGGGGACGATCTGGGCGGTGAGAGAGTCTTCGAGGGCTTCTTCGGTGCCGATATAGAGGCCAGCGATGACGAAAATGATGGCGAGCATCCACAGCGAATGCGTTCCTGTGCAGAGAAGGATTGCGGTGACGCCAGCAAGAGCGTAGCCCGACGCGAGAACCACCTTGCGCTGCGGTACATGGTCGCTCAACCAGCCGCTGAAGTAGGCGGAGCCAGCGTAGAAGACATTGTGCAACGTGTAGAGAACGACGGCGAGGCTGGCGGCGCGCGCCAGTCCGTGAGAGGGAGCGAGCATGCGCGAGGCATACAGAATCAGCATGGAATGCGAAAAATCGCCCGCGCCGAAAATGCCGACACCGACTAGAAGGCGCCGGAAGCCGAGGGGGAGTGTGCGGAGGCCGGCGAAGAAGGATAGTTTCGGGCGAGATGCGATGGGCCGCTCCCGCACGAGAAGCAAGAAGGAAGCTACCGCGAGCAATCCCGGAACAAGCGTCCAGAGGAAAACTTTCCGATAGGAATGGCCAGTTTGCTCGAGCAACCAGAGTGCGGTGAGCGGGCCGGCGATCGCGCCCACGGTGTCCATCAGTCGCTCAAAGCCGAACGCGCGGCCGTAAGCGTTTGGAGGAGCGTCCGCCGCGAGCAGCGCTTTCCTGACGGGCGAACGAACGCCACGGCCGAGCCAGGCGGTCGCGCGGCCAATCAGAACCTGGAAGGCGTGAGTGGCAAACGCAAACGACGCGGTAGCGAGGGCGGTGACGGCATACCCGAAAACCGCCAGAGGCTTGCGATGCTTGAGCCGGTCCGTGAAATGGCCGGAAGCAAGCTTCGCGAAGCTGGAGAGGCCGTCGGCGACGCCTTCGATCACGCCGAGCCAGGCAGGCCCAGCGCCGAGGGCAGCTAGAAAGGCTGGCAGTACGGCGGTCGCGGTTTCGTGGCTCCAGTCACTGAGGAGGCTCGTCAAGCCGACGCCTAGGACGGTGCGGTTCAGCCAGGATTTGCTGGTTTCTGTTTCCATTATCTTGCATTCACAAATTCACACACGAATCCCATTGAGGAACAAAAGAGAGAAGGCTGCTTGCCGATCATTTTTTGGCCGCGCGATAGAGGATTACGCGGACTTTTTCGAGGGTGATGAGGCCACCCTCCACCATTTGATCGAGCTGCGGAAGAATTTTCTCGATGCGTTCGGTATTCTCGACAACTTCCACGATGATAGGCAGGTCTTGCGACAACCGCAGAATCTTGTCGGTGTGGTAGATGCTGGAGCCACCGTAGCCGGCCACGCCGCGCAGGACAGTGGCGCCCGAAAACCCATCCTTGCGCAGCATCTCCACGATGGCTTCGTGCAGGGCTTTTCCGTGCCATTTGTCCGATTCCCCGATGTGAATGCGCATCAGGGTTCGTTCACCTTCGAATTTTTCATGAGTCATCGCGGCTCCTAGAATCGATTCGCCAGCCGAATCCCTGCGACGGAGAGCAGCAGGCCTGCCACGACGCTCGCGGCGACGTAGGTTGTGGCGCGCAGCCACTCGCCATCTTCGAGCATCTTGGAGGTTTCCCAGCCGAAGCTCGAAAAGGTGGTATAGCCGCCGAAGAAGCCTACCGCAATCGCTACGCGCCAGTCCGGGGAAATGATCAGGCGATTCATCGTGAATTGTCCGATGAGGCCAAGCAGGAAGCAGCCGGATAAATTAACGAGAAGCGTGCCATAGGGGAAGGTAGTTCCGGTGCGGATTTGCACGAGTCCCTGAAGTCCGTAGCGCGCGAGGGTGCCTGCGGCGCCAAAAATCGCAATCAACGCCAGACGCAATGTTTCTCCAATCCGCCGCCCGTTCGGGTGCGCGTGGGAATGGCCGCCGGGGCGCCAAACAAAAAACTCCTGGCGCCGAGCGGCCCCGCGATACCGGGGCAAGCTGCCAGGAGTCATCAGGGCCGAGAAAAAGCCTCCGCCCGGTTGTGGCGAACTCCATCGCCTTCGAAGTTTCGTCTTAGTTTAACAGGTTCCCGCGCAGACGAAAGGGGAACTCGAAGCTGTTGTCCATAGCGGGAAGTGGTGACAACATCCTTTTCCCCTGCCAACCGGTTCAGAAAGTTACTGTGTATATATCTATCCCCCACCCCCCTGTTTTTCATAAGTGTTGATTCTAAATGGTTTTAAGTTGTTCAGGATCAACACTTCTATAAGTGTGGATTCTAAAAGAGTTACATCGCACAAAAATGGTGCAAATTCGAGCTGTTTCCGGGGTGTGTAACTCTTGGTAACTCGAACGTTGGATCCCCGACTGGACCCAAACAAAAAAGCGGCAGGATGGGCTGCCGCTATCTCCACAATTTCACCTGTAATGAGGATAACTGAAAAGTTAGAGACGGTCAAGGGAAAGTTGGTGGATGCGTGAATTTCAGTAGTGGAAACGGTAGCGCAACTGGACGAAGAGCTCGCGCGGGTTAAGAAAGTGCGTTCCGCCGAACGTAAAACTATTGTCCAGGAGTACGCGGCGGTTGGCGACATTGATGCCGTTCAGCGAGGCGGAGAAACGCGCACCAAAGTTCTTGCCAAGTGACACATCAAAAGTAGTGTGTCCCGGCAAGTGGGAGGGAGGAGGAGCGCCATTTGAAAAACCGGATGCGTAGTATACGTCCGTGGAGGCGTAACTTTGCCACGGGAGATTCATGTTGCCTCCGACGTGAAGCGTGTTGCGCTGGTCGTGGTCAAGGGTAAAGAAGTCGTTGCTGGGAATGGTGCCGACCGGAATCAGGCCACCATTGATAACACCTCTGCCCAGCGCGATTTGGTTCGAATAGGTCAGGTAGAGCTGGCCGTGATTTTTGATGCGTGGAGAACGTAGGGTGAGCTCCCAGCCGCGAATCAACGCACCCTGGATCGTGAGGGGAAAGAAAATGTCGGAGTTGTTGAGACTATTGTGGTCGATGAAGTTTTTTGCGCGAGTGCGAAAGGTATCGGCGTCGAGGGTCCAAGACTTAAGAGGAATGGCGACACCGAACTGAGATTCTTCGTCGCGCTCGCCACGCAAGGGAGTGAACGTGAATCCCTGATTGGTAACGGTTTGCTGAAGTGAGGGGCCAGAGAGTGTGATAAGCGGCGGCACCTGGTAGAAGTGGCCGTAAAAGCCTCGAAAGACCCAGTTCAGTTTTGGAACGCGAAAGGCGGCACCGAAGCGCGGGCTGGTTGCGTTTTCAACCACACTGCCTGAGAAGTGAGTCTGGCGAATTCCGGCGTTGAGCGTGAGCAATGAAGTTAAGCGAAACTGATCCTCGGCATACAGAGCCGTCAATCCTCCGGAAACATTTTCCGTGTCTCGAAGCGGCGATGTTCCGCTGCCGTCGTTGAACAGCAACCCGAACGATTGGCTGTCCTGCTGGCTGAAGCCGTAAATGCCGGCGCGCGCATTATTTCTGCCCTTGACGTAAGCGAGCGTTGCTTGACCGCCTTCGTACTTCGAGGAGCGATCTTGTGTCGCCGCAGTCGGGGTGTCGCCGGGATTGCTTGCATAGCCGGCGCTGTTGAAATGATAGAAGGGAGAAACGGTCAGAACGAGACCAGGAGTGAACGTCCGCACCCAGGAAAAGGTTACGAAAGCATCGCTCTCTCGATTAGCATCCCGGAGGAATTCCCCGGGATTGATGTTTGGATCCGCCGGGTCAAACGGAATTTGGTAATAATCGCGCCGCAGAGAGGTCACGAGGCGCAACTGGTTCTGTGAGCTGGCATTGTAAATCAGCGAAGCAAATCCCCCGTAACCGTTCGCGCGGTCGTGGATCACGGCGGAAGCCGGCGTTTGCAGACCGAGATCCGTGCGATTGCCGTTGGCGCTGGCGTAATAAGCAAAACGATTGGTGTGGCCGCCAAAATTGATCTGATCGTCCGATTGGTAGAAATTGCCGAAGCCTGCCACCAACTCTGCTTCATTATTGCGTTCGAAGCCGGTGCGCGGCGCAACGTCGAAAACTCCATAAGTGCGGTCGCCGAAATCGGCGGAATAGCTGCCGCGCTGCATCTCGACGGTATCGATGTCCTTGGGATCAATCTGCGGACCAAGATTGCTGGCGATGTTGGTGTTGGGGATGGGAACGCCGTCGACGAGCCAGCTTACCTGGTGGCCGCCGCGGACATGGAGCTGGTCGTGTGTGAGGTAGGCTCCCGGAACATAGTTGGTGATCATGGCGAGGCTGTTGGACCGCGTTGCGCCGGGGGTTTGATTGATTTCCACGCGGTCAACGATGCCTGTGGGAGTGACGGACTCTCCCTGGGCTGGTCCCGCGTCTGCGGAAACGGTGATGGACTGATTCTGAGGGGCTAGAAGCAATTCAAAGTGCAAGATGGGCGCCGTTCCTGAAAGAACGGTTATGTTTGTCTCCTGCGCTGCGAAGTTTGTTTGAGAGACAGTCACCGTGTATTGACCCAGCGGAACGGCGTCGAAATGGAATTCCCCATTTGCATCGGTTTTTAGTGTTTGGGTGTATTCAGAGATTTTTGCCTTTAGCACCACTTTCGAGTCAGAGAGGGGACGATGTTGAGGATCGTGGACAATGCCGCGGACAGTGCCGAAAACGGTGGCGAGAGCAAGGCTTGCAATCAGAAGCGAGCTTACAAACAAGAATGAAATGCGTTGCATGGAATGCAATTTTCTCCTCGGAGGAATGGATGGCGCGCGGCAAAGCCGCCGTGTCGCGAGTTAATCAGTTTGGGAGAAGGGAGCGGACGGTCCTTTACCGGGCCGCTGCGGAGACGCGAGGAGGCGGGGAGGGGGGGTGGGAAGAACGAGGGAGCTCGAGCTGTTTCAACTGCGCGCCGGATCGGATTGTTGTTGCGTGGGTGGGGACCGATGCCGACGCGGGCAATACGAAAGCAATAGGCACAACAAGGGGTCGATCGTTGGGGTGGCAACAGGACATGGTGCAAGCCGTCAGTCCACCCATGTTGTGGCCGCAATCCATGGTCCCACCAGAGGCAGCGGGCGCTTTGCGATGGTGATGTTCGGGGATCGGGCAGTGGTCTCCGGCGCAGCAATCCATTGCGCGCGCGGACCATGCAGCAGCGGCAAAGGGAGCGTACAGAAGTGCAACCGCCAGCAGGCAGAGACCGGCGGAGATGATTGGCCTGCGAGATGGAAGCTGAGTGCGCATGTGTTCGTCTGCTACAACCCGATATTACTTCAAAATATTCCATCGTGCATGGAATTTGCTGAACTTTCGAGTGCAACGCATGCCCAGAGGAGCAATATTGCGTGCCCGCGAACTGCATTGCGCCGGCGTCTTGCCTTGACTTGGCGGCGTACGCGTCGCAGACTCGCCCTATGCACAATACTTTCCTTTTCTTTGATTTCGGCGCAAATGAAGAGGCAGCTCAGCAGGCGCGCCACAAGTTGGAGGGTTGGCGGCAGGCGTTCCGGTTGGACAAGAAACTTCAATTCAAGTTTGATCGAGGCGAGGCTGCCGCAGATGGCGATGCGGCAAAGACCGAAAAGCTCAGAGCCAAGGACAAGGCGAAGCCTTCAGAAGCTGCAGCGGCCAGTGGAGACGTCAAGCTCCTGGTCCGTCTTTACTTCTCGGGTCATGAAAAGCTCTCCCACCAACGCTGGGTGGATCGAATCCCTTCCGAAGAGCCTTTCAAAGGCGCCTCTCCGAAATTGGTGCGGCAAGATGAGCCTGGATTTGGTTCCATTGAGGAAAGGTTTCAAAACCTGGGATAGCAGCGACGAAAGGACATCCGGTATAATAAACTCCCGCGAGGGCCAAATCCTCCAATCCTGAGAGGGCAGACCGAATGACGGTACAGACGCGCGTCAAGATAGCCAAGCTTGACGCCACGAAGTATCACGGCCTCGACCGAGAAACGCTGGTTCGCATCTACCGGACGATGTACCTCTCCCGGCGGCTGGATGACCGGGAAATCCAGTTGAAGCGCCAGACCAAAATTTACTTCCAAATTTCCAGTGCTGGCCATGAAGCGGTGACTGCGGCAGCGGGGTTGCTTCTTCGTCCGGGAGTCGATTGGCTCTACTCCTACTATCGGGACCGTGCGCTCTGCTTGATGCTGGGCGTCACGCCGCTGGAGATGCTTCTTCAAGCCGTCGGAGCGAAGGACGACCCGAACTCCGGCGGACGCCAGATGCCTTCGCATTGGGCCAATCGGAACTTGAACATTGTGAGCAAGTCCTCCTGCACGGGGACGCAATTTGTCCAAGCCGTGGGTGCGGCGGAAGCCACTCTCTATTATGAAGCCCATCCCAAAGCTTTGGGGCAGGCGAAGAAGGCGCCTGGAGGGGAGACGGCGCGCTATGAGCGCGATGAAATTGTGTATGTGTCAGCGGGCGACGGAGCTACCAGCGAGGGAGAATTCTGGGAGTCTCTCAACATCGCCTGTGGGAGAAAACTTCCCTTATTTTATCTCGTCGAAGACAACGGTTACGCCATCTCTGTTCCCGTTGAGGTGCAGACTGCTGGAGGAAGTATTTCCAGGCTGGCGCGCGGCTTCCCCGGATTACATGTTTCCGAATGCGACGGCACAGATCCATTGGAGAGCTATGCTGTCTGCAAGGAAGCTATTGAATATTGCCGCGAGCGGCGCGGACCAGCACTCGTTCACGCGCATGTGACGCGGCCCTACTCGCACTCGCTTTCCGATGACGAGAAACTGTACAAGACGCCGGCGGAGCGCGAGGGTGAGGCACACCGCGACCCTCTCTCGAAATTTGCGCTCTTCTTGGTGCGAGAGGCGCTGCTCGATCAGAAGCAAATCGAAGCGCTGGAAGCGGAAGTCGACCTGGAAGTTCTCGAAGCAGCCGACCAGGCGCTGGGCGCAGAACCGCCCTCGATTGATTCGATTCGCGTGAACGTATACTCGCCGGATGTTGATCCCACGACAGAGGCGTTCGGAACGCAGCCGGAGTTTCACGGTGCGCCCAAGACTATGGTCGAGATGGTGGCAGCCACACTTTCGGATGAAATGTCCCGCGACGAGCGCGTCATGATCTTCGGTGAAGATGTAGCCGATTGCAGCCGTGAAGAGAATCTCAAGGAAGTCAAAGGGAAGGGTGGAGTTTTCAAAGCCACCTCGGGACTCCAGCGAAAATACGGGGCCGACCGGGTGTTCAACTCACCTCTCGCCGAAGCCAGCATTGTGGGCAACGCCATCGGCATGGCGACTCGCGGGCTGAAGCCGGTCGCGGAAATCCAGTTCTTTGACTACATTTGGCCGGCCATGATGCAGATTCGCGACGAGCTGTGCGTGATGCGCTGGCGTTCGAACGGAGCGTTCAAGTGTCCCGTGGTGATCCGTGTTGCCATCGGGGGATATCTTACGGGTGGCGGCATCTATCACAGTCAAAGTGGCGAATCGATTTTCACGCACTGCCCCGGCTTGCGCGTGGTGCTGCCGTCCACTGCGCTGGACGTTGCCGGCCTTCTGCGCACAGCAATCCGCTGCGATGATCCCGTGATGTTCCTGGAACACAAGCATCTGTATCGTCAGCCGTACAACCGTTCCGAGTATCCCGGACCTGACTACATGGTGCCGTTCGGGAAGGCACGCGTGGTGAAAGAAGGCTGTGATGTCAGCATCGTTACTTTTGGTGCGCTCGTGCACCGGGCAGAAGTGGCTGCGGCGCAACTCGAGCGCGAGGGGATTTCCGTCGAGATTATCGACCTTCGCTCACTTTCACCGTACGACTGGGAAGCGATCAGCAGCACAGTGCGGAAAACGCACCGCGTGATCGTGGCGTATGAAGACATGTTGAGCTGGGGGTATGGAGCGGAAATCGCGGCGCGCATCGCAGAAGAGTTGTTTGAAGAACTTGACGCGCCAGTGAAGAGGGTGGCTGCCATGGATACTTTCTGTGCGTACCAACCCAAACTGGAAGACGTAATCCTGCCGCAAATCGGACACATCACCGCAGCGGTCAAGCAACTGCTTGAATACTAGGCTTCGGGAAGGGCCGGGCGCAAAATGAAACTTTTTGCGAATCACCTTCGTATCCTAGAGTAGGAAAGGGCGGAATACCGCCGAGTGGGGGTGGCACGATGACTTGCCCAAATTGTCAAAAAGAGATCATGGCGGGGTCCAGGTTTTGCTATAACTGCGGTGCGAAACTGATGGAAACCAACGCCCCTGGCACGGCGCAGGCCCCCGTGTGCAGGAGAAGGCTCATGCGTTCAAGCACCGACAAGAAAATAGGCGGCGTTTGTGCCGGCTTTGCGGAATACTTCGACCTCGATCCCACAATCATCCGTGTTGTTTGGTTGCTGCTGGTTCTCTTCGGCGGGACGGGCCTGGTCGCCTACTTAGTGCTGTGGATCGTTCTGCCCCTCGCGCCTGCGGAAGTGGCTCATACATCGGCAACCGCCACGACGTAGCCTGACTCGGAATACTTCTGCCGCGGCCGGCGCCTCTGACGACGCTCCTTGGGCCAACTAATTCTTGGGATTGCGCGGCCTGCGCGAATTTCCTCCGCCATTGCCGAACAGTGGGTGGTCGATAGAAATCAGGCCCGCTCCGACAGATGCCAGAGCGAAACAAGCCATTGCCATTGCGAGTGGAAACTCGTATTCGTGAACGGCCAGGATTCCGCGGCTGCTGTGCACTTTCCATATCGCTACGCACATTTCGATTGCCAACAGCAGCGCCGCTCCGCGAGTAAATAGTCCCAATAGCAAAAGCCCGCCTCCGAAAAGTTCGAGAACTCCCGCGATATACAAGAAATAGCCGGGCAACCCGTGTTCGATGAAGAAGCTCTGCATGCCAGCCCCGTGGACCAATTTCGGATAGCCGTGCGTGATGAAGATGATTCCGAGAGCAGCGCGAAGAAGTAGCAGCGCCAGCGGTTGCAGCGAACTTAGAGCCTTCATCGAGCTCCTCCTGGAGAGATCAGGAATCGGATAAAACGCAGCGGCATTCTAGCAGAAAAGGAAATGGCAGGTCGGAAGGACCGGTGGCAGGGAAGAATCGGGTACAATCTTTGGCGAAGAGTGGCGGAGAAACATGGGCAACGTCAAGACGATCGGCGTGGTCAACGGTGGCGGAGACGCGCCCGGATTGAACGCAGTGATTCGCGCTATTGTCCGGTCGGCGACGGGAGCGCACGGCATGCGCGTAATTGGCATACACAACGGTTTCGACGGACTGATCTGGCCGGAAGGCGCGAAGGAGCTGACCGATGAATCGGTAAGCGGTATTTTGCCGCGCGGAGGGACGATTCTAGGCACAACCAACCGCGGAAATCCCTTCGGTTACCGCAGCAAGGAAGACGGCAAGGAGGTAGTTCATGACTACTCCAGCTTGTGCCTCGAGAACGCGCGACGGCTGGAGATCGATGCGCTGATCGTCATTGGTGGCGACGGCACGCTCCACATCGCCCATGATTTTTCGAGGCGTGGCATGAAAGTTGTGGGGGTTCCCAAGACAATCGATAACGATCTCTCATCGACCGAGGTCACCTTCGGTTTCGATACCGCGCTGCTAGTGGCGACAGAGGCTATCGACCGTCTACATACCACCGCCGAAAGTCACCATCGCGTCATGCTCATCGAAGTTATGGGGCGGGATGCAGGATGGATTGCCCTGCACGCGGGAATTGCGGGGGGCGCTCATATCATTCTTATTCCTGAAATTCCGTTCCGGTTCGAGTCCATCTGCGATGCGGTGCACGCGCGGGAAAACCGCGGAAAGCGTTTCAGCCTCGTTGTGGTGGCCGAAGGGGTAAAGTTGCCGGAGACAGATCCCAACGGCAAGGTGATTCCCCGCGCGGTACCCGGAAATGCGGCGAACACAATTGCCTTCACGCTGAGAGAAATGCTGCACAAGGAGATTCGCGTGACCGTACTGGGGCATGTCCAGCGCGGCGGATCGCCAACGCCTTTCGACCGAATTCTTGCCACACGCATGGGCGTGTACGCCACGGATTTGGTGGCTCGCGGGGAATTCAATCGAATGGTTTGCTTGCGCGCAGGGAAGATCGAATCGGTAACACTCGAGGAGGCACTTTCTCAGTTGAAGATGGTGGACCCGGCAAGCGAAATTGTCCACGCGGCCCGCGCGATCGGGACCACGTTTGGGGATTGCGCATGAAGCGCAAACTTCTGGTGGCCGTGCCGCTGCTCATGCTTGTGGCGCTGCTTGCCTGGATGTTCCGGCCGAAGCACGAATCGCTCGACGAAGCCTTTGTCAGCGAGCGCGACGTCATGATTTGGAACAGCGTCGCCCAAGTTCGCCAGCAAGTCGGCATGCTCCACTATGGCGATCGCGTGGATGTCCTCTCCCGCCGCAACGACAATGCCAAGGTGCGGACTGCCGATGGCCAGGTTGGCTGGGTGGATGGGCGCCTCCTCATGGAGCCGTCACTCTGGCAGCGCAGCGCAAAACTTCTCACCGAAGCGCGCGACTTGCCCGTCCAGGCACGCGGGCGAACGAAAGTGCAAACTAACCTCCGCGTCGAGCCCGGTCGCACGGAACCTCGCCTCTATCAATTCGCCCGCGGTGTTCCTGTTGAGATTGTCGGCCGCGCCGTCGCCGATTGGGTTCAGGTCACCGACGAAAAGGAGCCGTCGGACGAGTCACAGGAAACTAAGAAGGAAGATTGGTTCCTCGTCCGAGGTGTTGCAACGCGTCCACCAGGCGAAGTTTCGGCGCAAGCCGCCGCACCGGTAACGACAACACAGCCCGGTGATCAAACCATTCCAATCGCTGGATGGGTTGTTGCACGTTTTGTCGAGCTCGACACTCCCGACGCGGTGCGTGAAGGAATGGCCTCGGCAAATATTAGGCCGTTGGCTTGGTTCGAGTTGAACCAGGTAAGCGATCCGTCTGGAGACAAGCCGCAATATCTCGTGGCGGGTGCGCGGGGCCCGGATGGTCAGCCCTGCGATTTCACCGCACTGCGCGTCTATACATGGAACGCCAGGAAGACGCGATATGAAACGGCATTCATCGAAAATAATCTTTGTGGGCAAATGCCCTTGCGCGTCGGCAAAGGGCCTGCGGGAGAGCCTGAGTTTCGCTTCTATCTGATGGATACGAAGAAAGAAGAGCGCGTTTACCGGTTGAAACAGACCGTTGTCCGCCGGATTCGCGAAGGCCAGGATGCCGTCAAGAAATCTACCAAGGTTCCCGCAGCAAAAGGAACATCGAAATAGCAGGCAGAGGATCGGGGAGTGAATCAATGACGCTGCACATCAGCGAAGCGGAAGTGCGATCCGTTTTGACCATGTCCATAGCGATCGAAGCTGTGGAAGAGATATCGCGCAAGCAGGCGAACGGCGAGGTCGTCGTTCACCCGCGCCGGCGCTTCGAGCTGCCGGCCGGCGGCTTCTTCCACTACATGGCAGCGGCTGACTTCAAAGCAGGTTACGTGGCGATGAAGCAGTACACTTTCGTGCGCGGCAAAATACGATTCCTTGTTCCCCTCTATGAAGTTGCCACAGGCGACCTTGTTGCTTTGATCGAGGCTGATTACATGGGGCAGCTACGCACAGGAGCTGCGTCCGGTGTGGCTACAAAATATCTCGCGCGCCCGGATGCGCGGATCGCGGCAATCATCGGCACGGGCGGCCAGGCCAGGACGCAGCTCGAAGCTATCGCTGAGGTGCGAAAGCTCGAAACTGTCAGGGTCCACGGCCGCGATCCCGACCGGCGCGAGAAATTCGCCAAAGAAATGAACCGGCGGCTCGGCTTCCCGGTGATTCCCGCTGCGTCGGCCGGTGAAGCTGTTCGAGGCGCGGATATTGTTTGTACGGCTACCACAGCGAGCCAGCCCATAGTGCGCGGAGCCGATCTCGGGACGGGCGTGCATATCAACGCCATCGGCGCGAACCATGCACATAAAAGGGAGCTTGATGACGAGGCTGTGGCGAGCGCTGATCTGATTGTGGTGGATTCGGTCGAACAGTCACGCCAGGAAGCGGGCGACCTGATCATCGCGTTCAAGGGCGATGAGGTGTGCTGGACCGGTGTAAAAAAGCTTTCGGACGTTGTTGCTGCCAAAACGGCCGGGAGGACGAGCGCTGGAGAAGTGACCCTGTTCAAATCAAATGGGATAGCGTCCTGGGACTTGGCGGTCGCGATGAGGGTTTACACGCTGGCGAGAGACAGAGGTCTTGGCCGGCGGTTGCCGCTCTGGGAGGAAAAATAAGGGTCACACTGACGCGGTTAGGTCAGCTTCTCTTTCATTTTGTGGTGCAAGGCTTCATGCAATCGCGCGCGCATGTCTCTGGGTAAGGCCACGGGCGCAGAATCGCAGAAAATCTCAACCGTCTTCTTCGTCTGGTCGACGATCATCGTGCAATCTTCGCAGTGCCCGAGATGCCGCTCAAGTTCTTGCTTCATGGCAAGATCGAGGTCGCCGTCGATATAGTTGGACAATTCACGGATTACGCCTTTGCAGTTCAATTTGATTCACCCTTGCGAAAATATTGGTTCAATTTTTGACGAAGCCTTAAGCGGGCCCGCAAAAGTCTCGATTTGACGGCCGGGATCGAGATCCCCAGCGCCTTCGCTGTTTCTTCCGTGGACAGTTCTTCCACGTCGCGCAATACGAACACGGTCCGGAAGTCCGGCTCTAGCTTTTCGATGACGTCATTCAATATTTCTTGCATCTCAGTTTGTGCGTAGCGCTGCTCGGGGCTGGGATCCCAGGTTTCGATTTCCCGGGGCATAAGGTCATCTTCGCCCTCGACCGGCTCGTCGAGGGAGAACTGATTTGGCCGCCGCTTTCGCAGCCGCATCAAAGCTTCGTTGGCAGCAATGCGTACTAGCCAGGTATAAAACCGCGAGTCTCCCTGAAAGGTTTGCAGGTGGGCATAGGACTTTAGGAATGCATCCTGCATGGCATCTTCTGCATCTTCACGGTTCCTCGTGATATTCATCGTCAGCCGGAATATCTTGCGTTCGTAGCGGTTGACTAGCTCCTCGAAAGCTGCGCCGTCACCTGATTTGGCTGCGGCCACAAGAAGATGCTCGTCCGCGAGCGCGACGGACGACGGGAGGCGGCGTGGGTTTGGTGTGCTCAACGTGGTTGGCGTGCGATCCAACGATCGTTTTTGGCCGGTACTCGTCATAAGGGTAGCACGAACTACCTAACCTGCTCCTCCCTGCAGTTTTTGGATGATCAAGCCCATGTGCTGGATTCAGGAATCGTGTTCATTTCTCAGGGCAGGGAAGAACGCAGGAATAAGAAGCGGTCTTGACTTGGTGCGTCGGGGCAGCTACAGTTCTTGAACGAACGTTCGACACAAACGATGGCCCCTCGCCTCCCCATTCCGCGTGATTCCGAAGCCAAATTGCAGCACATTCTCCGTCATTCGGCGCAGATATTCGCCGAGCGAGGCTTCGGGGTCGCCTCCATCAGGGACATCAGTAGAGCTACCGGAATTTCGCTTTCAGGGCTCTACTACTATTTTGAGAGCAAACAGAAATTACTCTATCTTCTTCAAAAACATGCCTTTACTAGCATCCTGAACGAGCTTCAGCTCCGTCTGAGTTCTGCCAGTGATCCTCAAGAACGGCTCAGGCTATTTGTACAAAACCATCTGGAATACTTCCTCACGCACCCGGCTGAGATGAAGGTCCTCTCGCACGAAGAGGACGCTTTGGAAGAGCCTTACAAGAAGAAAATTGCGGCCATCAAGCGGCGCTACTACGGCTTGGCACGCGAAATCTTTGACAATCTAGCTGGTCGAGAGACTCTGTCCGGACTGAATCCCCGCGTTTCCGTGTTGAGCCTGTACGGCATGATGAACTGGGTCTACAAATGGCACAATCCCAGGGTAGATCCGCGTGCCGAAGAGCTGGCAGAAACCATCAGCGAGATCTTTTTGCGGGGCGTGCTTCACGGGCGCAACGGCGCCCGTCGTTTGCGAGATGAGGAATCGCGGCGGCTGGAGCCTTTTGAAAAAGAGGGTGCGGCAGATTGAGTGCGCCGATTCGTCACTAAGAAACTTAGAGTTCAGGAGACAAACGCATGGCAACTACTCAAGCCTTGGGGACAAGAGAGCTGGTGAAATACCGGGTCGAAGAGGGAATCGCGATATTCGAAATGGATGATCCCCCAGCCAACACGTATACCTACGAGATGATGCAACAGCTCGACACCGCCATTCTGACGGCGCGAATGGATGAAAATGTTCATGTCATCTTAATCCGGGGAACGGGCGAGAAGTTTTTCTCCGCCGGTGCGAGCATTCCCGTGCTCACCAAGGCCGATCCAACGTTTAAGTACTATTTCTGTTTGCATGCCAACGAAACATTGAGCCGGCTCGAGCAGACACCCAAACTTGTGATCGCAGCCCTGAATGGCCACACCGTGGGCGGTGGCCTGGAAATTGCCCTCGCGTGTGATATTCGCATCGCGAAAAAAGAAGGAGGCAAGATCGGTCTGCCGGAAGTAACTCTCGGTGTGCTGCCCGGAACAGGCGGCACGCAACGCTTCGCCCGCGTGATCGGGCGCGCCAAAGCGCTTGAACTCATGGCCACCGGACGAACTTTCAGTTTCGAGGAGGCACTCGAGATCGGTCTTATCCATTATATTTATGACCGCGAAAACTTCTGGGACAATGTGATGGCTTACGCGAGGCAATTCTGCCCGCCGAATAAGGCATCGCGCGCCGTCGGTCGGATCAAGCGCTCTGTCGTTACCGGCTTGGAGGTTGGCTTCGGTGAGGCGCTTGGAATCGAGAGGGAATTGCAGCAACTTCTCTTCACCAGCGAGGACGCCAAAGAAGGACTCGCGGCCTACGTCGAAAAGCGTGCCCCCAACTTCAAAGGGAAGTGACGCAGTTTCGAGGGCAAGTTAAGCTGTTCACATGAAAACACTGCCGGACCATTTGCGAAGAGGAATGAAACTCGTGATTGTCGGTTGCAATCCGAGCGAGTCTTCTGTCCGCGTCGGCCATTACTATGCCGGCCGCAGCAACCAATTCTGGCCGGCCCTCTATGAAGGGGGCGTCGTGCCGGAGCCGCTCGAATATCGCGACGACAAGCGTGTGATCGAGTTCGGGGTTGGGTTGACGGACCTGGTCAAGCGGCCCACGAAAGGCGTCGAAGAGCTAACCCGCCAGGACTTTGCCGAGGGGCGAATCGTGCTTTCTCAAAAGTTGGAGGAGTTCGCTCCTCATGTGGTGGCGTTCAATGGCAAGCTGACTTACGAACAGTTTGCGCAGAGGAAGTGCCGCTACGGTGAACAAAAGGATCTCCTATATGGTGCTCGCGTGTACGTGCTTCCGTCCACGAGCGGACAAAACACCCACGGCGCGCGTGAAAAACTGCAGCATTTTCGAAAGCTTGCACAGCTCGTGAAAAGTATCGAGAAAGAACGGGACGAGAAAGGGCACTGAGACGGAGTAATCCATGAGCAATGCACCACAGACAGCTCCTGCCGGGCCCGTAGTTCTTGAAACGCGGCACGATACGATCGTCGTGCTGTCGATGAATCGTCCCGATCGTTTGAACGCGTTGAACAACGAACTAGCCAGCACCCTGAATGATGCGCTCGCGCGCGTCGCGCTCGACGAATCCGTTCGCGTCGTCATCTTGACAGGTGCTGGGCGTGCCTTTTGCGCCGGCGGCGATCTTGGCCACATCCGCAAAGGCCGCGAGAGCGGCGATGTCAAACAGCTCGAGCCACTGCTCCGTTCAGGAATGCAGATGGTTCTGAAAATGCGCACGATGCCGCAACCTGTTATTGCTGCGGTCAACGGCCCGGCTGCCGGAGCGGGTATGAACATTGCGCTGGCTGCAGACTTTCGGATCGCGGCGGAGGATGCCACCTTTGGCCAGAACTTCGCCAAGGTGGGTTTGTTTCCGGATTACGGCGGCACATTCTTTCTTCCTCAGCTTGTGGGGCCGTCCATGGCGGCGGAACTGTTTTATACGGGCGACATGATCGATGCGCAGACGGCATTTCGTTTGGGGCTCGTCAATCGCGTTGTTCCCGCGGAACGGTTAGAAGCTGAAGTGAAAGCCTTCGCGCAGAAAATCGCCCAAGGCCCGCCACTTGCAATCCGCGCGACAAAGCAGGCTCTCTTCGGTAGCGGGCGGAAAGCGCTCGAAGAAGCGCTTGAAAATGAAGTGCAGCAGCAAATGAAGTGTTTTCCTTCGGAGGATTGCGGCGAAGGAATTCGCGCATTTTTCGAAAAGCGCCCCCCAAAGTTTCAGGGCCGGTAATCAGCGGGCTCGAGTATCACGTACGGGCGGGCAGTCGTATTGGGAATAGCAACGTAGTGCGAAAGGAATCTAAGGAGGACCAGGAATAATGCCCGCGACACGTTTGACGACTTTTGACGACTGGGTGGATCTGTTCCGTGTCTGGCAGAAGGATATCGGTGTGGCCTATCCGGAAATCACGAGTTACCAATTCGAAGCAAAATTTGGGCCAACGCGTTCCAACGAAATTGAGTTCGGGGCTTACAAGGGCCGTTCCAAATGGGAAAAACTCGTCCAGATTCCCGACCAGCGAATGCGCGATGCCTTGCTTAACCTCATCGTCTATCAGGGGGACACGGAATTCGCCTCGGTCGAGCAGCAGCGCCGGCTTTTTGAGAATGCGCCCAGCGAACACGACCGGCAATCTCTGTGCCGCGTTGTCACGGAAGAAATGCGCCATGGCTGGCAGATGTGCTACCTGCTGATGAATCACTTCGGCTACGGCGGGCGCG
>Ga0209118_1000630_pt1 | contig 18426 bp, 13 predicted proteins | sample BlaSpr_A8_Ref_M1_FD_187988 | JGI IMG/M metagenome (GOLD analysis project Ga0209118, IMG submission 187988) | Forest soil microbial communities from Thunder Bay, Ontario, Canada - Black Spruce, Ontario site 2_A8_Ref_M1 (SPAdes) (version 2) | ecosystem: Environmental > Terrestrial > Soil > Boreal...
TCGGGCAGTACCGGGGCGAGGATCTGCAGCACCGCGGCCTCGCCGTAGTTGCGCCAGGCCTCGGCCTTCTTCTCCATGGCCAGCGCTTCGGCCAGCCCCTGCGCCTGGCGGATCTGGGCCTCGGCGATGCCGCGCGCGCGGTCAGCCTCGGCCTGGGCCAGGCCCGTCGCCCTGATGACCTCCGCCGCCGCCAGCCCCCGCGCCTTCTCGCCCTCCGCCACCGTGGCGAGGCGCGAGCGCTCGGCCTCAGCCCCGGTCTCGATCATCTGGCGCTGGGCGGAGGCCAGGGTCTCGATCTCGTAGCGCTTGGCGTCGGCCTGGCGCTTGACGGTGGCGTCGAGCTCCTTCTCCCGGCGCTTGATCTCCTGCTCCTCGATCTGGATCTGCATCGTCTTCTTCTGCAGCTCGTAGGCCATCTCGGCATCGGCGCGCTTGCGGTTGGCGATCGTCTGCTGCTCGGCGATCGCTTGCGCAGCCTGGGAGTTGGCGATCTCCGCCGCCCGCCGCGCCCCGGCGTCGGCTTCCTGCTGGCGGCGGCTGCGGTCGGCCTGGGCCTCGGCGACGGCGGCGTCGCGTTTCGCCTCGGCTTCCTGGGCGAGGCGCTGCGCCTCCGCCTGGCGCTCGCGGGTCTCGCGCTCGGCGTCCGCCTGGGCGATGGCGGACTCCTTGGCCGCCACCGCCTCCGCCACCGAGGCGGTGCGCTTCACCTCGGCGATGCGCGGCTTGCCCAGGGCCTCGAGGTAGCCGTGCTTGTCGCGGATGTCGCGGATGGTGAACGAATCGATGCCGAGGCCCATGTTGCCGAGGTCGCCGGCGGAGATCTCCTGCACCTTCTGGGCGAACTGGTCGCGGCTCATGTAGATGTTCTCGACCGTCAGGGTGCCGAGGATGCCGCGCAGGTGCCCCTGCACCGTCTCCAGGGCGATCTTCGCGATCTCCTCCGGGCGCTTGCCGAGGAAGCGCTCGGCGGCGGCATGCAGCGACGCCTCGTCTTTCTTGATCTTGATCTGGGCCACGCCGTCGACCGCGATGGGCACCCCCTGCGAGGTGTAGACCTCCGGCGTCGTGACCTCGAGGGTCATCACCTCGAGCGAGAGGCGGTTCCAGGTGTGGAACAGCGGGATCACCATGCCGGCGCCGCCGCTGATGAAGTTCACCTTGCCGCGGCCGGAGACCACGATCACCTCGTTGGGTCCGGCCTTCTTGAGGAATGCGAGGTAGGCGATGACATAGCCGACCGCCACCACCGCCAGCACCGCCACCGCCCCGAGCACCAGCACCGAGCTCAAACCGAAGCTGCCCATGACATCGTTCCTTCCTGCAACGCTGAGCGTCGCGCGCGTCGCCTGTGTCTCGTCAAGTCTGCCGCCGGTCCGAAGGCGAAGGCGGGTGCGGCGGGTCTTGCGCCGTCGCCGGCGGCGCCCCGGCTCTGGCGGTGCCGGCAGTGGCGCGACCGGCGCCATCGACGCCATCGGCGCCATGAGCCCGATGGGCAGATGCCGCGGCCGGTTCGGCCCTGACCATCAGGGTCGGCCCGGTCGCCACGATGGTGACCGTGGCGCCGCGTGCTACCGCCATGCCATTCACCTCGCGCGCCGGCGCTGCATAGCGCTCGCCGCCGGTGATCGTCATCGCCTCGCCGACACCGCCCGCCGGGATCGGCACGGTCACCTCGGCGGCGGCGCCCTCGAGATCTGCGAGCCAGATCAGGCTCGAGGAGGTCGCGCCGCGGACCAGGCGCCAGCCGGCGTAAGTCACGGCGTAGGCGGTGAGCAGGGCGGCCGGCACGGCCATCGCCAGGCTGGCGCCGTCGCCGGCGCCGAGCGCCGCCTTGGCGATCAGCCCATAGCCGCCGAGGGCGGCGACCAGCGTGGCCAGCGCCAGGGGCGAGAAGAAGGGGAAATGGAAGCTCGCCGCCGCCGGCGCCGTCGCGTGCACCGCGCCGTGGCCGACGCCGCCAATGCCGTAGGCCGTCTCGCCGTGGCCGGCCTGGTCGGAATGCCCGCCGTGGCCCCCACCATCCGCCGAATGCGCCGCAGGTCCGGCGCCGCCGCCGGAGTCGTGGCCTCCAGAGTCGTGGCCGCCGAAGTCCGAAGCGTGGCCGAGGAACGCCGCCAGCACGACGTACAGGCACCCCAAGCCGGCAAACGCCATGTACACCAACGTCAGCAATCGCACCTCCGCCGGCCGCTCTCGCGCCGCATCGCCGTGCCGGATCCCTGAGGGGATTCTATGCTCGAGTACTCCCCACCGGAAATCCGGCTGCATTCGGCCGCCGATCCTTCGGCCTCATCGGCGTTGCGATCTGCCGGGAGAGCCCTCCGGAGCGCCCCACCACCGGTTCCCAGCCTCCGGCGGCGGGAGCTTGGACCGAGAAATCCATGTCAACGAGCCAGTTACAGGATTCCAGGCGGTACGCAGATCCCAAGGGTGTAACGCGTAACGCGATTGGCTCCACCCCTATTGTTGACAAATACTTGAAACACGCTTATGTTCTATTCAGTATTTCTGCCGTCAGTGGTGGCGAAGAAGGTCGTCAGGGCCGAAAGGAGAAGCCTTGTCGAAGCCGCACCCCAACCCGCGGCCAGCTCCGGAGCTGGTGCCGCTTCTCATAGCTGTCGATACCTCCCTCGCAGCGCGAGCTGCCGGTTCAGCCGATGTCGATCCCGTGGCCACGGGCGATCGCTTCCGGTATGCCGGCGCCGATCCCAGAGGCAACGCTGCCGGCCAGCGCGAGCTCGCCCTGCTCCATCCACCGTCGTGAGACAGACGCAGGACGCAGGAGGGTAAAGTCATGTATTACAACGCATTGGGCGAGAGAGTCTCGAGGAGACGCTACCGAGAGATGCTCGCCGCGGCCAAGAACCGGCGCGAGCTGATCGCGGCAGGTCTCCACAACCGGCGAGACCTGTTCAAGATGGGGCTGCTGACCGGGACCGGGATGCTGGTGGCCAAGAACGGGTTGAGCGCCCGGGCCTGGGCCCAGAGTCCGCAGTTTCAGCAAGGGACGCCCAATCTCTGCGCCGGGGCGGGCCTGCCGGCCAGCCCGCCGACGAGGTCGTTCGTCGTGCCGCTGCCGATCATGCCGGTCGCGCAGACGGTCTCTTCGCTGAGCCCGGCGCCGACGATCGCCCCAAACGTCGCTGCCGGAGAGGTGCGCGCGGCGCCGCACCAGGCCCCGGGCCTCGGATTCCCGTTTCCGCCGCCCAAACTCTATCGATTTACCCAGCATTCGATTCAGGTCTCCCAGTCGCCGGACCTTCCCTTGCAGACCATCTGGGGCTTCGACGACGGCGTTCACGCCAGCAGCCCCGGCCCGACGTACGTGGCCCACTATGGCGTGCCGCAACTGACGCGCAACATCAACGCGCTGCCGCCGGTGACCCAGAACGGCGGCTTCGGCATGCCTTCCGTCACCACCCATCTCCACAACGCGCACAACCCATCGGAGAGCGACGGCAATCCCTGCGATTTCTACGAGATCGGGCACTTCTGCGACCAGTACTATCCCAACGTGCTGGCCGGGTTCAACTCCGACCACGCGCCCAACGGCGACATCAACGAGGCGCTCAGCACGCTGTGGTATCACGACCACCGCGTGGATTTCACGTCGCAGAACACCTACAAGGGACTGGTGGGGTACTACCTGCTGTTCAACCAGTTCGACACCGGCAACGAGTCGACCGGTTTCCACCTGCCGAGCTTCCCGCAGTTCGACGTCCCGCTGGTGTTCGCCGACAAGGTCTACGATCCGACCAGCCACCAGCTGGCCTTCGATCTCTTCAGCCTCGACGGCATCATGGGCGACAAGTTCCTGGTGAACGGCCAGATCCAGCCCTTCTTCCAGGTGCAGCCGCGGCGGTATCGCTTCCGCCTGCTGGACACGGGCCCGTCGCGCTTCTTCGAGTTCTTCCTGACCGACCTCAACAACCTGAGCGCCAACAACCCGTTCTACGTGATTGGCAACGACGGCAACCTGCTGCCGGCGCCGGTTCAGGTGCAGAGCGTCCGCATCGGCGTCGCCGAGCGGGTGGACGTGATCATCGACTTCAGCCAGTTCGCCGGCAAGACCATCTACCTGGAGAACCGGTTGAACCAGCTCAACGGCATGGGTCCGGTCAACGCGGGGCAGTGCACGGATTCGAACGGCAACCCGGTGCCCACCATGCTGGCTGCCGGACAGGGCAACCTGCTGCTGCAGTTCCGGGTCAGCGGGACGCACGTCCACGATGGCAGCGCGGATCCCGCGACGCAGACGTTCTACCAGCTCCCGAGCACCAACGCGGAGCCCAGGATCACGCGGACCTTCAAGTTCGACCGCTTGAACGGCCAGTGGTCGGTCAACGGCCAGTTCATGGACTGCCACACCTTCCGCTTCCAGGTGCAGCAGAACAGCGTCGAGAACTGGATCCTGGCCAACGCCACCGGCGATTGGACGCACCCGGTCCACATTCATCTCGAGGAGCACCAGATCCTCTCGCGCAACCGTCAGCCGCCGCCGCTGGCGGTCGAACGCTCGCGCAAAGACGTGACGCAGCTGCACCCCAACGAGCGCGTGCTGCTGTTCTTCCGCTTCCGCGACTGGCTCGGCAAGTACCCCATCCACTGCCATAACGTGGTGCACGAAGACCACGCCATGATGGGGCTCTGGCACGTGCAGGCGGAGGGGGACGACGTGCTGGTGCCGTAGGCGCCGGCGCGCAACCGCGTTGTCCAGGAAGGAAGCAGAAAGGAGACAGGCGAGTCATGTATGAACCTTCGAGAAGAAAGCTCTTGAGCCTGGCGGCCTTGGCACCGTTCGCCGGCGTCGCCGGCGCCGTCGGCGAGCAGCTCGGCTGGGGACCCGCGGGCAACGTGCCGGCGATGCTGGCCCGCAAGACCTCCTGCACCGTCAACGCCATCAGTCTCCTGCGCGCGGCCGAGGCAAGAGATCCCGCGGTCGCCGGCAAGATCAGGCTCAGCCCACCCTTGGCCGGCTCCGCCGGGGTCATGGCGGTGCCCCACGTCACCAACTGCTCCGTAGTCTGGAAGTTCGCCGAGAACCGGGAAGGCGCCAAGCAGTTCCTGACCCCGAAGTGGAAGTGAAGCGAATCGCGGAGAAGTGGAAGCAGGTCTGACCACGGTCCTCGTGCCAGCCGCACGCGCTGTCAGGTTTCGGCCTACACGCGGCTGCTGTCTTGGACTACGGCGATTTGGGGCCTGCGCCGATGCCGCGCGCCAGTGATCCGCGTCACACTCGTCGCCATGGAAGGGACAGCGCATCGAAGTCCCTCGAGAGAGGAGTCCAGATGGACTCGCGACCCTATCGACGCCGGGCCACCGGCGAGTTGGCAATCGATCCGGCGCTGTACGAGCTGGTGATGCACACCGGCGCGCTCCTGGATCGGCTGCTCTGCGGGCGCTCGTCGCCGATGCCCGAGCAGCTGCCGCCGCCTGGCCCCTGGGCCCCGGCGCCGCTGCCCGCTCCTGACTGCTAGCCTCCGGTAGACCTCCCGGCGCCCTCCGGATCTCCATGCGACAATGCGGTCGCCATGGCCGACTCCTCCTCGATCGCGCTCCCCGCGCTCCACGCGCCCGCCGCCCAGCGGGCGGTCCGTCCCTCGCTTGCCGCGCGCCTGCCGCGTGCCGCTGCCGGCGGCGCGCGGCGAGAGGTCGAGCCGGAGGAGGTCCTGGACCGCTTCGTCGAGTGGACCGCGGACGCCGGCTTCGCGCTTTACCGGGCGCAGGAAGAGGCGCTGCTCGAGATCGCCGCCGGGCGCCACGTCATCCTCAACACCCCGACCGGCTCCGGCAAGTCGCTGGTCGCCCTGGGGCTCCACTTCAAGGCGCTCTGCGAGGGACGGACCTCCTTCTACACCAGCCCGATCAAGGCCCTGGCGAGCGAGAAGTTCTTCTCGCTCTGTGACGACTTCGGCGCCGAGAACGTCGGCATGCTGACCGGCGACGCCGCCATCAACCCGCGGGCGCCGATCGTCTGCTGCACCGCCGAGGTGCTCGCCAACATGGCGCTGCGCCGGGGCGAGGAGCTCGACGCCCCCTACGTGGTGATGGACGAGTTTCACTACTACTCCGATCCCGAGCGCGGCGTCGCGTGGCAGATCCCGCTCATCACCTTGCCGCACACCCGCTTTCTCCTGATGTCGGCGACGCTGGGCGACATGAGCGCCATCGCCGAGCGGCTGCGGGCGCAGACCGGGGTCGAGGTGGCGCTGGTGACCTCCGCCGAGCGCCCGGTGCCGCTCGATTTCGAGTACCGCGAGACGCCACTGCACCTGACCATCGAGGACCTGCTCGGCGCCGGCAAGGCGCCGATCTACGTCGTCAACTTCACCCAGCGCGAATGCGCCGAGCTGGCGCAGTCGCTGACCAGCCTGAAGATCGCCGGCCGCGAGGAGCGCGACCGCATCCGCGAGGCGATCGGCGGCGCGCGCCTGGACACGCCGTACGGCAAGGAGTTCCGGCGCTTCCTGTCCTTCGGCATCGGCGTCCATCATGCCGGGCTGCTGCCGAAGTACCGGTTGCTGGTCGAGCAGCTGTCGCAGCAGGGGCTGCTGCGGGTGATCTGCGGCACCGACACCTTGGGCGTCGGCGTCAACATCCCGATCCGCACCGTGCTCTTCTCCCGCCTCGCCAAGTTCGACGGCAAAAAGATCGCCATGCTCTCGGTGCGCGACTTCCAGCAGATCGCCGGCCGCGCCGGACGCAAGGGGTTCGACGACCAGGGGAGCGTGGTGGCGCAGGCGCCCGAGCACATCGTCGAGAAGCGCCAGGCCGAGCGGCGGGCGGAAGAAGGCAAGAAGCGGCGCAAATCGGGCGCGGCGGGCACACCGAAAGGCGAGGTGTCATGGAGCCGCGAGACCTTCGACAAGCTGATCTCGCGGCCCCCCGAGACCTTGAGGTCGCGCTTCCGCGTCACCCACGGCATGGTGCTCAACCTGCTGCAGCGCGACGCCGAGCGCGATGACCCGTCGCGGCGCAATTTCGACAGCCTGCGCGAGCTGATCGCGCGCTGCCACGAGGACGAGGGGAGCAAGCGGCGGCTGCTCTCGGAGGCGGCGGTGCTGGTGCGCTCGCTCTATCGCGCCGGCGTCGTCCACCTGGCGCGCGACACCGCCCGGCGCTACCTCTGGGTGGTGGTCGACGCCGATCTGCAATGGGACTTCTCGCTCCACCAGGCGCTGTCGCTGTTCCTGATCGAGGCGCTGGTCCAGCTCGACCAGCAGGCCGAGAGCTATGCCGCCGACGTGGTCAGCCTCGTCGAAGCGGTGCTCGAGGACCCCGAGGTGGTGCTGCGGCGGCAGGTGGACAAGCTCAAGCAGGAGCTGGTCGCGCGCCTGAAGGCCGACGGCGTGGCCTACGAGGAACGCATGGAACGGCTCGAGGAGGTCGGCCCGCCGCAGCCGCCGCAGCCGCTGGTCGACTTCTTTCATGGCGCTTTCAACCGCTTCCGCGGTGACCACCCTTGGGTTGGCGGGCGCGACATCCGCACCAAGCTGATCGGCCGCGAGATGCTGCTGGACTACCTGGGCTTCGGCGATTTCGTCAAGCGCTACCACCTCGAGCGCAGCGAGGGCGTGGTGCTGCGTTACCTCTCCCAGCTCTACAAGACCCTCAAGCAGAGCGTCCCCGAGGCGGCGCGAACCGAGGCGGTGTTCGACGCCCTGGGATTCTTCCGCGCCCTGATCGAGCGCACCGACACCAGCCTCCTCGAGGAGTGGGAAGAGCTGCTGCATCCCGAGCTGCGGCGGGTGCGCGCGCAGGAGCACGAGGCCGCCGAGGCGCTGTGGATCCGCGAGCTGATCGCCGACCCCAAGGCCTTCGGCGCCCGCGTGCGGGCCGAGATGCACCTGCTGGTGCGGACGCTGGCGGCGCGCGACTGGGAGGCGGCGGCCGAGTCGGTGCAGGGCGGGACGGCGGCCGCCGAAGCCGGCGAAGAAGCGTCGTGGGACGCCGAGCGCTGCGAGCGCGAGATGACGCCGTTCTTCGCCGAGTACGGCGAGCTGCTGTTCACGCCCGAGGCGCGCCGCCACCAGTTCACCCACATCCAGCGCACCGGCGACCGCACCTGGGAGGTGCGCCAGACCCTCCTCGATCCGCAGGGCGACAACCTGTGGGCGATCGCCGGCGAGATCGATTTGCGCGACCCGCACGCCCTCGAGGGCCCGCTGGTCCGTCTGCACCGCATCGGGCCTTAGCTGGCGGCGCTGCCGTTTAGCGCCGCGGCGGCTCACCGGTGCCGCCGGCTCGCGTCCTGGTGGCTTCGGGCGGGGGCGGCGGCGCGGCCTCCGCTGGCGCGAAGATCGACAGCGGCGACGGCGCCGGCATGCGTTTGGGGCCCGTGGCCGGCGTTGCGGCCGGGTTGGCAGCGGACACGGCTGCCGCGACGCCGGCGGTTGGCGCGGCTGCCGCGGCCGGCACGACCGAGGCGGCGGGGATGCCGGCGGCGCCGGTGCCCACGGCACGCAGCTCGGCTTCGAGGTCGGCCTCGCTGACGTAGGGGAGCTGGCGGTGCTGGTAGCTCTCCGCCTGCGCGACGAGACGGTTGAGCAGGCGGGAGTAGCGCCAGTCGAAGACCAGGCGCTTGATCTCGGGATAGAAGATCGCGGCTGCCGCCAGCACGAAGGCGAAGGCGTCCTCGAAGATCGGGATGAAAGGCGCCTTGACGATCAGGCCGCCCACCGTCAGGCCGGCGAGCCCCAGCGCCAGGCGGGACAGCGGGTCCCCCTGGCGCCAGAGGCCGTAGCTGCCGAGCTCTAGGCGCGTCTGGGCCGCCGCCGCCCGCGCGAACTGCGGCAGGGCGGTCTCGAGAATCTCGTTCTCGAGCTCGCGCCAATAGGCGGGCGCGCCGCCGGCCTCCTCGTAGCAAGGTTTGATCTCGGCCAGCTTGTGGCGCGCGATCTCGGCGAGCTTCGCCGCCGCCTCTTCGTCGTCGGCCGGCAGGCTGCGCCGGCGGTGCTCGCAATCCCCGAGCACCGCGAACAGCACGGGTCCGAAGTCGTACTCACGACCGGCAAGGTTCAACATGGCGGGACATCCCAGGTCACGGATTCGGGTTCGGCGGGTTGGGCGCGGGAGTCTGCGCCTCGGCGTCGCGTCCCTGCTGGTAGCGCAGCACCCCGAGCTGCTGCAGCAGCCGGTTGCCGTCGATGATGATGTTGCCGTTCGGCAGCTTCGGGATCTGGCGGATCTCCTTTTTCTGCAATGCCTCGATCAGCTGCAGGTTGACGTAGGCGTCGCCGGCGCTGCTGTTGAGCGCGGCCCGCTCGCGGCGGATGCCTTCGGCGCTGGCGCTGCGCTCGGCCAGGGTGGCCTGCGCCTCCTGTTGCCGTTTGACCACGTAGGCGTCGGCTTCCCGCTTGGCCTGCTCGAAGCCGCCCTGGGCCGCGGTAAATTCCTGGGTGAGCTGGGCCACCCTGGACTGCAGGTTGGCCTGGTTGGCCTCCTGGGTGGCGTGGATCTCTGCTTCCAGCTTCTCCGCCTGCTTCTCGGCCTCCTTGCGCGAGTTGATCAGCCGCTGGTACTCGTGCTTGAAGGAGAAGTCGCCGAGCAGCACCGACTCGACCATCACGCCGTAGGGCTGCAGCCTGCCGTTCAGTAAATTGGTGGCGTCCGTGGCGGCGGCGAAGCGCAGCTTGGGATTGTAGAACTCCTCCGAGTCGAGACGGTTGAGCACGTCGCGAACATAGGTGCGGGCCAGCGGCCGCACCAGGCGGGTCTCGACCTCGTCGCTGCTAGGCGCCACGTCCTTCCAGATCGAGCCGATGCGGCTGGGATCGATCCGCCAGCGCACCGTGACGTTGGTCTCGATGTCATTGCCGTCGCGCGTCTTGAACCGCAGGTCGTCCTTCTCGCGGCGGTTGCCGCTGCTGGTGTCGGCATTCATGATCAGGCTGCGCTGCGAGATGTCATAACTGTTCCAATCGTTGACGAAGGGCAGGAAGAAATAGGTGGCGCCCGCCGGCTTGATCTCGAGCGAATGGGTGACCTTGTTGAACACCACCCCGACCTCGGTGGGCCCGGTGTGGTGCGGCGTGCAGGCAGACGCGCCGAGCGCCGGCACAATTAGAACGATTAGCAAGAGGGAGGTGCTGCTAAGATGGCGTCGCATGACTTTCGTTCTCCGCGGTGGCCGCGAGCTGCGGGTCAGAAAATAGATCGGTTTTCAGTGGCTGGACACGATTTTCGAGAAGTCGGTGGGATCTTCCGAGATGTAGATCGGTCCCTTGATGCTGTTGAGCAGGGCGAGGCCGCGGCGCAGGCGCAGCAGCTTGTCGGAGCCGGCGCCTTCCATCGCGCGGTTGATGGCCTCGGTGCCGGAGGCCTCGGCGCTGCGCACCAGCAGGTCGGCCTCGGCGCGCCGCTGGCGCTCGTAGAGCTCTTTCTTGGCGTTGATCTCGGTGATCTGCGCCGCGAACTCGGCGGCCTTGATGCGGATCAGGTTCTGGCCCTGGGTGGCGACCTGGTTGAGGCGCGTCTGCACCTCGGCCTGGCGGGCCAGGGCGCGGTTGGTGAGCACCGACTGGTCCTGGATCTTCTTCTGCTCGGTGAGCGCCTGGAACGTCGCCGGGTAGTCGTACTGGCGGATCAGCACGTCGGCCAAGGCGAGGCCGTTGTCGGCGAGGTTCTTGGCCAGCGCCGCCTTGAGCGCGGCGACCCGTTGCAGGCGCTCGCTGCCGTAGAACTGCTCCGCCAGCAGTTCGCCGAGGAACTGCTTGACCAGCGGGTCGGTGAAGCGCACCACCACCGCTTCCTCGTAGGCGTTGCCGAAGCCGAACTTGGAGACCACCAGGAACGGGTCCTTGATGTGATAGAGCACCGTCACATCGAGGTCGACCGGGTAGCCGTCGACAGTCGGCACCTTGATGGCGGCGCCCTTGAGGTGGCCGGCGCCGGTCTCCTGCGGGTTGTTGGTGAACTCGACCACCTGCAGGTCGTGCGGGAAGGTGCGGATCTGCTCGTAGCCGCTGATCTCGCGGCGGTAGCCCGGGCGCACCAGCTCCTTCTGCAGCCCCTTGTGGGCGCCGAAAGCGACCTGGCGCATGCCGATGCGGTCGGGCGGCACGTAGGTCAGGAGGCAGGCGCGGACGAGCAGCAGCGGCACCAGCACGGCGGCGAGCGGCAGCGCGACGCGGCGCAGCCGGCCGCGCAGCCTGTCGCGCAGCATCTGCAGCAGCGGCGATTGGACGCGAAAACGAGGCACGGCAGGATTGGGCATGATGGTTCCAGTCTGGCGGCCGCGGACGCGGCCCGTCGATGGGGGTACGGCGCCTACTATATCACTATTGCTTCAGGGTTTTCTCGTCGCCGTGCCGGGATCGTTACGATTCTCGCGCCAGACAGGGTGGTTGAAATGGAGGACGAAATCGCCGTTGTACGAAGCCACCGCGTTGTCGAAGGTGATCTTTCCGATCTCGCGCCAGCTCGAAATCAGACGCCGTTGATAGATCGGCGTACCGCGCGTGACGCCGTCGTCGGAGGTCTCGATCCGAAATGTGAGCGTCCGCTTCGGTTGCGGGTCCCCGCGATCGAAGATCTGCGCGAGGATCTCGTCCCGGAAATCCAGGCCCGGCGCGGCGAGGACCGGCTGCGACGGAGCGACCGAGAGTCGCATGAACTCGGGGGCGCGTGTCGGCTCCCCTGGCGGCTTGCCCAACTCGGCGATCTGGTAGAGCTGGCGGATCGAGGGTTGCTTGTCCGCACGCAAGAAGACCGCACCCGTGACCAGGAAGGCAGGAATCCCGAGGAAGCCACGCTTCCAGGAGCGAGTATTGGGAGCATTCTGCAGCACCGCCTCGTTGATGCTCTTGCTGTCGTCACCGCCTAAATCCTGCTGGGTGATGAAGTTGGCCGTGGGAAGGGGGTCGGCGTGCTCGGGGTCGGTCGTCGGGTAGACCCGCCCGGCGAGAGCGAGGGAACGAGTGTGCCCGGACCGCGTCTCCGTGCAGCAGGTCGAATAGCGTCCGACCACCAGGCCACGGCTGCCCTGGCGAAAAAACCCGCTGTGACCGGTGTCGCCGGTGATTTCCCAGATGCCGGTCAGGCAGACAGCGTTGGGATGCACCAGCCGGCGATACCCCTTGCCGTCCGGTCCCCAGCGCAGATCCGCATGGGAGCCGACCACGCGCCTCGCTGCCTGGAGGAACGGGTAAGCCTTGCCAGACGGCAGCACCCCTCGGACGAGGCCACCTAGCGTGACTTCGTAGCGCGGCAGCGCCGGGGCGCCCGCCTCGCCCCAGACTCGTTGGTAGGGGTTGGCGAAGATGGCCTTGCGGACCTCGCTGAAGCGAGATCCGGCGAAGCGAGCATCCTCCGGCGTGAGGCCCTCGATTCCCAGTGGTTCCGGTGGCATCCGATTCCCTCCGTGTCCGAGCTACGGTCCTCAGCCCACGCCCTGGGCAGGGTAGGGGAAGGCGGCGGGCGCCGGCAGGGTGGTGTCGACGTAGGCCTGCATCGCCGCGTCGCAGACCGCGTAGCCGACGTGAAACACCATCGCGCGGTAGCCGCCGCCCGAGAGGCAGAGAGCGATCCCCGGCTGGGGACCGGGAGGCGGGCCTTGCGGCTCGTCCGCCGCCTTGGTGGTCACCACTCGCTCCGGCGCCGCTTGGGCGACTGGGTATCCACTCCCACGACCGGTGGAACCCCGGCTCCCGGGATCGGGCCGCCCGCGCCTCCTGCGATCTCTTCGTCGTTCGCCATGGTCACGAACTCCTTCTCGGCAGTTTCTCGGGTCGCAAGGCCGGGCGCCGGCCGGCCGCGTCAAAACGTTTTCGTTTGTTGTCTTAAAGAAACTCTATCACGCCCCCCGGGCACAGCTGCCCAACTCCGCGCCAATTCAAAATCCTGAACTGAGGGTAGTGCTACAAGTGCAACGTACTATAATTAGGGGGTATTCGTGTCTAGACAAGCGCGGCGCTGAGGGGTCCGTCCCTGCACGCCCTTTCCCTCTCGCCCAGGCACCCTGCGCCGCGCGGGGAGCAGACCCATGAGCCAGCCAGCAGAGGATGCCAGCCCTGAGCCGTCCGCTCGCCGGCGCCCCAAGCTGCGGGGGCCGATCCTCGTCGTGCTCGCGTTGTTGCTCGCGCTCGGCGTGATCCAGCTCCTGTATGCGAAACAGAAGCACGACTACCTGATCCGCAGAGACTTCCGCCTGCTCGAGGCCATGGGCAAGAAGGTCACCAAGGCATTCGCCAACCAAAACCGGGTGGTGAAGTCCTTGGCCGAGCTCCAGGTGCCCCCCGGCGAGAGTCCCAAAGCCGTCCTCAGCCAGCTCTACGACTATCTCGACCTCAAGCTGCACGTGGTGGAGTGCCCAGAGCCGGCCCCGCCGATCGCGCACGATGGCCTGCATCAGAGCCTGGACCAGGTGCAGAACGGCTACCGCCTGAGCCTCCGTTTTGAAGGGAAGGCGAACGAGAGACGGATCTGCGGCTCGGTGGACCTCCAGGAGCTGCTGGGACCCCTCTTCGGCTCCCGCTCCCAGCAGGCCTTCGACACCGTGCTGGTGGTGCGGGAGGAGGATGGGGAGCTGGTCTACCAGCCCCCCGAGCAACAGCCCGAGATCGGCATCCACCGCTTCGATCTCCTGCTCGAGACGGCGGACCTGCCGAAGCCGAAAGGCGATGACAAGGCCGCTGGTGGGACCTTCCATGCTGCTCTGCGCACCCTGACCGGCCCACGCCACCAGCTCGACGTAGAGGTTCGTGGTCGGGGGTTCAAGCTCTTTGCCCAGCCGGTGCGCGTGCCCGTCCCCGCCGTGGCCGGGAGCCAGCCGTCGGCAGCAAGCAATCGAGAGGCCAAGAACGAGAAGGACCACCAGACCTGGCTGATCTGCGGACTGGTGTCGAACGAGAAGATCCTCTTCGACAGCCTCAAGGTTCCGCCCTCATTGCTGGGCGCCGGCCTGGCAGTGCTGGTGCTCGCTCTCACCAGCTGGCCCCTGCTCAAGCTCAAGCTGCTCGGCGAGAGGCAGCGCGTTCGCCTCGTCGACCTGCTGATGATCGCCCTGTGCAGCCTGCTCGGAGCCTCCCTGTTGACGCTCATGGTGCTCGACCACAACCTTCATCGGGAGCTCGAGCGGCTATCCGACAAGCACCTCCATCGGTTCGCGAAGGACATGGCCGCGCACGTAGAGGAGGAAATCAACAATGACTACCGTGAGCTCGTGGCGCTGGAGACAGGCCCGGCCGAACCGCGCGCCTACCGGCGCTGGGAGACATTCAGGCTCGTCAGCCTGGCGGGCCTGGAGACGCGCTGGTGGTGGTCAGGAGATGTGTTCACCTCTCCCCCGTCGCCAGAGGCCAACGAGTTTGTTCGGAGCACGCTGCGAGGAGCGCTGTGGCCGGCGCCTGCCGCCGGGGACCGGCACGATGCTGCCGGCGCGCCGGCCAGCGAGGGCTCCTTTGTGCTCAAGCCGATGGCCAGCGTCTGGCGGGGTGTCCAGGAGGCGATACTCGTCAAGCCGGCCTTGGGCAAGCCGGATAGTCTTGCTCTCCTCGAAGTGCCGATGGTGTCGGCGATCCGCCCCTTGCTCCCACCGGGATTCGAGTTCTCGGTGATCGATCAGAAGGGCACGGTTCTCTTCCACTCGGATCCCGAGCGCAACACCTCGGAGAACCTGTTCGACGAGACCGACGGCGATCGGCACCTGAGGTCCGCGGTGTTCGCCCGTCAGAGCGTGACCATCGACCTGCCCTACTGGGGTGACGACTATCGGGCCAGCATCGTGCCGGTTCAAGGACCATCGAGATGGATGATCGTCGCCTTGCGCGCCAAGGACAGGATCGAGGCCGCCAACCTGGAGACCGTCCTCACGGCGCTCATCTTTCTCGTCACCTACTTGGCCGCTTTCGCCCTGGTCCTGGCGGCGGTCGCCCTGGTCCGCCCCGGCTACCGCGCGGAGTGGCTCTGGCCCGATCCGGAGCGGACCAACGATTACCTCCGCCTCATCGCCGTCGATCTTCTTCTCTGCGCCGCCTTCATCCTGGCGGCCTTCGCCCTCCCTGGAGACGATCGGCTCGTCTGGGTCGCAGGGCTGCTGCCTCTCATTGCCCTGGTCATGGGGTATCTGCAGTTGACGCGCCGCGGGCGCCGGAGCCCGACCAGAGTGACAGCCGGGGCCCTGGGCCTCACCTTGCTTGGGATCTGGGTGCTCTTCGCGACTCTCGGACCCGACAGGCGCCTGTTCGTCCCGACCTTGCCGCTGCTTGCAGCCGCCTACCTGGTCTTCGTCCAGCCAAGGCGGTGGCGCCGGTTGACCGGCCACGGGTCTCTCCCCCTCTCGCTGGCCTACCCGGTGCTGGGGCTCCTGACCCTCGTCCTCACCGCGGTCCTCCCGACACTCTGTATCTTCAAGATGGCGCAGACGATTCAGACCAATTCTCTGGTCAAGCTCGGCCAGCTCGAGCTCGCCAAGGAGCTCGACGAGCGTCGAGTCCTGGCGTCGAGGGTCGTCCTCGACGAGCTGCGGCGGCCGAAGCCTCGTCGTCCGGACCCTCTCGGGTTCGACACGGCAGCCGCTCCTGACGGAGACGCGTGCGCCAATCTGCCTGGCGACCAGCGGCTCGCGTGCCGGGTCGGCACGAGCTTGAGCTTCTATGGGAACTCCTTCTTCCACACCCACCTCGAGAGCCCGGAGCGCGACGAACCAGCCTCAGATCATGTCGCTCCGGCTCTGCTGCCCGAGATCCTGGCGGACTGGCTGCCCGCCTATTCCGTCTACACCGCGAAGACCCGCGAGCTGGTGCGCGACCAGGCCGCCGACTGGCACTGGGACCGCCACGACGACCAGCTGGAGCTGGAACGACCCGGCCTGGGGCTCAAGCTCGTGTCCTCACTGCCGCGAACGTTGCTCTTCGTCGCCGCCCTCCCCACGGCCGGCCCGCCTGGCCCGGATTTCTCACGCAAGGTTCAGGCTAGCGAGGCGCAGAGCTTCGGCGGCGCCATCGTCGCTTTCGTGGAGGCGATCCTGTTGCTGGCGCTCCTGGCGGGGCTCGCCTACTTCATCTCGCGGCACGTCTTCTTGATCGACCTCTTCGAGCCCCTCTGGTCGGGGCAGGAAGGAGAGCTGGCCGCCGCAGCCGGCGGCAATCTATTCCTGGTCAGCCGGCGCCCGCCGTGGCGCTTCCGGGATCCCGAGGGGAGCTTCTTCCGCCTGCACTGCAAGGATCTCGAGGACGACCCACCCGACTGGCCGACCCCCTACCTGCTGCGCTCGTTGCCCGACCGCGACGTCCTCGTCGCTGGTTTCGAGCACCGCATCGCAGAGCCCTCGTTCAACGACCGCAAGCTCGCTCTGCTAGAAGCCCTGGTCCGGGACCGGACGGTCGTCGTCCTCTCCGCGGTGAGCCCCACGCCGCTCGCCGCGCGGCCGGACGTCGATGCCGGCGGAGGCGGGGAAGCGGCGGGCACCCAAGAAGCGTGGCCGGACCGCGCGGAGCGCTGGCGGTTGCTGCTGGACAAGTTCACCGTCATCGACCAGAGGCTGATGCCCGGGGCGGACGACAGCGAGGCGACGGTCTCGATAGCCTCGCTGCGCAAGCTCTGGCGGCAGCTGCGGCGAGGAACCACCGCGACGGCAGGCGACCGCCTCACCTCGGCACTGCTGCGCAGAGAGTGCGGCGACAACCCTTTCCTGCTCCAGATCGGCTGCGAGCTCGACCTCCTGGCCCCACGGCTCGATCGCCAGCGGCTGCTCGAGGAGTTCTACGAGCGCGCCGAGGGCTATTACCGGTCGCTCTGGATGAGCTGCTCGCGTGACGAGAAGGTGGTCCTCGGCCACCTTGCCGAGGACGGATTGGTCAACGAGAAGAACCGCCGGGTGGTCCGGCGCCTGATGGCGCGCGGCCTGATCCGCCGGCGGCCGGTCTTCCGGCTGATGAACGACAGCTTCCGCCGCTTCGTCCTCTCGCCGGCGTGCCGGAGCGAAGTGGTGCAACTGGAGCCGACGGACCCGAGCCCCTGGGACCGCATCCGGCTGCCGTTCTTCGCCGTGTTCGCGGCTGGGGGTGTGTTCTTCCTCGGCACCCAGAAGGAGCTGATCGAAGGGGCCATGCCCGTCGTCGCGGCGTTCACCGCCGGCCTGCCGGTGCTGGTGAAGGTCGCCGACCTCCTGGGTGGACGGCGGGCCGGAGCGGCCGCCAAGTAGCGTCACGCCGGGGGCGCGACGTGAGCGACCCGGAAGCTCAGGGCAGGCGCTTCGGCACGGCACTTTGGCACGGCGCCGAGGCGCCGAGACGCAGCCCGCAGGGATGCGAGGCGGCGGGCGGCGAGCAGCGCCGGCGGCGTCAGTCGCCGTTGCGGGGTTGGCCGCCGGCGATCGCCGGCAGCTGGCGCTCCTGGTAGCCGGCGGGGAGCTCGAAGCGCGAGTCCGGCACTTCGACGTTCTTGAAGTCCGTCACTTCCATGGTCCGGTGGGTGACGGTCTGCTTGTCTTTCTGCGTGACGGTGCTCACCGTCGACGACTTGAGCGGGAAGCCCTGGGTCCTCTCGTAGCCGGCGGCGATCAGCTTGTCGAAATCGGCGTTGCCGGTGCGCGGCGGCTCGGACCGCAGCCAGACCCCCAGCCCCGGCTCGTGCAGCCGGTTGGCGACCCAGAGGTCTTCCTCCGACACCACGCCGCTGGCCCTGCCCATGCCGAAGACCTTGATCTTCATGGTGTAGGAGGTGCGGTAACGGCTGTGACGGGTGGGAATGCCGGCAACCTGGCCGCCGTCCTCCTCGAGCAGCTTCTCGACCTTGGGATCGGAGAACTCGATCTTGAGCAGCGGGCCGAGGCCGCCGTTCATGAGGCCGCCCACCATCCCCAGCATGCCCTCGACGCTCCATCGCGACCAGGTCTTGTCCTCCGGGTTGACCAGGTAGAGCGTCCGTCCGGCGTCCGGAGTGACGATGTAGGTGCCGGACTTGGCGATCGGGTTGTCGCTGGTCCGGAAGTCGATGCGGGCCTTGTCGCCCGAGACCCAGGCCTCGATCTGCACCTCGTGGGCGCGCGATTGCGCGTCGGTGGTGCGGGTCACCGCCTGGTAACGAATGCCGGCGGAGGCCGGTGCCGCCGCCAGAGCCATGGCCAGGCCCAGGAGAGCGCCGCGTGCGGAGTATGGTGCGTGCGCGATTCGCATGATGGTCCTCCTCTCACGTCCCGCGCGATCATGGCGCAGGGCCGCGCCGTCCCGCAAGCGGTGCCGGCGCCGGGGCGTCAAGGCGACGGGGCGTCGGGGACCCCAGGGACGTCAGGCCGCCGGGGCGTCGGGCACCGCCACGCGACCAGGAGGCCTCGCGGAGCGCGGGCAGGCAGAGGCGCTCAGCGCGGGATCGGCAAGGCCTTGAGGGTGGCGAGGTCGCGGCTGGCGGTCACCTCGATCGCGGCCAGCTCGGCCGGCTCGGCTGGCTCGGTTGGCTCGGCTGGCTCGGCTGACACGGCTGATACTG
>Ga0209118_1000631_pt1 | contig 18356 bp, 16 predicted proteins | sample BlaSpr_A8_Ref_M1_FD_187988 | JGI IMG/M metagenome (GOLD analysis project Ga0209118, IMG submission 187988) | Forest soil microbial communities from Thunder Bay, Ontario, Canada - Black Spruce, Ontario site 2_A8_Ref_M1 (SPAdes) (version 2) | ecosystem: Environmental > Terrestrial > Soil > Boreal...
CCCCCGCCGATCTCAACCCCGTTCAGGACCACGTCGTAGGCTTCCGCGCGGACCTCTTCGAACTTCTTTGCCTCCAGCAACGGCACATCTTCCTCCTTCGGCCGGGTGAAGGGATGATGGACCGCGTTCCATTTGTTTTCTTCCGCGCTCCATTGCATCAGCGGGAAGTCCGTGACCCAAAGAAAATCGAGCTGTTCCTTGTCCTGGACCAGTTTTTGATATTCAGCGACGCGCAAGCGAAGCCGGCCCAGCACTTCACAGGCAATCGCCCATCTGTCGGCCGCGAATAAAAGCAGATCGCCTTCCTCCACCGCCAGCTTTGATTGCAGCGCTGCCTTTTCCGCGGCGCTGAAAAATTTCGCAATCGGAGATTTCCATTCGCCTCCTTCGACCTTGATGAAAGCGAGGCCCTTCGCGCCAAAGTTTTTGGCAATCTCAGTGAGCTCATCGCTTTGACCGATGGTCAGTCCGGCAAATCCTTTCGCATTGATCGCCTTGACGACACCGCCGGCCTCGAGCGCGCCGCGGAAAACCTTGAAGCCGCTCGATCGAAAATCTTCTCCCAGATCGACCAATTCCATTCCAAAGCGGCGATCGGGTTTATCGCTGCCATATCGGCTGACTGCTTCGCGATACGTCATCCGATCGAAGGGCGTCTTGATCTCGACCTGCCGGGTCGCTTCGAAAATGGCCGCGAGCATTCCTTCGGTCAGCGCGAAAATGTCGTTCGGTTCGATGAAGGACGCTTCGATGTCGATCTGACTGAATTCGGGTTGGCGATCGGCGCGCAAATCTTCGTCGCGAAAACATTTTGCGATCTGAAAATACTTTTCTATGCCGGCGACCATGAGCAGTTGCTTGTATTGCTGCGGAGCCTGCGGCAGAGCATAGAATTTTCCAGGCATGAGACGGCTCGGGACGATGAAATCGCGCGCGCCTTCGGGTGTGCTCTTGGAAAGAATGGGCGTTTCGACCTCGATGTAACCATGTGCGTCGAGGAAATCCCGCGTTGCTTTCATCGCCTTGTGCCGCAGTTGCAGGTTGCGCGTCATCTGCGGCCGGCGCAGATCGAAGTAGCGATAGCTCAGCCGGAGATCTTCGTTGGGCGCCTCGGCATCAATTGGGAACGGGAGAACGTCTGCCCGATTCAAGATGTGCAACTTCTCCGGAACAAGCTCGACGTCGCCGGTCGGCAATTTCGGATTTTCCGTTCCGGGCAAACGCGCTGAAACCCGGCCCTCCACTTGGATCACGTCTTCGCTCCGCAAATGGTGCGCTTGCGCAGCGACCTCGGCGTTTTCTTCCGGCCGGAAGACAACTTGCGTGAGCCCTTCGCGATCGCGGAGATCAATAAAGATCACACCGCCGTGATCCCGGCGGACATGAACCCACCCCGCGAGCATGGCCGTGGCACCAATGTCGCCTTTGCGCAGTTGGTTACAGTGATGCGTCCGGTACATGTTCGTTGTGACGCTCCGCCGAAAGCTCAGCAATTAAGCCGAGGCAGGCCGATTCGAGCGAATACTGGTAATGTGAAGCGCGGCCACGACATCGAGCAAACCATCATCATCCTCGACGCCTACCATTCCCCCGGAAGTGACAAGAATGTGATCTGGATGCGGCACCTCCAGGATGCGCCCACTGCTCAATTCGATACGAAAGGGCTGAAAGGGCACCGCCCGAATCCATTTTCGAAGTTCCTCAAGCATGGCGTCAAAATTACTCTTAGTTTCGGACGAATGAAACCTTCATGTTCAGTGTCCTAATAACTGCTCAAGACGCCGTAAAAGTTCTTCGTGCGGCGCTAGGCTTTGCTCGCCGGTATTCAAGTTTTTGAGTTTCACTTGCGGCCACTCGTCGCCGAAAAGGACGGCAACACGGGCGCCGAGTTCACCTGCAGTCTGAAATTGCTTTCCAACTTTGGCCGGTTCGAGTGGGTAGTCTACGCGATAACCGCTCTCTCGAAGTGCCTGAAGCTGCCGCACCGCATCGGTGCGGTGTTCCTCTTTCGCAATGACAATGTAGACGTCCACCCTGTCCATTTCGAGAGTTCTTCCAGCCATTAACACCTTGGCTTCTGTGTTCTCGCTAATCAATTCGCCAAGCACGACATCGCCCATGGCGAAGCCGATGGCCGGCAGAGACACCGCTCCATCGCTCAGATGATCGATCAAGTTGTCGTAACGGCCGCCGCCCGCGAGCGCGCGCAACTTACCGCCGCGATCGAACGCCTCAAAAACAACGCCGGTGTAATAAGCGAGCCCGCGCACGATCCCGAGATCGATTTCCACGAAATCCGCGAGACCGCGAACGCGCAGTGCGGCCAGGACCCGATCCAGTTTTTCGCTGGTACCTTTTCCATCGAGAATCTGAAACGCCGGCTCGGCCAGCGGCCCCAGTTTGGCAGCCGTCTTCTCTCGCGGCTCACGCTCGCTCTTGTCGATGACCTGCAGGATTTCCTGCCAATTCTCTTCCGGCACGTTCTGGCTCCGAAGAAAATCGATCCAGAATTCACGGTCGCTTACCCGGACGACGAAATCGTTCGCGGCAAAACCAAAGGCCCGCAAAAGATCGACGCAGAGTGCGATCAATTCGACATCGGCCTCGAGCGAATCTTCGCCGATGATGTCGGCATTGAATTGGAAATGCTCGCGGAGCCGGCCGCGTTGCTGCTTTTCGTAACGGAAACATTGCGGGATCGAAAACCACTTGAGCGGCTTCTTGAATTCGCGCTCATGCGCCGCGACGACTCGCGCCAAAGTAGGAGTAAGTTCGGGGCGCATCGCCACCTCGCGTTCGCCTTTGTCGGTGAAATTAAAAAGCTGCGTGACGATCTCCGCGCCGCTTTTTTTCATGTAAAGCTCCGTCGGCTCCAGGACGGGTCCATCCCATTCCACAAATCCGTAGCGGCGCGCCACTTCGCGCCAGCGATCGAAGATATAATTCCGCGTGGCGCAATCCTGCGGCAGAAAATCACGGAAACCAGGGAGCGGTTGCATGATCAAAGGTAGGGACGCCGCGCTGCGGCGTCCGATTCTCGCGACGGAATTATTTCGCCGCGAATAAGGCGGACGCCGCAGCGCGGCGTCCCTACCTCAAGGCAGCCATTGTTGCCGCGAATTACGAAATAATGGTGCGGTTGAATAAACTCCCGCTCCGAGCAGTCGGATAAAAGCACGACGGAGAGCATCCGTTTAACCAAAGCAAAGGACAAACATGAAACAAAACAGATTGATGACATTATTGGCAGCCGGAGCAGTCAGCGCAATCGCGCTCAGCACAGCTTTCGCACAAACTTCCTCCACCACCACAACCACCAACAGCCCTGGGATCACCACCAGCAACTCAGCGACGACCTCGACGACGTCAACGAGCACAGTCGACGGATCGGGCACGATCACGACTTACACGCCGGGCTCGGACTACATCGCGTTCCGCACGGAAACCAGCACGGCGCCGGTGAAGTATTATTACACCAAGAGCACCACGATCGTTGATCCGGAAGGCAAGACGGTCGAGTGGTCGATGCTCAAGCCCGACATGCCGGTGAAATACACCTACGTGAAGGACGGCGAGCGCATGGTGATCACCAAAATCACGCTGACCAAGCCGCTCTCGTATTACGAGGAAAAGACGACCACCACGACGACTACGACCAAGCCCTAAGGCGAAGCCAGTAGATTCGAACTGAAATTCAAAGCACCCGCGGAACGCGTTTCCGCGGGTGCTTTTTTCTGTAGCCGTGTTTGCGAGATCGGTGGGAAGGACGGCTGGATTTCGGCGGTCAGAGACCGCCGCTACAGATTAATCCCCGTAGCCGTCCGGAAATTTTCGGTGCCACTTCCAAGCGCTTTCGATGATGGCGTCGATGCGCTGGAATTGCGGACGCCAGGCGAGCTCGCGCTGAATCTTCTCCGAGGCCGCGATGAGCCGCGGCGGATCGCCCGCGCGCCGTGGCTTTTCGACGACGGGAATTTTATGCCCGGTGATTTTCCGGGAGGAATCGATCACCTCGCGCACGCTCGTGCCGCCGCCCGTGCCGAGATTGTAAAATGCGCTCTGCGCGGATTGCAGCGCCAGGATGTGGGCGCGGCCGAGATCGACGATGTGGATGTAGTCGCGGATGCAAGTGCCGTCCGGCGTTTCGTAATCGGTGCCGTAAATCTCCACGTGCGGTTTTTGCCCGAGCGCGACCTTGAGCACGTTTGGGATGAGATGAGTCTCGATGCGATGTTCTTCGCCGAAATTTTCCGAGGCGCCGGCGGCGTTGAAGTAACGCAAGGCGACGAAGCGGAGTCCGTGAATCTCATCGTACCAGTGCAGGATTTTTTCGAAAACCAGCTTCGATTCGCCATAAGGATTGATGGGGCGCTGCGGTGCGGTCTCGTCGATCGGGACGCTTTCCGGCGGACCGAACGTGGCGCAGGTCGAGGAAAAGACGATCCGCTTCACGCCGGTCGCGACCATGGCATCGAGCAGGTTCAAGCCGTGGGCGATGTTGTTCCGAAAATATTTCGAGGGATTTTCCATCGATTCGCCGACGAGGGCGCTGGCGGCAAAGTGCATCACCGCCTCCGGCCGGAAATCCGCCAGCGCGGCCTGGATGCGAGCGCGCTCGGCCAGATCACCCTCAATAAATGTGGCGCGGGAATCAATCGCGCGACGATGCCCTTCGGAAAGATTGTCGAAGACGGCAACGTCGTGGCCCTCGTCGAGGAGAAGTTCGGCGCAAACGCTCCCGATGTAGCCCGCTCCGCCAACGACGAGAATCTTCACCGCGCAAGTTGTGGCGCGTTGGTGCGTCGTGTCAAAGCAAACAAATCTTCCGTCATCCCGAGCGACGTCGAGGGATCCCGTTACACATCGAGGGACACTTGCGGCGGGGTCCTTCGACTCCGCTTCGCTCAGGATGACGGCTTAGACCTTCTGTTCCAGCCCCGCGATCATCCGACGAATAATGCGGCTTTTCGCCCGTGGCCTGAGGACCTTGAGGCTTTGCTGTTTCGATCCCCATTCCAGGATATCGATGTCGACACGGCGCACGCCCCAGGCGCGCATCGCGCCGCGGCTGGTTTTGTAGAGATCGATCGTGTTGGTCCCGACGAGCGCGCCGCCGTAATCATCGATCCGATATTGGTCCCGCGTGCCGACGATCTGGAATTTTGTCCCGAGCGGAAAACGCGACCAATCCGACGCGGCGCTCATAACGTTCCCACCGGAAAGCGACCTGCCGACGGCATTATGCCGGCCGCCTCTTTCCGAATGGGTGTAAGCAGTCGTGCGGACATTTGCAATGCGGCGGGCGCCGGTAATCCCCGTGGGACCGAGCTGCGGGCCGAGCGCGGATTTCGGCGCTTCGCAACTGGCGATCAAACACGCGAGCCCGCCCAGGGCGGCAAATTTCAGGAATGAAGACATCTGCGCGGAAAGTCCGGTCATTAACGATTGAACCTGCGAGTGGCAAGCGATAATTTGCGCGACGCCTCGCCTCAAAATGTCCTCACTCCGCGCAAACCAGGCGCTCGTTGCTCCTGAAATCGTAATCGATGGCCGTCTCGCGCTTTTCCATGAACGCGAACGATGGCTGGCTATCGCCGATCTTCATTTCGGTTACGAATTAAGCCAGCGCGCCGCGGGCTGGCTCGTGCCGATGTGGGGAATGCAGTCGATCGCCGAGCGCTTGCTGCAATTGCTCGATGAATATCATCCGAGCCGGTTGATCATTCTCGGCGATCTCGTGCACGATCAAACCGCGGCGGCGGCAGCTCTGGAATTGTTGCGACGCACTCGCGAAGTCTGCGAGACCATTGTCGTTGCGGGAAATCACGATCGAAAATTGCGCGGCTCGATCGAAATGGTCGAGTCATGGAAAACGGAGCAGTTCCATTTTCATCACGGTGATTGTCTCGCCGAACCGGGCGACCGCATCCAAATCATCGGGCATTATCATCCGGCGCAAACGATCGCGGATGGCGCCGGCCTGCGCTTGAAATGTCCGGCCTTCGTTCAGCAGGCGGGTTGCTGGATCATGCCGGCGTTTTCTCCCTGGGCCAGCGGCACAAAATGGACGAGCGATGAAGAAAGCCGCATTTGGCTTTGCACGCCTGAGCGAGTTTTACCGTTGCCGAAAAGCGAAGTGGCGCGGGTCTAAACGCGCGCAGTGCCGGCCATCTCCGAGGTGCAATGCGGGCAGCGTGTCGCCTTGATCGGAATCGTCATCGAACAGAAAGGGCAGTCCTTCGATACTGGGGCTTTGTTCGACGACGGCCTCTTCATCCTGTTCACCGCTTTGACGACGAGGAAGATGCAAAACGCGACGATCAAGAAGTTGATCGTCAGCGTGATGAAATTCCCGTAATTCCACGTGATCGCGCCGGCCTTTACGGCGTCGGCCGGAGTGGCAAAGACCGCGCCGCCCGGCGCGTCCTTCAAGATCAGGAACTTATTGGAGAAATCGAGGCCGCCCGTGAGAAGGCCAATGGGAGGCATGAGGATGTCCTTAACCAGCGAAGTGATGATCGAGCCGAACGCGGCGCCGATAATGACACCGACGGCCAGGTCAACGGCGTTACCTTTGATCGCAAACTCTTTGAACTCTTTCCAGATAGGCGGTCAGACTGGTCAGGTCGCGACGACATTCACAAGCTTTTTGGGAACGACAACGACCTTGCGAATCGTTTTGCCGGCGATCGCCTTCTGAATTTTTTCGCTGGCAAGCGCGGCGGCTTCCAGCTCGGCGTCAGTGGCGTCGAGAGCGACGGTGATTCGGTCTCGCACTTTCCCGTTCACTTGCAGAACGATCTCGATTTCGTCCTCGATGAGAAAGCGTTCGTCATGGCGGGGCCAGGTCTGCTCCGTGATGTCGCCGGCGGCGGCGGGAAATTTTTCCGCGAGCGTTTGCCAAAGCTCCGACGTGAGATGCGGCGCGAAGGGATTGACCAGGAGCAGGAGCGTGCGGAGCGCTGAGACAGATTTCGCGGGAATATTCGTAAGCGCATTGACCAGAATCATCATCTGCGAAATGGCGGTGTTGAAGGAAAGCGTCTCGATGTCGCCGGTGACTTTTTTGATCGTGGCGTGCAGCACCTTGACCTGCGCTTTCTCGGCCGCGACATCCTGCACTTCGCCGGAAAGAATCCATTCGCCGGCTTGATTTTCCTCCATGATGAGACGCCAGACGCGAGCCAGAAAACGCGAGACGCCTTCCACGCCTTTCATGCTCCAGGGTTTCATCTGCTCGAGCGGTCCCATGAACATCTCGTAGCAACGGAAGGCGTCGGCGCCGTAGATTTCGATCACGTCGAGCGGATCGATTACGTTGCCCCAGCGCTTCGACATTTTGCGGCCGTCCTCGCCGAGGATCATGCCCTGATTCACGAGACGCTGGAAAGGCTCTGGTTTCGACAGGTAGCCGAGATCGAAGAGCACCTTGTGCCAGAAGCGCGCATACAAAAGATGCAGGACTGCGTGCTCGACGCCGCCGACGTAAAGATCGACACCGCCCGGCTTCTCGCCGCCCATCCAAAAACGTTCCGCTTCTTCGCCGACGAAGCGTTTGTTGTTTTGCGGGTCGCAAAAGCGCAGGTAATACCAACAGGAGCCGGCCCATTGCGGCATTGTGTTCGTTTCGCGCGTCGCGCTGTCTGAATACCGAATCCAATCTTTCGCTTTCGCCAATGGCGGTTCGCCGGTCCCGGTTGGCTTGAAATCCTCGAGCGCGGGTGGTTCCAACGGCAGCTCGGCTTCCGGAAGTGCTTGATGTTTGCCATCGCGCCAGATGACCGGAAACGGTTCGCCCCAATAGCGCTGCCGCGAGAAAAGCCAGTCGCGCAATTTGTAATTCGTCGAGCGCCGGCCCCGGGCGTGTTCTTCCAACCAGGCGGTTATTTTTTGCTTGGCCGCTTCAGTCGTCAGGCCGTCGAGGAGCGGAGAATTGATCGCGGTGCCGTCGTCGACATAGCCGATGGATTCCTCAACGGTTTTCCCCGGAGCCTGGACGACCGGAATGATTCGCAGCCCGAACTTTTGTGCGAATTCCAGATCGCGCGCGTCGTGGCCCGGCACTCCCATGATCGCGCCAGTGCCGTAACCCATCAGCACGTAATCGGCGATCCAGATTGGAATCTTCTCGTTGTTCGCCGGATTGATGGCGTACGCGCCAGTGAATGTCCCAGTTTTTTCCCTGGCCAGATCGGTGCGCTCGAGGTCCGATTTCGCGGCGATCGTGCGGCGATATTCCGCGACGGAATTCCGCTGCTCTTCCGTGGTGATCTGGTCGACCAGCGGATTTTCCGGCGCAAGCACCATGTAGGTCGCGCCGTAAAGCGTGTCGGGCCGCGTGGTGAAGACCGTGATTTTGTAGCGGCGGTCTCTAACCGCCGACCGGTTCGCAGCGTCGTCGCTTCGGCGGTCAGAGACCGCCGCTACAGGGAAATCAATCTCCGCGCCTTCGCTTTTTCCGATCCAGTTTCGTTGCAGCGCCTTGATCGAATCCGGCCAGTCCAGCGCTTCCAATCCTTCAAGCAGCCGATCGGCGAAGGCAGTGATCCGGAGCATCCATTGCCGCATCGGCCGCCTCACGACTGGAAAGCCGCCGACTTCGCTTTTGCCGTCGATGACCTCTTCATTCGCGAGGACGGTGCCTAACTCGGGACACCAATTCACCGCGACTTCGGCCACATAAGCGAGGCGCACGCTGTCGGGATGGTCCCCGCTGTAAGTCGAAATTGGTTCGGCTTTTTTCGTCTCAGGATTGAACCAGGAATTGTAAATCTGAAGGAAAATCCACTGCGTCCATTTGTAGTAGGCGGGATCGGTCGTGTTGATTTCGCGCTCCCAATCGTAGGAAAAGCCGATCCGCTTGAGCTGCGTCTTAAACTTCGCCACGTTTTCGCGCGTGGTGATGGCGGGATGTTGGCCGCTCTTGATGGCGTATTGTTCCGCCGGCAATCCGAACGCGTCCCAACCCATCGGATGCAGGACGTTGAATCCGAGGAAACGTCTGTAGCGCGCGACGATGTCGGTGGCGGTGTATCCTTCGGGATGGCCGACGTGCAGCCCGGCGCCGCTCGGGTACGGAAACATGTCGAGCACGTAAAACTTCGGCTTGGCCGGATCGAAATTCTTTTCGCCGGGATTGGGCGCGTGGAAAAAACGCTTCTCGTCCCAGATCGTCTGCCACTTCGGCTCGATCCGATCGAAAGGATAAGGTTTGCGGCGCTCGTTCATGCAGCGGAATTAGGAAGGAATCAGGAACACAGGAAAAGAGGAAAGAAAAAGAAAAATTTCCTGCGTTCCTCTTTTCCTATTTCATTTTGCGCCATGCGCCAGCTCCTCCTTGCCACCCGCAACGCGCATAAAACGCGGGAGTTCGCGCAGATCCTCGGAGCGGAGTTCGACATGCGTGACCTATCCAGCGAGCCGGAAACTGCGCCGGTGGAGGAAACTGGAGTCACTTTCGCCGAGAATGCGATTTTGAAAGCGGTCGCGATCTCGAAGCAATTCCCGGCCCTTGTTGTCGCGGATGATTCTGGTCTGGAAGTGGATGCGTTAGCCGGCGCACCCGGCATTTATTCGGCGCGTTACGCGGGGGCGCGCGCGAGCGACGCAGAAAATGTGGCGAAGCTTCTTGTCGAACTTGCGCGGTGCGATGCGAGTTCGTGGGCCGCGCGTTTCCGCTGTGTGCTGGCGTTGGCGCGCGATGGAAAGGTCTTGGGAACTTTCGAAGGCGCGGTGGAAGGAACGATTGTCCGCACGCCGCGTGGGACCGGCGGATTTGGCTATGATCCTGTTTTTCGGCCGACCGGATCAACCCAAACGTTCGCAGAGCTTTCGTCCGCAGAGAAAAATCGGATCAGCCACCGCGCGCGAGCGATTCAATCGCTCCGAGCCGCGTTGCTGGCTTGATCGCCGCAAAGCGAGTTCAGGGCTTCGGTGGTGGCGGAGGCGGGGCGGCCGGGCCAGGAGGCGGGACGGTGCCTGTGCTTCCGGTGGGAGAGGCCGACTTAATCTGGTAGCCGATTTTCTGAATGCCGGCCAACCGGATTTTATCGAGCAGCGTAATCACATCGCCATGCATGGCGAGGGTTTCAGCGCTGAGCGAAACCTTGATGTCCTTATTGGCTTCATGAAGTTGATACAGCTTCGGCAAGACATCGGAATCGAGCACCGGGGCGTTGTCGAAATAAACGAGACCGCCCTCGGTCACGCGAATGGAGACGTAATCTTTCTTCTCATTCGGAGGCTGGGGTGGCGTATTGGCGCTCGGCAAATTCACCCGAATCCCTTTCATGTGGGTCTGGCTCAGGCTCACCATCATGAAACTCGCGAGCAGGAAAAACATGATGTCGATCAGGGGAATGATCTCGATCCGCGCGTGCTTCTTTGGGATGGGCGATCGCATTCTCATGGTTTAGTCCCGGTTCAAAAAACTAATATTGCGCACCGCTCATGGTGAAAGTGATGGGTGTGCGAACTCGCGAGACAGTGCCAGGTTTGAAGCGCCACCGTCGAAACGCACTCGTGGCCGCGTTATCCAGAATTGGGCTGCCGGTGCTCTGGGCCATCTCAGCGCTCGTGACGGCGCCGCTGCCCGGATCCACCGTCATCACACACACCCCGCTGCCCGTGGTCTTGGAACGGCGCGCTTCATAAGGATATTCCGGACGCGGAGCGCTCACGGCGACCGCTTTTGCGGAAGACATAGACATCGGTCCGACGGGTCCGGCTGGCTTGGGCTTGGCGATCGGCGCGACTGGCTTGTCCGAAGGCGGCCGCTTGGGCGGAGGCGTCGGCTTTTCTTCGACAAACTCAGGCTTCTCTTCCGGCATGGCCTCGGGCGGAGGAGGCGGTGGCGGTTCTTCTTCCGGCGGCGGTGTCGGTTGCGGCGGCTCAGGCTGCTGCTCGATCGACATCTCTACGGTGGCCTCCGGAATGTCGGTCAGGTCCACGATTTTCTCGGCGGGCTTAATCGACGCAATCGCGACTGCGGCGAAGTGGATCGCGACCGCGCCCCCAATAGCTGCCCAAACCTGCCATCGCGGCGGTGGTCGATAGAGAAGTGGCCCTGGCATAAGTTACTTTGTCCCGCCCGGAATAGCCGAGGACGCCTGGCTCTTGATTTCGAACGATATCTTGGTGAACCCGGACGAACGGATTTGATCCAGCACGCGCGTCACGTTGCCGTGGACTGCTTCCCGATCGCCGCGAATGAAGATTTTCGCTTCGGGGTTAGTGGCATGAATTTTCAGCAAACGCGGAAGCACCTCTTCAAGCGGAATTTTCTCCTTGTCGAAGTAAGTGTAGCCATCCTTGTCGACCGAGAGGCTGACGTAATCCTTTTTCGACTGCGTCTGGCCGGATGCGCCGACAGGCAGGGCCACTTTTATTCCCTTCATCGTTGTCTGGCTCAAGCTCACCATCATGAAACTCGCGAGGAGAAAGAACATGATGTCGATCAACGGAATGATCTCGATCCGCGCGTGATGCTTCGGGATGGGTGAGGCGATGTTCATGGCAGAGTCTTAGATCGATGACCGCGTCGCCGAGGTCGGGGTATCTCCCGTGATCTCGATCCCTTCCCGGGCTTTGTTTTGAGCTTCCAACATAACTTCCAGGTTTGTCGCGGCCGTTTGCAATTCGAACTCTAAGTTAGACACGCGAGACGTGAAAAAGTTAAAGGGAATCAACGCGAAAATCGCGATCCCCAGACCGCACGCCGTGGCGATCAGCGCTTCGGCGATACCGCCGGTGACCGCTTGCACGGCCAGCTCTTCGTTCCCGAGGAAGCTGAACGATTTCATCAGACCGGTGATCGTGCCCAACAAACCGAGCAACGGCGCGAGCGTAACCAGCGTGTCCATCACGACGAGGAACCGGCCGGCCCGTTTGATCTCGATGCCGGCGGCGACTTGGAGCGCGCCCTGAAGCGACGCGTGCTGATGGTTCAAACCATTCCACATCATCCGCAGAACCGGATCGCGCGAACCGCGGGAAAGACGTGAAGCTTCGGCGACATCGCCGGTCTCAATCGCGGTGAAAACTTTCTCGATCCGTTTTGGATCGCGCCGCAACCAGCGGCCGAGCCACCAGAAAATGCGCTCGAGCACCACCGCCAACGCGGTCAAGGAGACGATCAGGATCGGCCACATGATCGGACCGCCCTTGCGGAAATTATCGACGAAGAAATTCTTATCGAACATGCTTTCCGGCGCTGCTGGGCTCGCCGCGGGAGCAGGACTCGAGGCGGGCGCAGGACTCGACGCAGGAGTGCTCACCGGAGGACTCGCCAGCGGATTGGTGGGACTCGATCCAGGTGCGACGGGGGCTACGGTTGTTCCTGTTACCGGCGGTGCGCCGGCAACGGTGGGCGCAGGCGCCACCGGATTTGTGACCGCGGTGGTGGCGGCTGGAGCCGGCGGGACAGCGGGATTTTGCGCGTTTGCCGCAGGCGGAACGGGCGGGCGAGCAGGTGGCGGCGCGTTCGGTGGCGCCGGCGGCGCCTGGCCGAATGAGGTCAACGCGAGGGTGACGGAGCAGAGGCTGACGAGTAGCAGTGTTTTCATAGGGTTGATTGGAAAGTTTTTCCCGGCTCGATTTTCCGACGAGGAGTCATTTATCCTCAATGAGTTGAGTGCGAGTCGAGCAAAACTTTCGCGTTTGTCTTTTCGGCGTTTCGGATCCTGGCGGAGCCACAAGATTAATTCGTATCATCCGCCTCCTTGGGATGTAGCTTAGCGCCGGGAATTTGTGCGAGGAAAGAATTATTTTGTCATCAGCGGCGCGGCCACGACGGAATTGCGCAGCGGCGGCCAGTCGCCGATCCGCGCCTCGAGCTCATCCCCCGCGCGAATCGGGCCGACGCCAGACGGTGTTCCGGTCAGGATCAAATCGCCCGGAAGAAGCGTCAGCGCTTGAGCGGCGAAGGAAATGATCTCGGCCGGCGAATAAATCATCTGGCTCGTCCGCGCGGTTTGTTTCACTTCGCCATTCTGCCGGAGCGTGATGGGAAGATCGCTCACGTCCACCTCGCTATAAGCGAACGGCCCGAGCGGCGTGTAGGTGTCGAATGATTTGCAGCGCCCGAATTGTTTCTCCGATTTCTGCAGGTCGCGGTCGCTGATATCTTCCCCCAGCGTATAACCGAACACGTGATTGAGCGCCTGCTCGGTGCTCACGTTTTTCGCCGCACGGCCAATTACAATTCCCAGCTCCACTTCGAAATCGGTTTGATGCTCGGGAAAAGCGATCTCGATCGTGCCGCCGTGCGGAAGCAGCGAGGTCGGGGCCTTGAACCAGATCAGCGGCGTGCCGAGCGGCGTCCGTTTCATTTCGGCGATGTGGTCGGCGTAATTCAATCCGACCGCGATGAGCTTGCCCGGCGCGACCGGCACCTCGATTTGCAGCTCGCTTAACGAAAGGACTTCGCCGCTGAACTCAAGCCCGAGCCAGTATGGTTGCGACAGAACGTGAACGGAATCACCGCGCGCTTCGCCATGGACGATTCTGCCTTGAAAAAGAAAACGACCGAAGCTGCGCATCGGAGCGGGAGCTTTGTGGGGCGGAGAGCGCGAGTCAAGCTTTGCCGCGCCGTTTCGGTTTGCGCGGCGCTGGGGAGATGTCGATGATCCGTCGCGTCATGCTGATGACAATCTGGATTACTGCTTCGGAGACGCTGCGGAGGCGGCGATGATCGCTCGGCTCGTCGAATGGTTTGGAAGCAGTCCGCTTCCCTATTATGTGGTGGGGCTCAGCGCGCTGGCCGTTTTCGTCGCACTCACGCTCGTGCGAGAGAGCGAGCGCGCAGACAAGTTGAGGTTCGATTGCGCGTTTATTCTCGCAGCCGGGCTGACTCTTCTGGCGTGGCGCTGGCCGAATTTTCTCTGGCAATACCCGCTCAATCCGGATGAAGGGCTCTGGGTTGCGGGAGCGCTGAAAGTAAAAACCGATTGGGTTCCCTGGCGCGGATTTGATGGAGCCACCAGCGGACCTCTGACCGCCTACACGCTCGCGCTCCCGGCGCTCGTTGGCGCGCGGATAGATTTTTTTTCCGCCAGATTTCTTGGCGTTTGTCTGCTCACCCTCACCATGGGCGGACTTTATTTTGCGGTGAAATGGCTGAACGGCGGCCGCGTCGCGCGTCTGGCCGTTCTCCCCGCGGTGCTCCTGCTCGCTTTGACCAGGGATTGGAATTTTCTCCACTTCTCCAGCGAGACGGTCCCAATTTTTTTGACGACGACGGCACTGGCCGCGAGCGCATATCTCGCGCGTGAAAGGATGCCGGAGCGGCGGCGGCTCGCGGCCTGCGCGATCGCGGGCGTGTGCCTCGGCAGCGCGGGTCTGGCCAAACTCCAGTCGCTCCCGATCGCATTCGTGCTGCTCGGATTTGTGCTGGCGGGAATTTTTTTTGGCGGCGGCCGTCGCTGGAAAGGCGCAATCCCGGAAGTGCTCGTCTTCGCCGCGTCGCTCGCATTCGTCCCCGCGATCGTGACCGCTGTGCTCGGCGCGACGGGACAGTTGCGTTACGCAATTCGTTCGTACCTGCAAAGCTCTGTCGGCTACGTCGGCGAAGGGATCCACATCGGTCCTTCGTTCCTCTTCGAATCTTCGGCATCGTACACGGCGTTCCTCGTCGGTGCGCTGATCATCGTGTTCTTGGGAGTGGCGATGATCTTTTGGAAACGCCATGCGCTTTCGCGGCGTTCGTTATTAATGGCGGCCGCTTCTGTGCTGCTGGTCGTCGCCGCGGGATTTGCGATTTATGTCCCGCGCCGGCCGTTTCAGCATTACCTGCTTTTGTCAGTGGTGCCCGTAAGTTGCTGCCTCGCGGCGGTGCTGCGGCTCGTGCGTGAGACAAGCTTCCCGAAGGGTCGCGAGGCGCTCATCACGGGAACTTACGTCAGCGTGTTTCTTATTTCGGCGCTCGGCGTTCCCCTTTCAGCTGGTCCGAGCACGCTCGTGACTGAGATCGCTTTCAATTCCAAATCAGCCGGCAGCAAACAAGCCGTGGCGCTCTCCCGCTATGCGCCGCGGGGGAGCCGGGTCGCCATCTGGGGATCGTGCCCGGAACTCTACGTCCAAACCGGCACGGTCATGGCGACGCGCTACGGACAGATGGGGCCGATTCCAGCGGGACATTTCCAGCAATATTATCAGGGGATTCTCATGGGGGACCTGGAGCGAAGCCGGCCGGCGGTTTTCGTGGATGCGGTTCACCCCGGCGCTTTCCAATTTAACAATCGCGCGACGCAGGGCCACGAGACGTTTCCCGCGCTGGCGGCGTTCGTGCGGCAAAATTTTCAATTCAGGGAAGAGGTTGGCGGCGTTCGCATTTTCGTCGCGAATGGAAACACGAATTCCGCACCGGCGGAAACTGCCGCCAAATCGGCGGTGGCTGCCGACGAGCCCGCTAGCTGGATGGTCCGTTTCAGCGCCGGCAGTGGCTCGGAGATTTATCGCGTCTCCGGCTGGAGCGGCGCCGAGGCTGAGTTCACCTGGACGGATGGAACTTCCGCGAAATTGAAACTGCCGATTCCCGATCATGATGGGCCTCTCACCTTGCGCATGAAACTCGGCGGGTTGATTCAGCCGCGTGAGCTGCCCGTGCAAAACGTCGCTGTTTACGCGAATGGAGAAAAGATCGCCGACTGGCAGGTGGGCGAACCGGCGGATTTCACCGCCCCGATTCCACTCGAGCTGACGAGAAACGCCGAGGACTTGAACATCAAGCTGCGCATTCCCGATGCCGCCTCGCCGCAATCGTTGGGCATGAGCTACGATGGGCGGCTGCTCGGGGTGCGGTGCTACTTCGTCGAATTGCGACGAAGATAGCGGCTCACTTGGGGACCACCGCAACAAAATCGCGCACCGTTTTCTGCTCGGAAATCGAGAACGGGCCGCGCTCGCCCGCGAACCAGAATGCGCTCGACGATCCGCCGTCGAGATTGAGTGCGCGTTGCACTTTGAAATTCGGCGCAAGGCCGCGCGTCGCCAGAATTTTTCCGAGCTGCGCCAAAGTCGCCTCGGAACAGAAACCGAGCGCGGCCCGGTCCGATCCATCCGTGAGAATGAAAGTGCGGCGGGCGCCGCGGATGTCGTTGAGCCCTGGGACCGGCTGCGCCCGATCGACCAGAAACGGTCCGCACTGCAGCGCCGCGATCGCTTTTCGCTTTGGCGAGTATTCCGCCGTGCGGAACAATTGCACGCGTCCATTCGCGACGACCAGCACGCCGCTGAGCAGTTTGGCTTTGCGCAGCGGCGCGATTATTTTTCCATCGCTGATCAGCAGTCCCACGGGCGCATCCGCCGGATCGAAATAGCCTCCGTTCACGCCCGCCAGGCAATGCTCGCGTTGCATCACGCCGGCGAGATCTTCACCTGCCGGGTTATCGATCACCCGCACCGTGGCGGATTTCGCAGAAAAAATGGCGATATCGAGCGTGGCTTGCTCGCCCGCGTCACTGTCGCTCAGAACGACGCGGCGATGTTCGAGGCCGGCGGCCGCGCCTCGTTCCGTTTGCGAGGAAGTGACACTCCACTCCGCGCGCGTTGACGCGGCCAGGGCGAACGCGAGGGCGATGGAGAGGCCGAGTCTAACCACCGTACTTTTTGAGCAGTTGAAGGAAACGCGGATTCTGCCGGACCGGATCCACGACTGGATCGACCTTGAGGAGCGCCACCGTGACCGGGCTTGGCCGCGACAGCAAGTAATCGGCGAGCTCAAGGCCTTTATCGTACTCACCCACAATCACGTAAACTTTCGCGAGGGCCTGCGTGGCCACCGGGCCGTCAAACGCGTCGACACTTTCCGGGAGCAGCTCGGTGGCGCGCTTGGCTTCGGCAATGGCCGCGTCTTTCTCTCCCAGCCAGGCGAGAATTTCTGCGAGGCGCGAGTGCCGCTTCGCTTCCTCGGGCGCTCCGCTCAAATATTTTTCGACGTACCCTTTCGCCTTGAGAAACGCTTCTCTCGCGCCGGCCTCGTCGTGCAACATTTTTTTGACGAAGCCGAGGACCTCGAATTTAGAGAGGAGACCCTCGGGCTCGCGCGCAAGCAATTCATCATTCATCCCCTCCGCCTCCCGCAACGCCTCGGCAAACTTCCGCTCCAGGACAAGCGTCTGCACAATTGCGATCTTGTAATGAGATCTCATGTCCTCAGACATCGGCTTTGTGGCCAGAGCTTTCATCCCGCGCTCGACGATCTCGAACGTGCCTTTCTCCGATAACTCCAATTGCGCTTTCACCGACCAAAGGTTGAATGAGTCCGGGGCCAGCTTCAGGGCACGGTCGATCGTCTTGTTCGCGGCGTCGAAGTTTCGTTGGTACTGATAATTGAATGTCAGATTTTGGAGCGCCCAGGTTTCCTTTGGACTCAGTTCGGCGGCTTTTTCGAAATTCGCGCTCGACTCCGTCCATTTTCCCTGGCGGCGCTGGATCGCGCCGATCGCGAGATGCGCTTCCGGGTCGTTAGGCAAGCCGCGCCGCGCGGCGAGAAACTCCTGCATCGCGCGATCGTAATCGCGGTCGCCATAGTAATAAGAAAAGCCGAGCGCGATGTGGCCTTCCGGTAAATCCGGCTGAAGGTTCATAGCGCGTTCGGCCAGGGTGCGCGCCTTTTCCTTGCGCGGCGCCGTGGGATCAAACGTGTGATAGATCCAGCTCTCGATCCGCGAGTAGCCGGCGGCGGCCAGCGCGAAATTTGGATCCATCTGAAGCGCGCGTTCGTAGAGCTGCTCGGCTTGCTTCAGCTTCTCCAGGTCCTCCAAGTCCATCTGGAGAGTGTGCGCCTGCACAAAAGCGAGATACGCCTCGCCGCTTTCTGTCGGCTTGCGCGTCATCATCGCTTTTTCCGTGGGCGAAAGTTTCGCCTGGAGCTCCTTCGCGATCTTTTGGGCAAGATCGGTCTGGATCGCGAAGACATCCAAGAGATCGCGATCGTATTCCTCCGCCCAGATGTGCTCGTCGTTGCTGGCGTTGATCAACTGCACATTGACCCGGACGCGGTTGCCGGATTTGCGCACGCTTCCTTCCAGGATGGCGGAAACACCGAGCGCTTTCCCGATTTCCCGGACATTTTTGTCCTTGCCGCGGTACGGCATCACCGACGTGCGTGAGATCACCTTCAGATCGCCGATCTTGGCCAGGTTTGTCAGGATGTCGTCCTGGATGCCGTCGGCGAAAAAGGCGTTCTCCTTGTCATCGCTAAAATTTTCGAAGGGGAGCACGGCGATCGATTTCTCGATCTTGCGGGCGGACGCGCGCGGCAACAGAAAAAATCCCGCCGCGGCTGACACGATGACGCCGATGGCGACCAGCGCGACGACATTGCGCCGGCGGCGTGGCGCGGCGGGCGCCGCCGG
>Ga0209118_1000632_pt1 | contig 18355 bp, 19 predicted proteins | sample BlaSpr_A8_Ref_M1_FD_187988 | JGI IMG/M metagenome (GOLD analysis project Ga0209118, IMG submission 187988) | Forest soil microbial communities from Thunder Bay, Ontario, Canada - Black Spruce, Ontario site 2_A8_Ref_M1 (SPAdes) (version 2) | ecosystem: Environmental > Terrestrial > Soil > Boreal...
CGCCGTCACTGGCGGTACCGGCACCGGTGCTCCGCCGCGCATCGCCTGCGGCGTTATTACCAAGCCGGTGTAAAGCCATCGCAAACTTGTTCCTTTAATGGAGCTTATCCGGGCGCTCGGTAACAGCTTTGCCCCCGGCGCCTGGAAGGATGGCCTTCGTTCCGCCCTGCGCTTCGCCGCTCAGGAGCACACTCAAGTCCGGATAAGCGTAAATCGTAGGCGCGTGGTTCTGCATGAGTCCCCCGGTATCCGCTGTGGGACCGTAATTGCTGTGCAAGTCGCGCCCTAGCATTCGTAGCATGGCTATCTGCTGCCCCCGATGATGAGCGGTATGTGCGATTCTCCGCACCATTACCCACGCGCACGATCGTCGGGTATCAAAAAATCTTGCTTCGGACTCCCACCAGGCTACGCCCTTCGTGCGCAGCATCGCCAGGCGCTGCCCACTGTCCTCGGCGTAGCGCTTCATGAATTCCAGCCGAGTCTCCGATGCCGGAAGCGGAGGCGCATTGACGTCAATTCCCAGAATGGTGACGAACCACAGATTTTCGCTGACGCATTGGTGCACCATCTGTTCGTGCACGCTGCGTCCTCGTGGGTCACTCGCGCGTGGGCGCTCTGAAAGATCCTCATCCTGGAATTCACTCCACACGCTCACCACCTTAATTCGCTCGGTGTCATACGTTTCCACTAGGAAGTCATAGGTCATAAACGCCATCCTTCCCCACAGTCTCGCCGGGCATTCTCGCCCCCTGCAATAGTCGCGTCAACTCGACCGCCCGCAAGTGAGGAGCGCCCCAATATTCCTGGGAGAAAACAAGTCCAATGGATACCATACTCGTCTAAACGGGAAATCTTCCTTACGGAGCCCTCCATGAACAACGCGAATCGCCGGGTATTCCTCACGCAGGCAGCGGCACTGAGTTGGGGAGCCTTTTGGAATGATTCAACAATGGTGAAAACTTTCGCAGCGGCGCCCGCAGCGCCAGCGTCGGAGTCTCAGCTTTCCGGAAGATCCCTTCTCGCCAAAATGAAGTGGTTCAACGAGCCCACCTCCGCGAAGCAATCCGGCGATCAATTTGTAGTCACCACCAAGCCGAAGACCGATTTCTGGCGAAAAACATTCTATGACTACGTCACCGACAACGGTCACTTCTTCTTTCTGCCGGTGACGGGCGACTTCACATTCGAAAGCCGCGTCGCCGGAAAATATGCCGCGCTCTACGATCAGGCGGGATTAATGGTCCGCATAGACTCCAGCAATTGGCTCAAGTGCGGCCTCGAACTCGTTGACGGCATCGGTCATGCCAGCGTTGTCGTCACGCGCGAGTATTCGGATTGGTCCACCGTGCGCGGAATCACCACCAAGGATCCACTCTGGTGGCGCATCGTGCGCAAAGGTTCGTCACTTGAAGTTCTGTATTCTCTCGATGGCAAGAATTTCACCTCGACGCGCCTCGGCTATTTGCCCCTGCAGGCCACCGTGGACATCGGCATCATGTGCGCCTCGCCCGAAGGCCGGGGATTCGAATGCGGCTTCGATGAAATCCGCTTGCTGCAGTGAGTGCGAGACAAGTCGTTCGGCTCGTAAAGAAAAAACACATGAGACGTGAAAAATGCCGGGTCTAGTACTGGCATTCGGCGTCTCAAATTCGAAAACAGCGATTGTAAGTGTCTAACCTGCGGTAACTTCATCGTCGCTCTGATCGCAGCGGTCTTCGGTTTCACAGGGATTGCCGTGGCCGCTGCAGGCATCGCTAAATTGCTGTTCTTCCTCTTCATCATCCTGTTCGTGATCTCTCTGCTCGCGCATGTTCTGGCCGGGAGTGAGGTCATTGCCGTTCTGGGGAGTGCGTGCCTGACCACCACTCCCCTCACGGTCATCCCGGGTGACGCTGCGGAAGATTCCGATCGTGCCAGAAGGGACAATTCCCGCTGGACGGGAAGCATCGCACTCGCTTCAGGGATTGTGAGCAACTGATTGTTGACTTGAGCGTCGTACAGGAGTATTTACACCTTTACGCGCGCTCTGCTGTTGCTCCCTCCCGTTTTCGGCGCGCGCACGTCCAAGACAATTAGGAGGCCGTCATGCCAAAACCAGTTCGCGCTATCCCCGAGGGGTATCATTCCATTACGCCAGGGCTGACGTGCAAAGACGCTGCCCGGGCTATCGATTACTACAAAAATGTCTTTGGCGCCGCTGAAATCATGCGCATGCCTGGCCCGGAAGGCAAGATCATGCACGCCGAGCTTAGAATCGGTGATTCCGTCATTTTTGTGTCTGACGAGTTCCCCGGCATGTCCTGCGCGCCGACGCCCGGCGCCACGAACCCCGTTTATGTCTTTATGTACACGGAAAATGTGGATGGGACCTTCAACCGTGCTGTTGCCGCGGGCGCCAAGGTGGACATGCCGCTCATGGATCAGTTCTGGGGGGACCGCTACGGGAAGATCACCGACCCGTTTGGCCACCAGTGGGGTCTTGCACAGCACGTCGAAGACGTCGCTCCCGAGGAGATGAAGCGCCGCTCCGAGGAATGGACCGCGAAAATGGCCAAAGCCGCCGGCCAGGGCTGAACAGTCTATTCTGAATTCTTGGAAAGGCCTCGCCCTTTGCGAAACAGCTGGCGGGGCCTTTCATTCTTGTGGAGGAGAGAAAATCCGCACACAGCAGCCCTTAGTGGTCGCGCCTAACTTTTCTTGAAGAGGCAAACACCAGACCACGGACGATTTCCTGCCGGCCCTTTTCGCTCCGGCAATCGACCCAGCAATCGCAAGAAGAACGGGGGTCGCTTGAATTGCGTCGCGGTTTTCAGTAACCCCTTCACCTCGATCGGCTCCCAACCATGCGGCATAAAAAAAGCCGGCCCCTCCGCCGGACCGAACTTGAAAGGGGCGCCGACCTCGCTGAGTTGCTTACCCGTCGTCCGCTGCATCATTCTCAAGAGCCCTGGCGAGGCGAGATCCATAATCCATCGCTGGAAATGCGGGACTGCGGCGAGATCCTTTGCGAGAGCGGCAACTTCCTCGGCGCTGAGATAGATCAGTAGGCCCTCGGTCAGGACCAGGATCGTGTTCGCACGGCGATCGAGCTCCGTGAAGAGCGCGCGCCGCGCAGCACCGTCAGACAAATCCAGTCGAATGCGCTCCAGCATGCAACTCGGTTTTTCTTTCGCAAGAATTTCTTCCTTATAGGCAAGAATTTCTGGCAAATCTACTTCGACCCACTGGAGCGACGGAGGCAGGGCCATGCGATACGGCCGTGCGTCTAGACCCGCGGCGAGATTGACGACCATGTCCACGCCTTGCTCGAGCTCCCTCCCGATAAACTGATCGAAGAGATATGTGCGGGCGATCCAAGCCCAAGCATGACTGTTTCCTTCTGGCAGCGTGTTGGCGATATCCACGCCCATCTTGCCGGCAAGGCGTTCTGCGTAGGGATCGCGGAAGAGCGCGTCGGGACGCTCCGTTTCGCGTGCCCGAAAAACGGCCGCCCACCGCGCCGTATCCGAAATGTTTCGAACGACCTGTTGCGTTCCCGTTGCTTGAGCCTCTGCCATCACTCTATTCCTTCCGAAAAAACGTCTCGTGGATTCTTGCCTCCAAAACCACTTCTCGTCTGGCGCAAACGATGCCGACACCCATTGGAAAAATTGCACCCCCGGACGGCAATTCCCCGCTCTCCTACAAAGGCCAGAGCCACGCCGCTCCCCGGACGCCGCTGGCATCTCCGTGCTTCGCCGGAAGAACCTGCGTTTCCGCTTCTCTGCCAAAAACATACTCTTTGAGTCTTCCTGGAACATTCTGGTAAATGCGCGGAATCTGCGAAGCGCCCCCGCCCAAAACAATCACCTCCGGATCCAGAAGATTAATGACTTGTGCCAGGCCACGCGTGAGCCGGTCTTCGAACCGATCCAGCGCGGCCAGTGCGGCATGTTCTCCAGCGGCACTGCGAACAATAATCTCTGGACCCTTGAGCGATATCTTCGTCGCGCGCTCGTAATCCGCCGCCAGCCCTGTCCCGGAAATCCAGGACTCAATGCAGCCATTTCGTCCGCAGTAGCACGGAGGTCCGGGATACTCTTCGGGGCGCATCCAGGGCAGTGTGTTGTGTCCCCATTCACCCGCTACTCCGTTCGAACCGCTGTGAACGCGGCCATCGACGGCGATTCCTCCGCCGCAGCCCGTTCCGAGGATCACCGCGAAAATGACATGCTTGCCCGCGCCAGCTCCGTCCGTCGCTTCGGAAACCGCCAGGCAGTTCGCGTCATTTGCGCAACGCACCTCGCGTCCCAGCGCGCGGCTGAGATCCCGGTCGAACGGTTTCCCATTCAGCCATGTCGAGTTGGCATTTTTCACCAGGCTCGTCTTTGTCGAAATCGTTCCGGGAATACCTATGCCGACGGTGGCAGTCCTGCCGAGTTTTTTCTCGATTCCTTCCACGGCTTCAGCGATGGCGCGCACCGTGCCCTCGTATTCAAGTCGCGGCGTCGCGATGCGATGGCGGTGCAGTTCCCTACCGTCGCGCTCAAGCGCGACGAATTCAATCTTCGTGCCGCCGAGATCCACGCCAATGCGAAGGTGATCTTGTTTCTCTTGAGCGATCGGCATCGTATGTGCCTCCCGTTGAGCGTGCGCATAGTCTATCTCGCATGTCGGAATTGTCGATTATCGTGGCTTTGGTGTTCAGGTCCAAATGGCAGAGCGGGAGCCGCGGGGCTATGTTGCTTTTGTAATTAAAACCGCGTCTTCAGAATCGATTCACCCCTCCTCCACCAAATGCACGTCAACAAACATCACGCATCTGGAGTCTCGTTCACTGCGCAACCGTCAAGGGGTTCGCGTTCAAAAGCGCGCCTAAATCCGCCGCGATCTCTGAAGCGATCCTCTTGAAGTCGTCCTCTGTTGGGTTTTTACTCATCTCAAATCGCGCCGCGGGTGAGTACGAGGTCACGGTAATGACCGGCCCATGCCGGCTGTCGTTGCTCGGCGGATTGGCAAGTTCGTAGAGCGGCTGCTCGGGCCGCGTCAGGTTATTTACGCCAACGTATAGCAGCATCTTGGGAGTGACTGAGTCGCTTCCGACAAGCAGGCGTCGCACACGATTCTGTTCGTCCCCTTCCGCAAACACGCCGCGTATCCGCAGGCCCGCCGCAGGGCGAGCATCGCCCGGACGAAGGCGGCGAACCGTGTAGCCGGCCTTCTCCAGAGCCTTCACGAGACTCTCCGACATGGCGTTCAGGAGTGCTTGCGCCCGTTCCGCGGGAGTGTCCTCTCTCTGAGAGTCCGTGGACCCTGCCGAGGATTGTGCATTAGAAGAAGTGCTGGACGCAGCCGTTCGCGGCATGCTTGGCGCGGCACCTGACGGCCTGCTGGATGTGGAGCTTGGGGAAGTTCTTGGTTGCCCGCTTCTCTCCGGCTTGCCACGGAAAACGTCCAGCTCGAAATCGCTAACGTAAACGACTGGAGAATTGGCTGGAGCGGCGCTCGTAGTTTGCCGTTTGTGCGGGGCTGCGGCTGATTTCGGAGGCCGCGGATCCGCATCAGCACCGGCATTAGAAGCGATCAAGGGGAGCAGAAGAACCAGGCGGAAGGCCTTCATGGGTTTGCCTCATGGGACAAGCGATGGGCAGGCTGGGGGAAGCCACAAGGGAATGATGCCACAACCCCCGGTAGAAGGTAGCCGTGAGAATCACCCAGTTATTGCGCGTACTCCCAGACTACAAAGGTGGCTTAACCTTTTTCAACTCGTCACGGTTGGGCGACGCGCAGATCGAACTAATAACCGTCGGTCTGCGCCAGGATGTCGCGTGTTGAGTGATTCCAGAGGATGAGACGCATGCCCAGATACTGGGCGGCAAGGACTGAAAGGCGCTCTCGCGCAGTGTCCAGATGCCGAGCGCTCTCCAGCCATAGATGCCTGCCGTCCGCGTCCGCGATCAGTATGTCGTAGATGGGCTCCGCAATGGAGGACACCGGTACTACCATGATCCACTACCTCCAGCTCAGTAGTGACGGAGCAAGAGGAATCGTTTCAATTTGGGAATGAGAATAAGGAGTTGGGTGGGGACGTTGATCCTAGTCCCCGCCCAAACTCTTTCTGTGAAGTTGATTCTCGGGCCTTTCCGTGGCGTTGTCTCTCAGAAGGCCCGGTTTTAGAATCGATTTTTGCAATGCCGCGATTCCCGCACCGGGCTGTTCGTCTCTGGTTAGAATCGGAGTTTTACTCCAAACTGCATCTGACGCGCCCCGTAGAGGGTGTTGCCAGTGCTCACGACGTCCAGAAAGGCGTTGCCCGGTGTGTTGCGCGGCGTCATGCAACCCTGGAAGTTTGTGGCCCCCGCAGGAGGAGTGCAACCGGAATCGAATAAGTATGCGTCATTGTTAACCTCAGTAACGTTTGTTCTGTTGAATAGGTTAAAGGCCTCCCACAGAAACTCGACGGACGCACGATCACGTAGCTTGAATTGCCGGTCGATGCGCAGATCGGTAGTAAAAAAGGCCGGGCGAAGTATACAGGCTGTTGCGCGCGATAAACGGCACGCGTCCCACGTCGGCGCTGCCAAAGCTACTCACGAGGCCGCAGGTCGGGCCACCGTCGCCGCTGTTGCAGCTGGGGAGATCATCCATGAACGCCGTCACCGGGCGTCCGTCCTGTACCCGCCAAATGCTCGAGAGCCGCCAACCGCCGACGACGTGCTTCATCGTGTCGTTCTGCGTCCAGTTGGCAAACGGCATCTCCCAATACGTCGTGAAGATGAATCGGCGGCGGATATCCAGGTCCGAAAGACCGTATTCGGCCTTCAGGTCATAGGGATTCAGGGGTGTATCGGTGCCGGCAAAGGTGCCGTTCACACCGGCAACTTGACCGTTGTCGCGGGCCTGCGACCAGGTAAAGTTCGTGTCAAACGACAACCCGTGAGTCATCTTCCGGCGCAACTGCAACACGAGGGAGTGATACCAGGAGTTAATGACGCTCTTACCCATCAGCACCACACCCACGTTCGGGTTGGGGCGCGGCACGTTGCCCGAAAAGAACGGGACAGTGATCACGCTGGTTTTCCCGGAAAAGTCTGTGACTTGATAGGTCGCAGTCGTGTCGGGTGCAGGCAGGTTGCCGTCTAGAAAAGTCGGCAAACGATTGCCCCGTGAGCCGACGTAGCTGACGGTGAAACTCATGTTCCCGGGCAACGCACGCTCGTAAGCCAGGTCGAACTGGTGGACCAGAGGATTGACGTAGTGCGGGTCCAGGGCCGTCACTACGGCGCTGGCCCCCGCGTTCGGACACGCCGCAAGAAACGCTGCAACAGTGGGAAAGGTACTCGTGGGAGTCGGCCCGCTGGCGCCAAAGATAGGTGTGAAGCTGGGTGCCCCGGATGGTTGCGGGAAGACAATGTTGGGAGCTGCCGGCGCGCCACAGAAAGACCCTCTGAAGAAAAAGCTCTGCTGGAAAAGCCCATTCTGGAACAGGGCCGCAAAGAGCGAGCTGTTCGAGGTGCGGCCGTAGTAAATGCCGTACCCGCCGCGGAGCACTTGCTTCTGCCCACCTCCGATCCCCCACGAGAAACCAATGCGCGGTCCGAAGTTATTCTTATCGGTGTTGAATTTTGCCGTCTGGGGCACCAAGGGGTTGGCGCGCTGGACCTTGGGCATGGTTTGCAATTCATAGCGCACGCCCAAGTTCACTGTGAAGTTGGGACGAACTAGGACATTGTCCTGCACATAGAAATTATGGTCGGTCGTGGTGAAGGATCCTCCACCGGTGCCGTTGATCGGGTCTCCGGCCTGAATGAAGGCGCGTATTGATGATCCAGTTCCAGGTTGTGGTGCTGAATTCGTTGGCCACATTGTCGGAGCCGTTTCCCAGCGCCGTGACGGTCAGCGTCGGAGCGGTCTGGATGCCATTTAGCGAACTCCATCGGAGAATATTCAATGCAGTACTCAGATGGTGATTGGGGTTCAGCTGATAGTCAATCTTGGCCAGGCCGATATAGTTGTCGCCGTTGCGCGGGGTGGTGGTGTTGGTGATGGCCTGAAGAGCTGCAATCACGCTCGGGCAGTTGGGATCCTTACAGTTCGTGATTTCTGGACCGGTGAAGAAACCGAGCGAGAATGGCCTGATGACGGCCGGGAAATTCCGCTTCTGCTGGTCGTAGTTCAGGAAGTAAAAGAGTTTGTCTTTGGCCAACGCCCCGCCCACGCTGCCGCCGAACTGCTGGCGCCGCTCAGCAGGCTTGGGCTGGCCGCTGGCCTTGGCGATCGGATCCTGGGCGAGGAAGGCCTACTGAGACAGAGTCGCGAGAGACAAGAAAACTTATTCATTTCCCCACACCCCTTTTCCTCGACGTTCTTCTTGAATTTCGTATGGATATATCACATACCGTGGCTGCAAATCGAGTACTGCTCTGTGGATATCTTCTGACTCCCGGGCATGTCTTGAGAGTGTGCTAACAAGATGACCACAAGTAAAATCGGGAATTACAATGCTGTAAATTTGCTCCAAGAGTCCTTCAGTGAAGACAACCAGCCCGCGCAAGGGAATCCCCGAGACAGAGATAATTTGACCCCAGCTTTACAGCCGAGCGCACATTCATTACTCTGAAGAAGCCATGTGGAATGTCGAAGAGCGGTTTTCGCCAAAAGCAATCGAAAGCCTGGCAGCGCTGGGATTTGCCGTCGGGAGCACACGCGGCGTGGTCCGCGTCGAAAAATACGGCTGTGGCGCGGAATTCCGCAAAGGCACTGACGGCCTTTACCAGATGACGATCATGCCGACGATTATGGTGAACGGCCAGTTCACCCGGCTGTGGGACGCCGGCTACCAGAAATTTCTGCTCACGGATGATGGGTTGAAGCTCCCGGCGCTCGCGATTCACCTGCAGAATTTGCGAAAGTTCAACGAAGAACTGCGTACGGCGTTAGGCGTTCCGACCTTTTACAACGAAGCTCTCGGTTCCGTCAGCCAGGTCAGCGTGTACGACCGCGTCAAGGGCCGCAAGGGCGACATACCGGACGAAACCGTTGGCGCACACAGTGCCGACAGCGGGCACTAATATATCTGATTTCCGGTTGCAAAAACTTCGCCACAAATATCAACTTGATCCAGCCTCCTGAAGCTGCCGGCGAAACTGGGCCACATCAATATGATGCTTCGCCGCTTTCTTTTGCCCGACAAAAACCACCGGAATGTCCCATCTATAGCGTTCCTTCAGCGCAGGATCTTCATCGACATTCACTTCGTGCAGGACCGCATCGAATTCCCGCAGAATCGGTGCGATTGCCGCTTTCGCTTCCTCGCAAAGATGGCAGCCCGGACGCGTGTACAGAGTGACGTCGCGCGGCCCACATCCGTCAAGCCGCGGGTCTTCAGGTTGGTTCCTCACGGCTGGGGATTCGAATACTTCATGAACGGGCCGGAGTGCGGATGAAAAGCATGCGCGCGATACAATTCCGCCTTCCAATGCAGGATTTCCCCCGGCAGATCGCCAAGCAGCGTTTCGAGCAGTCGCGGCGTCTTTTCTAGTAGCGAGATGGCGGGTTGCATATCGCTGGCAGAGGCGGGTTGCACACGGCACCTCCTAGGCAGAGCTTCATCTTACTCGCAAAAATCACCGGAAAGAACGGAAAGAGGAAGTAGCGCATAATGTTGAGTGTCGATGAGCGAGGACCAAGGACATGGGAAAAGTTATAGCGCTGATGGATGATCTGTTTTTTCAGATGAAGCTGGCGGAAACCGCCAAGCAACTCGGGGTGGAAGTAAAAGTAGCGGCAAATGGGGACGCGTTGATGAAGCTGTTGGAAAGCGGCCCGAAGCTCGTCATCGTGGACTTGAACGCACGCAGCCAGCCGATCCATGCGATTGAGAAATTACGCCTCGCTCGGAAAGACATTCGCGTCGTGGGATTTTTGTCACACGTGCAGACAGATCTGGCGGCGCAAGCACAAGCAGCGGGTTGCGACGAGGTTCTGCCACGATCGAGCTTCACCCAAAATCTTTCCACAATTTTGAGCGTGGCGAAGGATTGATGTGAAATCACAGAAGATGAGTATTCTCCGGCAAATTCTTCCGCTGATCTGTGCTGTGCTGTTCGCAGGAGCGAGTATTATTGCGCAGGAGTCGAGTTCCAAGGCTGATGGCGCGGCCGCCAGCGCGCCGGCGGCAACTTCCGGCCCGAGCGCAGCGTTGCGCGATACTCTGTCCGCGGCTTGTTCCCAAAGCCAGACGGATTTTGTTCGTTTTCTCACCGCGCGAAACAAAGAAGCGTTTTCCCGCCTCACCCCCGCCGCGCGTGTAGCCTTCATGAAGCGTTTCGTTCTTCTCAACGAACCGGGCAAAGCCACGGCTTCGACGAATCCTGCCGGGCGCCCCATCGTACGCTGCCAAACACCCGACGTCACAACCGAGATGCAGATCGGCGGCGCGGAACTCCGGGACAACCTCGCATTTCTACCCATGGAACTCCGGGAGGCCACGGACACCACCGGCGCGAGCGTCCACCAGATCACCATGGGTCTCGTGAACGAAAATGGCGAATGGAAGCTGCTATCCCTAGGCTTACTGCTGCTCGATCTTCCTTCGCTCGAGGTGGAATGGGACGCGGCCGAGACTGACACAACAGAACATGGCGCCATCGAGGCCCTGAAAAAGGTTGCCGATGCCGTCGAGGCCTTCCGCCGAAAATATTCGCGGCTGCCTGAATCTCTGGCAAATCTGGGCCCGCCGCTGCATGGAGCAGCCAACGGCGAGGCTGCCGGGCTGTTGGATTCCGACCTCGCCACGGGGATGAAAAACGGCTACACCTTTCGTTACGTGATCGTCGGTGCGAGCACTCTCGGTGCTCCCGCGAAATACCAACTGGCAGCCAGCCCGCTCCAGTACGGACGCACCGGACGGCGATCCTTCTTCCGCGATGCCAACGGTGGCCTGCACGGCGCGGATCGCCAAGGCGCCATCGGCAATGAACTAGACCCCAAGGTGGAGTAATACAACTCGCGCTCCATCTCATATAACGCACTGGAAACCAGCCGCGCTTCCCACTCGCTCGGGCTCCGTTTGTGCTTAATGAGACTTGGCGCTACTATCGTGCGATTCGCAATGTATCGCCGCCCACACATGCGAACCTTCATCTTGCTACTCGCTCTTTCCCTGTTCGCGCACGCGCGCACGGAAGCAAAGCCGCAATTCAATTCCACTTACGGGCCGCTACCCGTCTTCGAACTTCACAGCGGATTCTGGATCAATCTTCATCACACCCTGTACCACGAAGCAAGACAGCGGACGGCCGCCACTCCAGAAAAGGCGGGCAAGACGTCGGGGCCCGCGCTGCGGACCGCGCCCGAGCCAAAGCCCACGCTCACGGCCGTTGAAAAGAAGGCCTGGGACGAGGCCGTCGCCTACTACGTGGCGAATTACGCTGACAAAGATCTGCTTTTCACCACCGAACTCATCCAATTGAAGAATCAGCTCGGCGACTTTGAGGATTGCGACGAACTCTCGGGGAGAAACAAGAAATTCTGCGACGCCGGTTTGCCCCCGAAATTGACACAAGTCCTGGAAGCCGCCGCCCCTGTCTATCGCGCGCATTCATGGCCGGACCACGATCGCGCCAACCGCCGCTGGATTCAGCGCGTCGCTCCGCTCGTGATTGAGCAGGGTGTCGGCCTTTCCGAACGTCTCGCGGACATTTACCAGACGCGCTGGCCGCGGGCAAAAATTCGCGTCGACGTCGCAGCCTACGCGAACGGGGCCGGCGCGTACACGACATTGGATCCCCTGCGCGTGACGATTTCCAGCCTCGATTCACGAAACCAGAGCGCCGAAGCGCTCGAAGTTCTCTTTCATGAAGCTTCTCACGGCATCGCCGAGCCCGTGCAGCAAGCCATTATTCGAGAATGTCGGCAGCGCGACAAGGCCATCCCTCGCGACCTCTGGCACGCCCTGATTTTCTACACCACCGGTGAAGTGATTCGCCCCGTGCTCGCCTCGGCCTCACCCGGGCCTGGCGATCAGGACGGCAGCATTCCTGGCGGGGCCTATACTCCTTACGCAGTTCGCGAAGGCCTCTACCAGCGAGGCTGGGACGACTACCTCAAGTTGTTGCAAAGGTTCTGGCAGCCCTACCTCGACGGCAGAGCCACCTTCGACGACGCCGTCGCCCGCATGGTCTCCTCGCTGTAATTTCCGACCCCATCACGTCAGGGTCTCACCATCCCGAACCACCGCGGGAGCGGGATTTTTCTATTTTCCATTTTTTATTTTTCCTGATCGATCTTGCCCCTCAGAATGGTCACCGCCGCCTTCGGCAAGCTGAACGATTCACTGCCCTTCATGTTCAGTGACTTCGTAGCAGGCGGGCCATCCGGATCGGCATGGCTCTTGGGGCCTTCGGAATGCCACACGTACTGCTCGGCCCCAAACGTCACCATCGTCACCGGCCCGGTGAAGTGCGCTGCGGACTTGCCATTCGCATCGGCGAAGTCGATCTTCACGGCCTGCGCGTTCGACGGATCTTTGTTGATCAGCATCAGCGACCACTCACCACCGGGCCGTTTCACCGCGTATGCCGTCACCAGCACGTGTCCCGCATCGTCCCTCACGTCCGCTTCCGCGGGAAACAACTGGTGCACGCCCGCGCCGTGTTTCACCCATTCCAGGTTGACCATCTGGCTCGCGAAATATTGCGAAGTGTGCTGTTGAATCTCCAGCTTTTCGTTCGCCACGAAGTTCCCGTACGTGCTGAACCCGTGACAGCCCGACCGCAACGGCTCCGGCTGAATCGGCGAGTGGTAATACGCGGCGCCGCCATTTGCGAGAAACGCGCCGACACTGTCGGCCAACCATAACGCCGCGAAATTTTCAGTCATCGGCTCCGTCAACGCCCAGGAGACATTGCTCTCCGTATTCATCAGCGGCACATTCTCCGGCACGCCGTCGTCACGCCACACCTGCAGGATGTACTTCACCAGTTCCGACTCGCGGTACAAATCACTCCAATTAATCTCGCACGGCTCATACGGATAGTGCTCGAAAGAAACAAATGCCAGATCCTGAATGCGTCCGTGCTCCTTCAGGTAATCGATAAATCGCCCCAGCCACGACGTTCTCCCCTGCGCGTCCGGCCACACCTTGATGTCTTCATTTACGCCTTCGAACACCGGCCCGCCGAGCTTCAGCTTGGGATCGACCCGATGCAGAGCCGTCGCCCATTGCAAATACAGCGCTCCATAATCTTCGGGCGCTGTCTTCTTCCCGTCCGGCTCTTCGCCGATTTCCGCGTACGAAATCGGATAACCCCGGTTCTCGATGTATGCGATCTCCGCCGCGGAGTCCTCCGGCGTTCCGTAGATCAGTGATACCGGAATCATCGCCGGCAGCTTGTTGGTAATCCCGCTCGTAAAAAACAGATCGAAACCCGTCTGGTCGCGGCTCGGTTCGATGTCGGCAGCCGTGTGCCAGGGATCCGTCGAGGAGACGGTTGTCGCCGTTTGATTCTGCCCGGACGCATGCGTTATTGCGTCGATGAATTCTCCGCGCGCCGTGAAATTTCCCGCGTAGATTTCATTCACCGCGTAGCCCGCGCAATTCCGTGGATCATTGCTCCCATGGGTGTCGCAAGTGTTCGACGATTCCGTCATCCAGATCCGCACGAAGCGTGTCTTGATCGGCGGGTCCGATAGTTTCAGCGCTTGCGTCCCGCCCTTGTTGTTCCGCACTTCGCCGCCGGGGAAGAGCGTCCACGCGCCCGCAGTCGGCTTGCTGAATGCATCTTCGCCAACCCAATACTGCACGGCATACTTGCTCGCGTACGGATTTGCCCACGCGATGTGCATCGCATCAATATCCTGCGGCGTGCCGAAATCGATCACGATCCATTGCGGGTTGCGTGCATCATCCTCCCCCGTGAATTTTTTTGTCAGATACGGATTGCTCTTCCAATAGGTCGCCGCATCACCATCCGTAAGACGCGAGTATTTCCCTTGTGAAGCGTCACTCCGCGTGCTTCCGCGGTGCGGCAGCGCGTACCCATATGAGTGTCGTAGAAACTCTTTCGGCTCCGCGCTGCCCGTGAAGTAGCCGCTTTGATGCGCTACATCGCTCCAGCTGCCGTTCGGATTCCAGTGCCATGCCGCAATCGTCAGTTCCGTGTTCTGCCTGTAGGTGATCGGTCCCCAACCCGCCGAGAGCGACTCTTTCAGGATCGGCTCGCTGTAAACGATGTCCACCAGGTTTGTCGGCAGGATATCCATCGAACTCCCCAGCGCCTGATCTGGATCAAATTTGATCGCGTGAGCAGACGTTGTGTCCACGCGGATCGTCTGTGCCTGAACGCCCTGCGTGAGAAAGGCCATATAAGCCAGCAGCAAGGCAGGAACGCCGTTTCGCCCAAGTGAGTGCCGCAATGTAAAATCTCGAGTCTTCATTGGGAGTCAACCTCCGGCAATGGAAATGGTCTCGCCTCAAAAGCAGACCTGGCTGTTGCCAAAGCTCGGACAATATATCGTTTTAATACAGGGAAAACGCAAGATACGTTAATCCATCCGCGGGTTCTCCTCCCTTCCGTGCTGTCCATTGCTCGCTGCCCGAGTTCCTCCCGGCTGTTTGTCCCCCAGCCGCCGATATGCTAGGCTTTCCCCTGCAAGAATCGCCCGGCCAAGCGCCACGCAAGCCCCTGCGACGCGCCTGTTTTCTCCCGTTCGTCTCCTGACAGAGCCTCTCCGTAACGGGAAGCTGTCTCTGGGGTGAACTCAAGCCTGGGTGAGTCACTGCTCCGCGGTTGCGCGGGAGTGCACCGCGGCCCGTTCGGGTCAGCAACGGATGAGGAATTGAGCAAGCCCATGGCAGGCCGACAAGCAGCCTCGAAGACTGGAAAAGAACCGGTAGAGATCAAGCTGGCGCACTCGCCGGATTCCGACGATGCCTTCATGTTTTACGCGCTGGCAACCCACAAGCTCTCCACGCCCGGGTACAAGTACACGCATATTCTGTCGGACATTCAGTCGCTCAATGAAGCGGCCCTGACCGAAACTTACGACGTCACCGCCATCAGCTTTGCCGCCTACCCGACACTTCGCGACAAGTATATCCTGCTCGATTGCGGCGCCAGCTTCGGCGAGGGCTACGGTCCAATCGTCGTTTCCGCTAAATCCCTTAAGCCACAAGAACTTGCGGGCAAGCGCATCGCCGTTCCCGGTCTGAAGACCTCCGCCTACCTCACCCTCAAACTCTACGAGTCCAACCTCGAGCCGGTGGTGATGCCTTTCGATAAGATTATCGACGCCGTTCAGAAAGAACTAGTCGACGCTGGCCTTCTCATCCACGAGGGGCAGCTCTTCTTCCCACAGATGGGTTTGCACCGGGTGATCGACCTCGGCATTTGGTGGCAGGAGCAGACCGGCTTGCCCCTCCCGCTTGGCGGGAATGCCGTGCGCCGCGCGCTGGGGCCCGAACTAGGAAGACAGGTCTCCAGGACCATCCGCGATAGCGTTTCCTACGGCCTCGAGCACCGCGAAGAGGCCCTGAACTACGCCATGCAATTCGCCCGCGAGATGGACGCCGAACTGGCCGACAAGTTTGTTGGCATGTATGTGAATAAATGGACTCTCGGCTATGGCGAGAAGGGCAAGCAAGCCGTTAAAGAGTTGATCAAACGCGGCACGAAAGCCGGCCTGCTGCCCGGCCCGCCTACCGTCGAATTCCTCAGCCAAGAATAGTCGCAGCGATTCTTTTCTTGCTGCCCGGCGCTTTCATCGCTTAGCCCAGAAAGCAGCCCCAATCATCAACCAGGAGCGGCTCGCCTTGACGGTATCCCGCTAATCACTTAGTGTCTTTTGTTTATGATTCGAATCCTAAAAACACCTTTGGCGTCCCTCCTTGTCCTGGTTGCAGCCGCCTTGCCGTTGACACCCAGTGCGACGGGGCAAACTGTTGCAAAGCCTCACGACGAAGCCGCGGCCACGAAAGCTTGGCCGCAGCAGGCGGTTCGCGGTGCGCACGGGATGGTGGCCACTGATGAAGCCTTGGGGTCGCAGGCCGGCGTGGAGATCCTGAAGCGCGGCGGCAACGCCATAGACGCTGCCGTCGCGGTGGCCTTCGCGCTGGCTGTGATCGAGCCCGCCGCAGGCAACCTGGGCGGCGGCGGCTTCATGCTGATTCGTCTGGCCGACGGAAAAACCACCTTCTTCGACTATCGCGAAACGGCCCCCGGCAAAGCCAAGCAGGACATGTACATCGGCAAGGATGGAAAGCTGGATGAGGAGGCCTCGGTAATTGGCTACAAGTCGGTCGCCGTGCCAGGAACGGTCGCCGGCCTGGAACTCGCTTTGAAAACCTACGGCACTATGAAGCTCGCAGACGTGATGGCCCCTGCCATCCGGCTCGCCGAAGAGGGCTTCCGGATAAGCGGCAAGCTCGCCAGCGAATTCGAAGAAGAGAGTCCGGGACTTGAAAGTTTTCCGGCGAGCCGCCGCACCTTTCTGAATAACGGCCAGATGTGGAATGCGGGGGATACCTTGAAACAGCCCGAGCTGGCGGCCACGCTGAAGCGCATCGCCAAAAACGGCGCAGCCGAATTTTATCGCGGCGAGACGGCGCGAATGCTTGCCGATGAGATGGCCAAGCAGGGCGGAATGATCACCCTGGATGACCTCGCGCACTACAAACCAAAAGTTCGCGAAGTATTGCGCGCTAAGTACGAAAGCGGCGGCCACGCCTGGGAAGTGTTGACCGCGCCACCCCCAAGCTCCGGCGGAGTCGCCGTCATTGAAGCGCTGAACATGCTCCAAAACGTGCCGCTGAAGGGCTGGAACGATCCCCAGAGTGTCCACATGGTCGCGGAAACGATGCGGCGCATATTTGCCGACCGCGCGGCGTATCTCGCCGATCCAGACTTTTCCGATGTGCCCGTCGCAGGCCTGACGGCCCCGTGCTACGCGAAGGAACGCGCGGCCACCATCGATCCCGCGAAAGCGTCCTCGAGTACAAATGTGCGGGCTGGTGATCCCCATGCCTGCGGAAGTTCGTCGAGTAACGCTGCCGCGCCGCAGACCATCGTGAGCTTGGGCGAAGGTCCGCACACCACGCATTTTTCCGTCGTAGACGCGGCCGGAAATGCCGTCGCCAGCACGTACACCTTGAACGACAGCTACGGATCTCACGTGACATGCGACGCGGGGTTCTTGTTGAACGATGAGATGGACGACTTCACCACGCAGCCGGGCGTGCCAAATACACTGTACGGCCTGATGCAATCCGGCGCGAACGCCATCGCTCCCGGACACCGTCCGCTCAGCTCCATGACGCCGACGATTCTGCTTCGCGACGGCAAGCTGAGCTTCGTCACGGGTTCACCGGGCGGGCCAACCATTATTTCCGCAACTCTCCTTAGCGTGATCAATTGGATGCGGCTGGGGATGGACGCACAGGCGGCCATCAACGCGCCGAGGTTTCATCACCAGTGGTTCCCTAACCGCATTAGGATGGAAGCGGAGTTTCCAGAGAGCATGGAACAGGCGCTGCGGGCGCGCGGTCACGACGTGGAACGGGCCTGGTATGGAACGCCGAGCCTTGGGCACGAAGCAAAATTGCACAAACACATGGGCCTTGTAAACGCCATCGGCATCGATCCGCAAACGGGCGACCGGCTTGGCGCAGCCGATCCGCGCGATGAGGGTGCCGCCGTGGGATACTAGAAGAGATTCAACAGATGGCTAGACAACTAGCAGAAGCCGTCATTCCGAGCGAAGCGAGGAATCTCTCTTCGATCTGAGTCGCGGCTGGACGCGGCGGGAAATTCAAAAACATCATGCAGAGACTTCTATCTACGTACTTGTTCGTATCGCGAAAATTGACGCCGGAGCTGCTCGGGCAGATTGCCGAAGCGGGCTTTAAGGGTGTCGAGATTTTCTGCTCCCGCGGTCATTTCGATTACACCGCAAGAGCCGAAGTGCAGGCGATGGCCGCAGCGCTCGCCAATCAGGGACTGACCCTTTCGTCGATGCATGCTCCCGCGAGCCGGGATCTGAGCTCCACACGCGAAAGCGGCACGCCTCTTTCCATCTGCGAGGTGGAGCGCGTCCGGCGGATCGAGGCCATGGATGAATTGAAACGCGCCATCGATGTTGCCGAAGAGCTTCCTTTTCCGCGCATGGTGTTTCATATGGGCGGCTCGCGGGAGACGGCCGATCCGCGGAAGCGGGATGCTGCGTTCAGCTCGCTCGAACATCTGATTTTGCACGCGCGGCACGTCGGCGTAACGATTTGCGTGGAAAACACCACCAGCGAGATGGGCGATCCGGCGTATCTGCGCGCCTTTGTGGATGAAACGCGGCTAACCGGGCTGCGGTTCAACTTTGATAT
>Ga0209118_1000633_pt1 | contig 18354 bp, 13 predicted proteins | sample BlaSpr_A8_Ref_M1_FD_187988 | JGI IMG/M metagenome (GOLD analysis project Ga0209118, IMG submission 187988) | Forest soil microbial communities from Thunder Bay, Ontario, Canada - Black Spruce, Ontario site 2_A8_Ref_M1 (SPAdes) (version 2) | ecosystem: Environmental > Terrestrial > Soil > Boreal...
GCTACCAGCTTGTCTATGGCTCGGTCGCCGACCTGTTCATGGACCGGTACGACAACTACATCGGCTTCGGGGCAAATGAGTCAGAGCTCATCGGCATGCCCGACCTGGACACGTTCAAGATCCTGCCCTGGGACCGCCGCATAGCCCGGGTGTACTGCGACTGCTACGACAGCGAGACCGGCGACCTGTTCGACGCCGACTGCCGGAGCAACCTCAAGCGGGTCGTGGCGGAGGTCGAGAAGGAGCTGGGTCGCAACTTCTTGGCCGGCATCGAGCCCGAGATGATGTGGCTCAAGGAGGATGCCAACGGCAAGGTGGCCGGCGTCACGCAGCCGTGGTGCTATCACATCGCCCAGTTCGAAACGCTGCGTCCGGTCTTCATGGACGTTATCGACTACGCCAAGGGCCTCGGCCTCGACATGATCCAGGGCGACCACGAGGACGCTCCCGGCCAGCTGGAGCTGAACATCCATCACGACCGTGCCCTGGCCACAGCGGACAACATCAGCACATATCGGCAGGTCTGCAACGAGGTGGCCCGGAAGCACGGCTTGATCGCCTGCTTCATGCCCAAGCCGTTCGTCGGCGTCTCCGCCAACGGCCATCACCACCACTTCAGCATGGAAGACAAGGCCGGCAAGAGCCTCTTCTATGACCCGAAGGGCCCCGGGAAGATGTCGGAGCCCGGCAGGTGGTTCCTCGGCGGCATCCTCAAGCACGCCGATGCGCTGTGTGCGCTGACCGCGTCAACCGTGAACTCGTACAAGCGCTTCATGGACGCGGGCTTCTGGGCTCCCCTCTACAAGGACTGGGGGTGGCAGAACCGGACCAGCATCGTCCGGGTGGCGGCGGCCGGCCGCTTCGAGTTTCGGGCCGTCGACTCGGCGGTTAACCCGTACCTATCGCTGGCAGGCTTGCTCGCGGCAGGAAGGGACGGGATGCGCAACAAGATCGACCCCGGGCCGCCGCAGCAGCAGAACATCTACGACATCGTCGGCCGCGAAAAGCACGGGGGCACCAAGGGAAGGGGCAAGCGAATCCCGCTCAACCTGGGCGAGGCACTTGACGCGCTGGAGAAGGACGACGTCATCCGCGAGGTGCTGCCCGGCCGCATGTACAAGGTGTTCATGCACTACAAGACTGACGAATGGGAGCGCTACATGGCCCATGTCTCGGACTGGGAGTTCGAGCGCTACTTACACCTACTTCCCTAGTCACCGACCTCGATCCTGAAGCGCTAGGCATGAGTCCGCCGGCTTGGCACCTGCGCGAGCGTGCGCGTCTGTCAGGCGGGGTGGTCGCGCACGATCGCCTCGGAAGTGGCGCTCCGCTCGTGCTCGTCCATGGGACGCCCAGCTGGTCGTTCCTGTGGCGGCGTGTGGCGCCGCTGCTTGCCACCGACTTCGAGGTGTACATGTTCGATCTCCTCGGCTACGGCGACTCCGAGAATGGAGACGGCCTGAACGTATCGATCGCGGCTCAAGGGAGGCTGCTGACAGAGCTCCTCGACGTCTGGGGTCTCGAGCGGCCCGCGATCGCGGGCCACGACATCGGCGGCGCGATCATGCTCCGAGCGCTGCTCGTGGAGGGACGGGTGTTCGAGCGAATCGCGCTGGTCGACTCGGTCGTCTTCAACCCCTGGTTGACCCCGACGACCATGCACATCCGCGCCCACCTCGACACCTATCGGACGATGCCGGTCCACATCTACGAGCAGGTCGTGCGGGCTCACCTGCGCACCGCCGTTCACCGCACGCTCGATGAAGAGGCGTTGGCCGGCTACATGGAACCGTGGCGTGGCGCCGCCGGCCAGGCCGCGTACTTCAACAAGATCGCGCAGTTCGACGAGGCGGACACCGCAGAACTGGACTCGCTGTTGGGGCAGATCACGGTGCCTGCACTCATCGTCTGGGGCGAGGTCGACGGCTGGATCGCGACTTCGGTGGCGGACCGGCTGCATCGAGCGATCGAAGGGTCTCGAATCAGCCTGATCCCGGCGGCCGGGCACTTCTGCATGGAGGACGCCCCCGAGGCTGTGGCGCATGCGCTGGGCGGGTTTTTCAAAGGCGCCTGAGGTCAGAATGACGCGATCTTGACAGCCGATATACCGGCGTCATACTAGTCGCCACGCCTTAGGGAAGGGAGGTAATGGATTGCCATTTTGCCGTGGTCGGCGTCGCGGACCGGGACTTTTCGGTCGCCCGGCTCGACCTCTGGCACGCCCCGTCTCACCCGAGCGCCGTTGACTCTCCACCGCCGGTAGCACGCATTACGAGGTAAGGGAATGAGCGAACACCTGGAAGTCGGCGAGCACGGACTTTTTGTAAGTCCCGCCGGTGTCGAGACCGGCCTGCAGAAGGAAATTCGCTGGTGGGACGGGGTCGTGATTACGGCCTGCATGCCGGGATTCCTGCTCCCAAGCATCGGGTTCTCGGTTGGGCTCCTGGGTGGCTGGGGCGCTGTCGCCGTGTGGATCGGCATCGTCACGTTTGGACTGCTCATGGCGAACCTTTACGCAGAGATGGCCGCCATGTTCCCGCACCGCGCAGGGGGGATCGCCACGTACATCGATGAAGGCGTCCACAAGTGGTCGCGGATACCGGCTGTGGTCAGCGGATACGGCTACTGGTTCGGTTACTCGACGGTGCTCTCCATCAACGGCATTCTTATCGGCTTGTACATACAGGGCGCTTGGCTAACCAGCGCTCACGTCAACGTGCACGGCCAGGACATCTTCGCTCCGCTCGTGGGCTCCGTCGTGCTGCTGGTGGTCTGGGCGGTCGCCATCGCCGGCATTCGTCCGACCGTCTGGATGACCTATGCGCTTGGCGCCCTGACCATGCTGCCGCTGACGCTGGTCGCGATCGTGCCGTGGGTCACCGGCCACATGCACCTGGAAAACCTCAACAACACCGTTTTCCCGGCCAATGGGGCCGCGCCGCTTTCACTCGCCGGGATGGGCATCTTCTTTGCGATGTGGTACCTCGGCGGCTGGAGCGCGTACGCGGTGGAATCCGCCGCCGCTTTCACGCCTGAGTACAAACACCCTGAAACGGAGACGCCCAAGGCCCTGCGGGTCGCGGGAGTGATCCAGATCTTCATCTTCGGCTTGGTGCCAATCGCCCTGGTAGGGACGGTCGGGCAGGCGGTCATCGCCCAAGCACCCTATATCGCGTTCGTTCCAGTGCTGAAGGTCCTCTTTGGTGACTTCGGCTCGGCTGTCGTGCTGATCATGCTGCTTAGTGCGCTGCTGCTGAGCGCGCTCATCGCCACGGCCGACGGAGGGCGGGCGCTCTTCCAGCTTGCTCGTGACGGGCTCACGCTCAAGTGGCTCAGCCACCTGAACCGGCAGCAGGTTCCCGACCACGGCATGACCTGGGACCTGGTCATCCAGGGCGTAATGATGTGGTTCCCGTACGCCGCCGGCGTAGTTGGTTTCACGACCATCGCCACCAACGCTCCGATCGTGATCCTGGCGGTCAGCAACCTCGGGTACATCCTGTGCCACGTGATGGCGATCGGCGCCTTCATCCTCCTTCGCCGCCAGCAGCCAAACGCGCCAAGGCCATTCAAGCTCCGCAGCTACTGGGTGCCGCTGGCGTGGTTCCTGCTGATCTTCAACATCGTCATCATCCCGCTGGGCGCGGCCAACCCGAGCCTCGGCTACGGGATCATTCCGTTCCTGCTCGGTGTTCTCGTGCTGCTCATCTCGGTCTTCCTCTACTGGGTACGCAAGAACGTTGAGGACAAGCCGGCGGCAGCGGGCGCCAGAGCATAAGGCGGGCGCGTCGAATAACAACTCGGCGTCAACGGGGCGGCAAGCAGCCGCCCCGTTCTTCACTCACCCAACGTAGGAGGGACCTATGAGCTCGGAGACCGTTCGCACGGCTTTCGATCGCGTGCAGCGCGAGTCCGGCTGCGAGTTCATGGAGTGGGAGGGTTGGTTCTGGTCCAACCACTTCGGCGACGCGGCGGCAGAGCATCAGGCGGTGAGGCAGCACGCAGGGGTCTGGGACGAATCTCCGCTGCGCAAGTGGGATTTTCGCGGTCGCGACGCTATGAAGGCGGTCGACCGGATCTTCACCAACGATATGCTCGGTCTGGCGGTCGGCCAGATCCGGTACGGTCCCTTCTGCGACGAGAACGGGGCCATGATCGGCGACGGCACCGTCTACAAGTTCGCTGACGACCACGCGTGGGCCATCACTGCGCTCGATTCCGACCTCGAGCATTTCAACGCCGCGTGCAAGGGCTTGAAGGTCGAGATCGAGGCGATCACCGAGCAGATGCCCCACGTCCAGCTCCAGGGCCCCGACGCGCGTGACCTGCTCGGGGGTTTGACCGACGCCGACGTCCGCCACCTGCGGTATTTCCACTTCTGGCCGGAGCAGGTGACGGTCGGCGGGGTCCCGTGCTGGGTGTCGCGAACTGGTTATTCGGGCGAGATCGGCTACGAGATCTTCTGCGCCCCGCAGCATGCCGAGCGGCTCTGGGGCGCGCTAACCGGCGCGGGAGCCAAGCCGTACGGCCTGGCGGCGGTCGAAACCCTGCGCATCGAGTCCGGGCTGATCTTCATCGGCTACGACTATTTCCAGCACGTCACGAATCCCTTTGACATGTCGCTGGACAGCGTCATCCGCCTTGACGCAGGCGACTTCGTCGGCAAGGCGGCCCTCTCGGAAACGGCAAAGGAGCCTCCTAAGCGGTTGGTCACGCTCGGCGTCGATGGCGACCAGGTCCCGGAATACGGTGCCGCCGTAACGGTGGCGGGCGAGCCGGCCGGCACCTTGACCAGCCCCTGTCTCAGCCCCACCCTGGGCCGCGTCATCGGGATGGCTGTGCTCGAGACATCCTTCGCGCAGCTCGGAACCAATGTCCAGGTCGCGCTCCAAGAAGGCACTACCACCGCCATCGTAGAGCCGCGTCCGATCTACGACCCGCAGAAGAAGAGGCCGCGTGCCTGACGTGCTTGGTGCCCTCGCTGTTGCGTTTATGATCGATAAGTAATGTGTGGCATCGCCGGCGTCATTCACCGCGACGGTCCGAGCGACATCGGCACCGAAATGACGCGGATGCTCAACTCGATGAAGCACCGCGGTCCCGACTCGACTGGGTTCGCGCTTTTCGGGGCTCCGTCCGACCTGCTGGTGATCCGGTTCAAGCTGGCCGACGCAAACGACAAGCGCGACACCGACTTCAAGGACCGGCTCGACCGGCGACGGCGAGAGGTCGGCAACCGACTGAAGAGGATCGGCGCCACCGTCGAGCTCGCCGACAGCGATACCGAATACGCGTATCGGGTCAGCGTCAATTACGACGGCGACCTGAAGGCCCTCACCGACATGCTCGAGGAGGTGCCAGGCTGCGAGGTGCTCTCGATCGGACACTCGCTGGAGATCATCAAAGACCTCGGCGATTCCAACACGGTCGCGCAGCAGTACCACCTCAAGGGTTTCTCCGGAACACATGCGATTGGGCATGTGCGGATGGCGACCGAATCGGACGTGGACATCTCCGGAGCCCACCCTTATTGGGCGTATCCGTACTCGGACATCGCGGTCGTTCACAACGGCCAGCTCACCAACTACTTCCACTGGAAGCGGCGGCTGGAGCGAATGGGGGCGCGGTTCCAATCCGAGTGCGACTCGGAGATCATCGCCGTCTACCTGGCTCAGAAGATGTCCGAAGGGCTCGACCTGAAAACCGCCATGAAGCAGAGCCTCGAAGACCTCGATGGCGTCTTCACCTACATGGTCGTGACCAAGGACAGCCTCGGCGTCGCCAAGGACGAGATGGCGGCCAAGCCGTTGGTGCTTTACGAGTCCGACAACCTGATCGTGATGACCTCGGAGGAGGTGGCGATCCGCGCGATCATCGACCACGAGATCGACACCTACGACCCCTTCGAGAGCGAGGTCCTGGTTTGGTCGCTATAGAGACCCGACATTGTCTCTAGGAGCAGGCGAGCGCCGGATCACCTATGACGCCCGAGGGCTCGCCGAGCCGTTCGCCACGGTCCCCAAGATCTCCGAGATCGCCGGCGAGAAGGCCACCTTTGACGCCGCCGCGCTGACCACGCGCCAGATCAACCTCGAGCTCAAGTGGCTCCTCTACGAGCAGGGCGTGAAAAACGTGACCGTGCTCAACCCCGGCGCCAAGCACTCGATCGGAGTCGGGATCCTGACCCGCTGCAAGCTGCGGTTCGAGGGCAGCCTCGGCTACTTCGGCCTTGGCGTCATCGACGGTCCCGAGATCGTCGTCACCGGGAGGGTCGGCTGGTCGGTCTGCGAAAACATGATGTCCGGGGTGGTCGTCATCGAGAAAAACGCCGGGTCGCTCACTGGAGCAGCCATCCGCGGCGGCGACCTCGTGATCAAGGGCAGGGTCGGCGCTCGCACCGGCATCGACCAGAAGGGAGGCACGATCATCGTCTGCGGCGACGCCGGCTCGAACACCGGCTTCATGCTTCAGCGCGGACGCCAGATCATCTGCGGGAACGTCGGTCCGCACCTCGGCGACTCGATGTACGACGGCACGATCTACGTGGGCGGCACGGTCAAATCGCTAGGGCTCGACTGCGTACCGGGCGAATGGACGCCCGCCGACACTGAGCTCATCGAGCGCAAGTTCCGCATCTACGGTCTGGGTTCGCCGCCGAAGTTCCAGAAGTTCGTCTGCGGCAAGAAGCTCTACAACTACGACGCACTCGAGCCCAGCGAGCGCAAGCTCGTCATCCATTAGAAGGAGGCAAGCGCCGCACCGACATGGCGACCACTGAGAAATCACCATCCCGCATCTCCGAGAATGCGCCGAACCCGAGGAACATCCTCGGGCACAGCCAGATCTTCACGCCCGACGTAATCAACGACATCCACGTCAAGGCCGAGCTCGGCCGGTATCGTATGCGCGGCTTCTCGATCTTCAAGAAGATGCCGGGCTGGGACGAGCTGATCTTTCTTCCCGGGACGTTGACCCGGTTCGTGATCGAGGGCTACCGCGAAAAATGCGAAACGAAGACGGTCATCGGGGCGCGCTTCGCCAAGAACCCGCTCGAGCTCGACATCCCGATCTACATCACGGGGATGAGCTTCGGCGCGCTTTCGATGGAGGCCAAGATGGCCCTGGCGAAGGGGGCGTCGATGGCGGGTACCGCCACTTGCTCGGGCGAGGGCGGGATGATCCCGCCCGAGCGCGACCTATCGACCAAGTGGCTCTACCAGTGCATTCAGAGCCGGTACGGCTTCAACCCACAGCACCTCATGCTTGCCGACGCGGTTGAGTTCTTCATCGGGCAGGGCTGCAAGGTCGGCATGGGCGGGCACCTGATGGGTCAGAAGGTCACCGAGCAGGTGGCCGAGATGCGCTCGCTGCCTCCGGGCATCGACCAACGATCCCCGGCCCGGCACCCGGACTGGCTCGGCCCGGACGACCTCTCGCTCAAAGTGCAAGAGATCCGCGAGGCGACCGATTACCGGGTGCCGATCCAGCTGAAGCTTGGCGCCGCCCGCGTTTACGACGACGTGCGCATGGCCGCGAAATGCGGGCCTGACAGCATCTACCTAGATGGCGGCGAGGGCAGCACGGGAGCCGGTCCACACATCGCCACCGAGGAGACCGGCATACCGCTCATGGCCGCCATCCCGGAGGCGAGACGAGCGCTCGAGGACGTCGGCCTTGCCGACGAGATCGACCTGGTGGTGGCCGGCGGCATCCGCAACGGAGCTGACGTCGCCAAGTGCCTGGCGCTGGGAGCCACCGCGTGCGCCATCGGCACCGCGGGACTCATGGCGTTGAACTGCAATAAGGAGATCCCCGGTGTGACCGACTACATGGGCACGGTCGGGGTCCCGGCGGGCCAGTGCTATCACTGTCACACCGGCCGGTGCCCGGTCGGGATCACAACCCAGGACCCAGAGCTTCGCAAGCGGCTGCATGTCGACGAAGCCGCGAACCGCGTCTACAACTTCTTGACCGCGATGACGATGGAGCTCCAGATGATCGCGCGCGCGTGCGGGAAGACCGATGTCCACAGCCTGGAGCCCGAGGACCTGGCCGCGCTGACGATGGAAGCTTCGGCGATGGCCAAGGTGCCGCTGGCCGGGACCAACTACATCCCCGGCGTCACCGAGCAGAACACTCTCAACGAGATGAAGGCGATGATGGAGAAATACCTGGTCGAGAACGGCCGCGCCCACGGGATCGCGTAGCAGTGTCAGACCTGCATCTGTCGACCAAGACCGGAATCGACGCCGAGGAGCTGGCGGGGCATACGTTTCCATACCAGCACGACATCTCGCTGATCGAAGACGTCGACCTCCTGGCGCTGACCCCCGGTGAGGACATCAACTGGCTCGAGGACATCCACCTACTGGTGGAAGACGGCGTGCCGGCAGTGTTCGACCGGTACTCGAACTCGTTCCTCAAGATCTACTTCCCCATCCCCAAGGGCAAGGAAGACGACGTTGCTCGCAAGGTGCTGATGAAGCACCTGGTCACAGGGAACTCGTACGGCATCCGTCTCAAGCGCAAGCACGCCAAGTTCCCTCAGCCCATATTGGGTTCATGGGTCGAAGGCTCGGAGATCGTCGGCAAGGACTACAAGGCGGGCACGCTCGAGGGCTGGGAAAAGCCAGGCGGCCACTAGTGGACGGTAACGGCCGTGAGTGAAACGGCCCTGCCGGCGAGCGCTCGCTTCGTCGTGATCGGCGCCGGCGTGCACGGGCTCTCCACGGCCTGGCACCTCGGCGAGGAGCTCAGGGCCCGCGGTCAAGGCTCCGGAGAAGATGTCCTCCTTCTAGACAAAACCGCCATCGGCGCCGGACCATCCGGCCTGGCCTGCGGCGTGGTTCGCAACAACTACTTCCAGCCCGCCATGCGCAGGCTGATGGCTCATTCGGTCGGAGTGTGGGAGTCCGATCCCGAAGCATTTCACTACCACCCGGTCGGCTACATGCAGATTGCCCCCGAAGTGATGCATGAGGACGTCGTCCAGATCTACGAGCAACAAAAGGAGATCGGCTACGAGTCCGTCCTCGTCGAGGGAGCAGGGAAATGCGACGCCTACATGGAGGAAATGTTCTCCGACTGGCAGGCGAAGGGCATCACGGTGGTGCTGCACGAGAAGAGAGGCGGGTACGCCGAGAACATGCACTCTATGCGCGGGCTGGCAGGCAAAGCGAAGGCTCAAGGAGCCCGCATGCGGTTTGGCGTGACCGTCACCGGCATCCGCGTCGACGGCGGCGCGGTGACAGGCGTGGAAACCGATCAGGGATTCGTGCAGTGCGAGCAGCTCGTCGTTGCAGCCGGGCCCTGGGTGCGCGACTTCTGGCACATGCTCGACCTCCCGGGCACGATCACCGTGAGGGGCCGGGACGGCAAGGACTACGAGCGCCCGATGTGGACCTACTGGTGCCTGCAAGAGGGCACTCTCGGCGTCGACCCGAACTTTCTTACCGACAACGAAGGCAGGATGCCGCCGGTGATTCACGTCGACACCGACGCGCCGCTTTACGACGACATCGACGGCTCGCTCGTCACCGATCAGCTGTGGGGCATCTACTACAAGCCCGACTTCAACTTTGGCGGGGTGCAGGGTGGGTCGATGCCCTGGAAGGTGGAGCAGCCGGCCGATGAGGTGGCCGTTGATCCGTACGGACCCAAGAGCACCGAGTTCGTCGTCACGCCGGAGTTCGAGCGTATGTACACGTCAGCGCTGGCGCACTGCCACAAGCGATTCGTCGGCAAGCGGCCGCTGTATCACAAGGCGCCTTCAGGGGGGATTGGAGCTTTCACCCCGGACAGCTTTCCGGTTTTCGACGTGTTCCGGCAGAACGCCCACGTGATCGCCGACTCCAATCACGGGTACAAGATGATCGGGGTCGGGGCGCTGGTCGCCAAAGAGCTGTTGGGCGAGAAGCAGGACCTGCTCGAGCCGTTCAGGTTGAGCCGCTACGCCGAGGGCAAGATCCACCCAACGAGTCATTCCCCATTCCCGTGGAGCTGAGGCCCTAGCTCTTTACCTTCTTGCGCTCCGGTTCATAGGCCGGGTGGCGCACCACCTCGCCTGCGACCTGCTCGCCTGCGACCTGGGCTGACACCTCCGTGCCGGCCACCGCCACGTCTTTACGGATCTTGGCCAGCCCAAGTGTTTTGCCACCGAGGAAGGGCGAGCTGATGGCCTGGGTGACGGTCCCGACTTCGGCGCCCTTCACCTGCAGCGGCGATCCGGTGGCGGCATCGCCGCCGGAGTCGAGCACGACGCTGGTCAGCCGCACTGGCGACGCCTGCCTATCTCGCTCGAGGCCGGCCCGGCCCTGGAACTCTCCCTTGTCGAAGTTCACGGCCCAGCCCAGCCCACATTCGTATGGCGAGACCGTCTCGTTGTACTCGACCCCTCCGATGATGAACCCGCCCTCGATGCGAAGCAGGTCGAGCGCAGTCATCCCCACCACCCTCATGCCCTTGGGTTCCAGCGCCTCAACGAGCCGGTCCCATGCCTCGAGCGCGCGGCCGCGTTCAAACCACAGCTCGTAGCCCAGCTCCGCCGTATAACCGAGCCTGGTCATGAAAACCGGAATGCCGGCGATGACCACCTCGTCCTTGAATGTGTAGTAGGGAAAGGCGTCGCGGGACAGGTCGCGGTCGGCCAGCTCCTGCAGCCACTCACGGCTCTTCGGGCCCTGGAGGCACAGGTGGCCGATGTCGTCGGTGATGTCTGTCACCTTGGCTCTTGCCGCCGCGTGCTGGAGAAACTCCCGGTCCTTGTCGTTGGCGCCGCAAAAGCGCAGGCGCTCCGGCGTGCGGACCATGACCGTGCAGTCGTCCACCATCTTTCCCTGCTCGTTGCAGAGCGCTCCATACGCGATGTGGCCGGCCGGCAGCTTGGCGACGTCCCGGGTGACTAGCCGGTTGATGTCCTCGAGCGCACCTTGCCCTTCGATGTCGTACTTCCGCAGCATGCTGAAGTCCATGAGGCCCGCGGTCTCGCGAACCGCGCGGTATTCCTCCATCGTGTCGGTGACCACCGACGGGGCCCAGTACCCGAAGAGGTCCATCCACTGGTCGGTCAGCGCCTGCAAGCGGGGGTGGAACGCTGTCTCCTTGCTCACTTCGGCTCCTCCTCCTGTTCAGCTCCGGCTCCCGGGTCGGGCGCCAGGTCAAGCGCTTCGAGAATCAGCTCGGAGATCTCGCGCAGCTTGATCTCGCCCTGGTGTCCAGAGGTCTTGATCGCGTCCTCGTACATGGTCACATCTTTCGGGCACGCGACGACGAAGTAGTCGATGCCGCCCAGCGCTACCGCCTCGTCGATGCGCTGCTCGCTGGGCCGCTTCACGCCCTCGGGTCTGAGCTCCTTCATCCAGATGCGTCCGCCTCCGGCCCCGCAGCAGAATGAGTTCGCGCGGTTCCTCGGCATCTCGACGAGCTCCACGCCAACTGCCTCCAGCAGTCGCCGCGGCGCCTCGTAGACGCCGTTGTAGCGGCCGAGCATGCAAGGGTCGTGATAGGTGGCGCGGTATCCAAGCTTCTTGCGTGGATTCAGCCGGCCGGCTTCGACCAGCTCGAGCAAGAGCTCAGAGTGGTGCAAGACATTCCACTTGCCGCCGAGCTCCGGGTACTCGTTCTTCAACGTGTGGAAGGTATGCGGGTCGGACGAGAAGATCCGGTTGAAGTCGCAGGCTGAGATGGTGGCGATGTTCTGCTCCGCAAGCGACGTCCACAGGCCCTCCTCGCCGGCCCGGCGGACGTCGCATCCCGCGGTCTTCTCCGCCTCGTGGAGGATCCCGAAGTCCGCGCCGCCCTGTTGCAAGACCTGCGCCAGCGCGCGATTCACCCTCTGGTTGCGTGGATCGAACGAGGCGAAATCGCCGACGTACCAGAGCAGGTCGGCCGGCTGCTGCCGGATGTCCTTGATCTCGAACGGCAGCTCGCGCGACCATCGGCCGCGCTTGCGCCTTGGCTCGCCGAACGAGTTGCCGGTGGTGTTGATGGTCTCGAAGGTTGCCTGCAGCGTGGCATCCATCTCGCCCTGCTCCACGAGCCTGCGCCGCAGCTGGTTGATGATCGGAACGTGCTCGATCCCCACCGGGCACACCTGCACGCACGCCATGCACTGCGTGCACGACCAGATCGTCTCCGGGCGGATCGCATTGCCAAGCAGCGGGGCTTCTTTTTCGTACAGAGGCGGGATGCCCATGGTCGCCCGGATGCCCAGGGAACCCTCGGCCACCTCGCGCAGGTCGAGCACGAGGTCGCGAGGCGAAAGTGGATATCCGGCGGCGGTCGCCGGGCACGCGACGTGGCAGCGGCCGCACTTGGTGCAGGCGTCGAGTGACAGCAGATGCTGCCAGCTGAGGTCGGTGATGCGCGCATAACCCACCTCGCCCGGCTTTCCTCCTGGCACAGGACGCGGCAGCTTCTTGCCCGCCCGCTCGTCGCGGACGACCAGGTTGGCGGCGCTGGCGATGATGTGGACCGCCTTCGTGAAGGGAATCGAGGACACGAAGGCGAGGGCAACAACGCCGTGCACCCACCAGACGGCATGGTGTGCATTCGCCGCCAGGTCCCCGCTGACGCCAAGCCCGCGTAAGCCCTGCGCCAGAGTCCAACCAACTGGCGACCAGACCTCGAAGGAAGGGTTGCGTTCGGCAATCCTGAGCGCCTCGAGCAGGAACCCCGACAGGGCAAGGAATACGAGGGCTGCAACGAGGACCCAATCACCAATCACGTACCTGGTGCGGTCGTAGTCGCCCGGCTCGCCAGCCGGGCGCCTGTAGTTGAGTCGTGGTGGCTTGACCCCTCCCCGGACGACAGCCATCACCGCCAGGCCGACGATCAAGGTCGCACCGAAAACGTCGAGAAATAGCGAATAGGTGAGGTAGAAGGAGCCGTGCCAGAAGTCGAAATGCAGGAAGGGTTTGGCGAAGTCGTCCTGAAACGCCAGGATCACCGTGCCGATGAACAAGACCAGGAATCCGTAGAAGATCAACATATGGGCGCCGCCGGCCACAGGTTGGCGCGTACGCAGCTTGTCGTGAGAGAAAACGCTCGCGAGGCCGCGAGCCAGGCGACGCGGAAGGTGGTCGAGACCCAATGGTCGCCGGCGCCCCAGCCGGTACTTGAACGCAAGGCGCGTGAGGCCCCAAAACAGGACCGCCGTCGAGACGGTGACCAGCACGTACCAGACCATGACCTCCCAATGGGATAGGCCTTCGAAAGTCGTGCGGGTTGGAGTCAATAGAGCTTTTCGAGCTCCCGGGCGACCTCGAACAGGTCGGCCACAGCGCCGTAGTGGGCGGCATTGAAGAGGGCCGCCTCCGGATCTTTGTTGACCGCGATGATCGTTCCGCTGGCTTTCATGCCCGCCAGGTGCTGCACAGCTCCTGAGATGCCAAGAGCGAGATAGACCTTGGGCTTTACCGTCTTGCCCGACTGGCCGACCTGGCGCGAGCTGGGCATCCAGCCGGCGTCAACCAGCGGTCGCGATGAAGCCAGGGTCGCGGCCATCTTTTCGGAGAGGCGCTCGAACAACGCGATGTTCTCTTTGTCGCCAATGCCCCGGCCGATGGCGAGCAGGAAGTCGGCGCCAGTGATGTCGACATCGGCTTTTGGTAGGTCGAGGAACTCCTTATGGCGGGCCCGTGACCCCGCGATCGTTACGTTCCGCTCGGTGACGCTTGGTGGGGCTGAAGCCGCGCCGGCCGCCGGCCAGATCGTCGGCCGAAGCATCAACATGACGGCCCGCTGGCCCGGAAAGTCGAGCTCTGCATGCACCTTCGAGCCGTAAAACGCCCTCGTGGCAACGGTCGTGCCGGCTTCGCGGCGGATGGCGAAGACGTCGCTCGCGAAGCCCAGGCCGAGCTTCGTAGCGACCGCGGGCGCGTAGCCGAGCGAGTTGACACTGAACCCGACCAGGATGTGATCCGGTCGCCGTTCTGCGATCAGGGCTTCCAGCGCTTGCTGGTACACGTCGTTCTCGAAGTCCGCTTGCGGAACGCGGACGTGGATGATCTCGTCCACGCCGGCGCGGTTCAAGTCGAGCGCACCTGGGTCGGACCCGATCGCGGCCACGACGAGCGGGCCTTCGAGAGCATGGCCGGCCGTGATCAGCTCATAGGTGATGTCGCGGACCTCGCCGCGCGTGTGCTCGGCGATCACCAGCACGCTCACTTGAGCCGCTCCTTGATGATGACCGCGATCTGGCTGGCGATCTCGCTCGGGTTGCCCTTCAACATCTGGGCGCCCTCGCCCTTCGGTGGGGTGAACATGCGACGCACTCGGTAAGCGGGGTCTCCGCCGGCTGGTGCCGTGACGAGCGTTATCTCCTGCTGCTCCGCCAGCTTGATCGCGCGCAGAGTGGCGTACCGCGGCTGGTTGATGCCGGTCTGGATGGTCAGGACGGCGGGGGTGTCCACCTCGACGACATCGACCAGGCCGCCTTCGAGCTCGCGGTGGACGGTGGCTGGACCGGCGCCGCTCCACTCCAGCTTTTTGACCACCGCGACCCGCGGAAGGCCGAGGAGCTCGGAGAGCGCCGTGCCTGTGGAACCCTGGACCGAGTCGCTTGACTGCACGCCGCAGAGAACAAGGTCCGGCGACTCGGGTGCGACAGCGGAGGCGAGCGCGTTGGCGGTGGAGATCGGGTCGGTCACCGCCGAGTCAACCCTGACCGCGCGGTCCGCGCCCATCGCCAGGCAGCGCCGCAGCGCTTCCTCCGATTTCTTGTCGCCGGCGGTGACAGCGATGACCTCCGCCTGACCGAGGCGCTCACGGATCCGAAGCGCTTCCTCGACCGCACACGCGTCCCATTCGTTCAGGGCGTGTTCGAGGTAGTCGGAATCGACGTCGAGCCCGTCCGCAGTGAACTCGACCTCGTCGCCGACAACCTTAACGAGCTTGACGCAGACGACGATCTTCATCGGCGGCCGGGCGCAGGGGCACCGGCCGCTCGCAGCCTCACGAAAGCCTCACGTTTGACCGTTCTCTAACGCACGCCTGCGTGGATGGCGGCCATGTGTTCGTCGATCTCAGCCTTTGCGCCGGCCATGTTGATGACTCGCCGCTCTCGCTTGTACGGGAGCGGTTCCTCGGGGTTCGGTGAGTCGATCTCCCGGGCGAGGCGGTGGCCGTCGAAGATCGCGTCTGCGATGAGACGCGGCGCCACGCAATCGCCGATCCGATAGACCGCATTGACGCCTTCCTTTTTGAGTTCGGAGAAACCGACCTTGTCCTTGAGCTCCCGGTATAGAGCCTCGTTCGAGCGACGCTGGGTGACGAGCACGACGGCATCGACCTCCCAGACCTTGTCGTGAGCCTCCTCGTCGAAGACGTGGACAGCGTGCACCTTGCCCTGCTCGATCTTGGTCGGGTAGTGCTCAACCACGATCTCGACACCGAGCTTGTGCAGCTTTCGGTTCTGGTTCGGGCTTTCGAGGGTGAAGTCCATGTATTTGGCGATGTGCGCCTGGTGGCTCATGATCGTGACCTTCTTGCCTTCCATGGCCAGCTTCTCGGCCAGCGACACGCCCATGAAATAGCCGTCGTTGTCGACGATCAGGACCTTCTTGCCCGGCACCTTCTTGCCCTCGGCCATGATCTGTTCGGGTGTCAGCTGCCACGAAAGACTTGCATCGGCACCCGCGATGACGTCGTGGGTCGCGCCGTTCAACCCGTCGGTCGCCCAGTAGCCACCTGTGGCGACGATCACGATCTCGGCACCATAGGTCTTGATGGCGTTCGCGTCGAGGCGCTGGTTGGCATGGAACTCGACGTTCTTCAGCTTGTTGATCTGGATCTTGCGGTAGTTGACGATCCTCCCCCACTCACCCAGCCCTGGGAGCTGCGGGATCCATCGCATGATCCCGCCCATGTCGTCGTCGGCCTCGACCAGGTGCACGCGGCGCATGCCGCGCTTCCCGAGAATCATCGCGCACTCCATTCCGGCAGGTCCGGCGCCGATGACGAGGACGTCGTTGTCGGCGTTCTTCGCCTTGGTGAAGATCTCCGGATGCCAGCCGCGGCGGTATTCCTCGCCGGCGGTCGCGTTTTGCGTGCAAATGACCGGCGGGCCACCGATCTCCCACCGAGAGATACACACGTTGCAGCCGATGCACTCGCGGATGTCATCGAGGCGACCCTCATCGATCTTCCTCGGCAGCCACGGGTCGGCAATCGATGGGCGGCACGTGGCGATGATGTCTAGCTGCCCGCCATTGATCGCGGAGATCATGAGGTCGGGGTTCGTGAAGCGGCCGACTCCGAGAACCGGTTTCTTGGAGACCTTCTTGACCGCATGCTGCCATGGAAGCATCCGGCCCGACGGGTAGAACCTGGACGGTGTCGCGTCCTCGCCCCATTCGGAAATGCCGGAGACGTTGATATCCCAGACGTCGACGATGTCGTCGACCAGCTCGACGAAAGGCAGGCAGTCGCGCTCCAGCTGGGTGCCCGGCTCGCCCATGAACATGTCGCAAGACATGCGCACGGCGATTGCGGTGTCGTGGCCGACGGCGTCTTTCACCTGCTCGATCGTCTCGCGCCAGAAACGCGCTCGGTTTACAAACGAACCGCCATATTCGTCGGTGCGCTTGTTGTAGTAGGGCGTCAGAAACTGCTGCGGCAGGTACGAGTGAGACCCGTACACGTAGACGATGTCGAATCCAGCGGTACGCGCGCGCTTGGCCGCATCGACGTACATCTTCTGGACGGCGCGGATGTCGTCCTTGTCCATCTGCTTCGGATAGGTCAGGTGCTCGAAGTCGCTTGGGATCTGCGATGGCGCACGGGGGACGCAACGTGACTCCATGCACGGAGCGTGCGGTCCGCCGTACCAGAGCTCGGCTGCGGCAAGCGCGCCGTACCCGTGCAGCATTTCGCACATCACGGACAGGTTCGTCACATCGTCGTCATCCCAGAGTCGCGCAGAAACCCGGTGCGTGTCATCGGACTCGGGTGAGATCGAGCAGTACTCCGTGCAGCAGGCTCCGTAGCCGCCTTCGGCCTTCATGGACCGGAAGAAGGCCTGGCTGAGAGGCTTCTCGGACCCGAACCCGTTGCAGTGGGGGATCTGATAGAAACGGTTCTTCATCGTTTTCGGACCGAGCTTGATCGGTTCGAAGAGGATGTCGTACTTGGGGTCACGCGCCATCAGTGATCCTCCCTTAGTCGCGTACTGTGCCACCGAAGCAATCGGGATCGAGCCCGAAACTGGGTGCGGCCGAGCGTCGGGCGACCGCGTTCCCGTCCCTTCAAGCGGATATTGTCGAACTTTCAAACCCAGACCACAACCCCGCCTTCGCCTCCCTCGTAATAGTGTTTAGGCCGGTATGCGAGCGAGGTGAGCGGGGGTCAACTGCCGGCTGCGGCGGATGTAGTGATCGTCGGCGGCGGGATCGTTGGAGTGTCATCCGCATACGAGCTATCGAAGCGCGGCGTGCGCGTGACGCTGCTCGAGAAGGGCAGCGTGGCGGGCGAGCAATCGGGCCGCAATTGGGGTTTCATCCGGCAGCAGGGTCGCGCGCCGGAGGAGCTGCCTCTCATGATCCGGGCCAATCGAATCTGGTCGCTGATGGAGAGTGAGCTCGACGCGGACATCGAGTGGACGCAGGGTGGCAACCTCCGGTTGGCAGACGACGAGGCGACCGCATCTCGATACGAGGCCTGGGCGAAGGTCGGCGACGAGCACGGGCTCGGGACGCGAGTCCTGGGCATGAAAGAGATCGCGGAGATGCTTCCCGGCATCAAGCACAGCTGGACCGCCGGGATCTTTACTCCGAGCGACGGACACGCCAACCCCATCAAGGCAACCCGTGCCATAGCCGATGCAGCAGTACAAAAAGGAGCAGTCGTCCTCGAACGATGCAGGGTAAACCGACTCGAATCGGCGGCCGGACGCATCACGGGAGTGACGACCGACCGTGGCGAGGTGCGTGCTCCTGTCGTGGTCCTCGCTGCTGGTGCATGGTCGAGCCGGCTTGCATCGGCGATAGGTGTCTCGATACCCCAGCGTCTCGTGCGGTCGACCGTCGCCCTGACCGAACCCGTGTCTCCGGTCACCAAGGCCGGCGTGTGGTCGAAGCTGCTGGCGTTCAAGCAGACCAGACGCGGCGAGTTCCTGATCGCGGCCGGGGGATCCGGCGACGTCGATCTACGCGTGGACAGCTTTCGAAACATTCGGCTGTTCTTGCCGGCTTTCCTGAAAAACCGCGAATACCTTCGCGTCAACCCGAACGTACGGATCTTCGCGGCGTCGTTTCGACCGGACGGCAACGGTGCCGACGCTGCGCTCGAGCCGCGGGCAAATCAGAAAGACGTCACGTCCAGCTTGAGGACGCTTCAAGAATATTTTCCCGGGCTGGG
>Ga0209118_1000634_pt1 | contig 18349 bp, 21 predicted proteins | sample BlaSpr_A8_Ref_M1_FD_187988 | JGI IMG/M metagenome (GOLD analysis project Ga0209118, IMG submission 187988) | Forest soil microbial communities from Thunder Bay, Ontario, Canada - Black Spruce, Ontario site 2_A8_Ref_M1 (SPAdes) (version 2) | ecosystem: Environmental > Terrestrial > Soil > Boreal...
TGTCGAAAGCGGAGCTGGCCATGAAAGTGAAGGAACGGGTGCCCAATTTCTACATCCATTTCGCGGAGCTAGGCAGCGATCCAGACAAACGGAACTATATTGTTTCCAACCAGCGGCTGCGTGAAGCGGGCTTCGAAGCGAAGCGGTCAATCGAGGACGGCATCCTGGAATTGCTAAAGACGTATCGAATGGTTGGACGTTCCCCATTCAAGAACGTGTGAGCATCGACGCTATCATCCTTGCCGGAGGCATGGGGACCAGGTTGCGCGGAGTGGTGACCGATCGCCCCAAGGTCCTTGCGCCGGTAAAGGAGCGGCCGTTCCTGACGCGCCTGCTCGACCAGCTGGCAGCGGCCCGGATCGAATCGGTCGTGTTATCGACCGGGTTTATGGCGGACCAGATTGAATCGGTGATCGGAAAAACGTACGGCGGCATGTGCATCCATTATTCCCGGGAACAAGAGGCGCTTGGGACGGCCGGCGGGCTGCGCCTCGCCCTCAGTAAGACTGCTTCCGATCCTGTCTTCGCACTTAACGGCGACTCCTTCTGCGCCGTGGATCTCAACCAGTTTTACGAGTTTCATTGCGCGCGAAAGGCATGCGCCACGATCTTGCTCACGCACGTGGAAGACGCGAGCCGATTTGGGCGAGTGGAGATCGATAACGAAGGTGCTGTCAGGAATTTCGAAGAGAAAGGCGGGGCGACTTCCCCCGGCTGGATAAATGCGGGGGTCTACTGCATGGCTCGAAGCGTCATCGAGGACTTTCCGGCCGGAAAAGCGCTTTCCATAGAACGCGATGTTTTTCCCAAGCTGATTGGGTTGGGACTTTGGGCGTTTCGGGGCGGCGGGGCTTTTATTGACATTGGCACTCCTCAGTCTTACGGGGAGGCTCAGCATTTTTTCGAATGATCTCCCGAGACAACGCCGTGCCGCAAAGGCCTGGATGGCGTGCAGTGAAGCCTTGCATCATCCCGGTGAGCGGGATTTAGTGGACAATGGTAATTAGCCGCACCCCTTTTCGTATCTCCTTCTTCGGGGGAGGGACCGATTACCCTGCCTGGTATCGCCAGCATGGGGGCGCGGTCCTCGCCACGACGATCGACAAATATTGCTATCTGACCTGCCGATATCTGCCGCCGTTTTTCGAGCATCGCATTCGCGTGGTTTATTCGAAAATGGAGACCGTCCAGAAGATCGAAGACATTTCGCACCCGGCTGTGCGCGAGCCTCTGCGGTTTCTAAAAATCACCCGCGGCGTGGAAATCCACCATGACGGCGATTTGCCCGCGCGCAGCGGGATGGGGTCCAGCTCCGCATTCACCGTCGGCATCCTGCACGCCCTGCATGCGTTGAAATCGAAAATGCCGAGCAAAGATCAGCTGGCGCGGGAGGCCCTTCACGTTGAACAAGACCGGCTGAAGGAGAGTGTCGGTTCGCAAGACCAGATCCTGGCGGCGTACGGCGGCTTCAACCAGATCACGTTTTCGACCAATGGAGAATTCTCGGTCAAACCGATTATTCTTCCCGCGAGGCGGATGCGCGAGCTGACCTCCCACTTGATGCTGTTTTATACAGGCATCAAGCGGACCGCTTCAGACATCGCCTCAAGCTTCGTCCACAATTTGAGCGAGAAGGAAAAGCATTTAAAAGCGATGCGGGCATTGGTCGATGAAGCGATGTCACTCCTAAAAAGCGGAGACGACATTCAGGAATTCGGCCGGCTCATGAATGCGAATTGGAAACTGAAGTGCAGCCTTGGCGCCAAGATATCCAATCCCATGGTGGAAGAATGCTACGGGCGGGCAATGTCTGCCGGAGCGCTCGGAGGAAAGTTGACAGGGGCCGGGGGTGGAGGTTTCCTCTTGCTCTTCGTTCCGCCAGCACGGCGAATGGAAGTGCGCGCGAAACTCGACAAACTGATCCACGTGCCGTTTCGTTTCGAGTTTTCAGGCAGCCAAATTATTTTTTATGACACAGATCAGAATTACGCGGCGGAAGAACGCTATCGAGCGAAACAGGCGGTCGGTGGTTTTCGGGAATTGGCGGAGATCGAAGAATTTCAGTAAATAACGCGCACCTATGATGACTCGTGAGGACCTGATCAGCTTCGAAACCGAAATCGCCGAAATTTTTAATGCCGGCAAGATTCGCGCGCCCGTCCACCTTTATTCCGGGAACGAAGATCAGATGATCGAAATCTTTCGTGACGTGAGGCCGGAAGACTGGGTGATGTGTTCGTGGCGCAGCCATTATCAATGCCTGCTCAAAGGCGTTCCTCCCGACGAGCTCCGCCGGGAAATCCTGGCCGGCCGATCCATTTCCCTGTGCTTCCCCGAATATCGCGTTGTTTCGTCGGCAATCGTCGGCGGAATCGTGCCGATCGCGGTAGGAGTAGCAGCCGGGCTCAAGCGCAGCGGAGCAAAGGGACGGGTTCACTGCTTCATGGGCGAGATGACTTCGGAGACGGGAACGGCTCACGAGGCGGTCAAGTATTCCCAAAATCACAAGCTGCCGATTCGCTTCATTGTCGAGGATAATGGCAAATCGGTCTGCTCGGACACGCGCGAGACGTGGGCGCAGCCAACCCTGACCTACGAGGACGGCAAACATCCCATGGTTCAATTTTACAAATACGAAACCAAATATCCGCACGCCGGCGCGGGTAGCCGCGTTCAATTTTGATTCTCGCTCATGAAATATTTCGATGAAATGTGCAGAGCGATGGAGTTCATCGCTCGAGACAAGCGGGTTGTTTTCATGGGGCAAGCCGTGGCGGTACCTGGCACGGCCATGAGCAATACGTTGAAAAATGTTGCGAAGGAACAACTAGTCGAATTGCCCGTGACCGAGGAGCTGCAGTTGGGAATTGCTACGGGGATGGCGCTGGCGGGGCACATTCCCGTCGCTGTTTATCCGCGCTGGAATTTTCTTTTGCTCGCTGTCAGCCAGCTCGTGAACCACCTCGATAAGCTGCCCGTGATGTCAAACGGCGGTTATAAACCGAAGGTGATCATTCGGACCGGGATCGGATCTGAGCGGCCGTTACATCCGCAATTTCAGCATGTAGGTGATTTTACCGATGCTTTCCGACTGATGTGCGTTAACACAGAGATCATCCGCCTGGATGAACCCGAAATGATTTTTCCGGGTTATCAGAAAGCGCTGGAGCGGACGGACGGCAAGAGCACCCTTTTGGTGGAATATGGTGACTACTACAATGAAAAGTGATTCGGCCTTGCAGGGCGCAACTCTCACAGCTTCTCAGGGGTCGCCACATGGCAAATGGCCGCTGATGTCGAATAACATTACCCGCGCCGATCTCGACTCGCTCATGGGATTCCTGCGAGAGGGCGATCCCATTCTCACCCAATCCCGTCAAGTCGAGGCTTTTGAACGGGAGTGGTCCGAGTGGCTTGGGGTCAAGCACAGCGTCTTCGTGAATTCGGGCGCATCGGCCAATCTCATTACCATCGCCGCCATCAAACACACTTTTGGAGTGGGAGAAGTGATTGTCCCAACTCTGACTTGGATCTCCGACATCGCCTCGGTCTTACATTGCGGCATGAAGCCGGTGTTTGTGGACATCGATCCGCGGACGCTCGGAATGGACCTCGACCAAGTGCTGAAGAAGATCACGCCTGAAACAAAAGCCGTCTTTCTTACCCACGTGCTCGGTTATAACGCGATGACGGAAGGTTTCGTGGCCGAGCTGGAATCGCGCGGCATTCCGCTGATCGAAGATGTTTGTGAGTCCCACGGGGCCACCATGAAAGGGCGCAAGCTGGGCACCTTTGGCCTGGTCTCCAACTTCTCCTTTTATTACGCCCATCATCTGAGCACCATCGAAGGCGGCATTGTCTGCACGAACGATGACAATCTTTATGAAATGGTGCGGATGCTGCGCTCTCACGGAATGACGCGTGAGGCGAAATCGGCCGCCGTTAGGAATGATTATGTTGCACGCTATCCGGACCTGAACCCTAACTTTATTTTCGCCTATCCTGCCTGGAATGTGCGGAGCACCGAGTTAAATGCGGTTATCGGCCGGTCCCAACTAAAGCGGCTTGATTCAAACAACGAGAAACGCGTCGCGAATCTCCAGACATTCCTCGAAAATCTCGATCCGCAAAAATACTTTACCGACTTCGAAACAGCAGGCAGCTGCAACTATGCCTTCACCCTGATCCTGCGTGAGCCATCGCGGGAAATGTGGGAGCGGGTCGAGCGCGCTCTGAATGAACGGCAGATCGAGTTTCGCCGCGGGACAGCCGGCGGCGGCAATCAACTTCGGCAGCCCTACCTGCGCACTCTTTTCCCGGATGAATATCGTAAGCATCCGCGCGTGGATCATGTCCATTTCTATGGCGCCTACATTGGCAACTACCCTGGATTGGAGACAGAGAGAATCCGGGAGCTTTGCCGGTTGCTCGACGAGGTCTAGAGATGACAGCGGCCTCCGCCAAAGATCGTCCGCTGGACGTGTTATTTGTCAGTCCAGACTCGGCTGCCCAGGCGTATCAAGACCTAAGTAAAGATTACTCTGCCATCGAGCCGCCAACCTGGGCCCTTCTCCTTGCTCAGAGTTGTCGCGCCAAAGGATTCGGTGTCGCTATTCTCGACATAGGAGCTGAACGGTTGCTAGAGGAAGAGGCTGCTCGCCGGATAGGTGAAGCGAAAGCGCGGCTCGTTTGTTTCGTCGTCTATGGCCAGAATCCGAACTCTGGCACTACGAACATGATCGGAGCAACGGCCTTGGCGCGCCGGGTAAAGGAGGAATATCCGGAAACCATCATTTGCTTTGTCGGTTCGCACACAAGCGCTTTGCCGCGGGACGTGCTTGCGCTCCCGGAAGTCGATCTAGTATTGTTAAATGAAGGGGTCTACGCGCTCCACAATCTGCTAAAGACCGACTTGAAGGAGGACCTCGAGAAGATCAAAGGCATCGGCTTCAAGCGCGATAGCGTTTCGCAACTCAATGCGCCCGAAATGGTGGTTCCGCATGAGCGGATGGACGTCGATTTGCCGGGGTATGCCTGGGATTTGCTTCCGTATCAAACCCGCCCCCTCGATCTGTATCGCGCGCACTTTTGGCACGCCGAATTCAATCACAATTTGCGGACCCCGTTCGCAGCGATTTACACATCATTAGGCTGCAAGTTCAAATGCGACTTCTGCATGATCAATATCGTCAACCGTGTGGATAACGCCGAAGGCGTCCCATCTTCCAGTTCGCCGAACATGCGCTTCTGGTCGCCACAGTTCATCCTAGGTGAGTTCGAGAAGCTCGCGAACATGGGTGTCGAGACGCTACGCATATCGGACGAAATGTTTTTCCTGAACAAGAATTACTATGAACCGCTCCTGAGCGGTATCATCGAGCGCGGGCTAAAGCTTCGGATGTGGTCCTACTCACGCGTGGATACCGTGCGGCCGCAATACCTCGAACTCTTTCGCAAGGCAGGAATCGGATGGCTTGCGCTGGGGGTGGAGGCAGCCAGTCAGACCATCCGGCACGAGGTATCCAAAGGTTCCTTTAAGGAAGTGAACATCCGCCAGATCGCAAAGACCATTCATGAGAGCGGAATAAACATTATCTCAAATTATATCTTTGGTTTTCCAGACGACACTGCGGAGACGATGCAGCAGACACTCGACCTGGCGATCGAGCTGAATACAGAAATGGTTAATATGTATCCCTGCCAGGCACTGCCCGGCAGTCCGCTCTATTATACAGCTAAGGCCAATGGGTGGGCGCTACCTGATTCCTACTCGGGATATGCCTTTCTTTCTTACGATAGCCAGCCGCTGCCGACCCGGCATTGTACGGCGGCCGAAGTCTTGAGGTTTCGCGACACCGCGTGGCAGACTTACTTTAGAAACCCCGATTACCTGACCTTAGTGGAGCAAACGTTTGGTCCGCAACAAAGGCAGAATGTAGAAGCGATGGCAAGCATTCCGCTCAAGCGAAAGCTCTTGGGGGACTGAAGCAAGTCGATGTGCCGCCTATGGAACTTCAGCCGCGGAAAGTCCTTCGTTCCGAGATCGTTTACTCTTCGCCGCCCTATCTTCGGGTTCAAATCGCATACCGTCGAATTGCCGGACGGGCGCATTGCTGAACCATATTTTCGGATCGATCTTCGCGCATTTACCGTCATTGCCGCGGTAAGCGCCAATCACGAGTTTGTCGTGGCGCGGCAATATCGGCATGGGATAGAGCGGATAACCCTTTTGTTGCCGGATGGTTTGTTGGAGGAAGGCGAGGATCCTCTGGAGGCTGCGAAACGGGAATTGATAGAGGAAACCGGATACGCCTCGAACGAATGGGAGTCACTGGGGCGATTCGTACCCAACGGTAATTACCGTTGCGGTGAGACGCATCTGTTTCTGGCGCGAGACGCCAAGAAGGTTGCCGTGGCTGACGCGGGGGATCTGGAAGAGACGGAGTTGCTCCTTCTCCCGTGGGTAGAAATATGCAGCAAGCGCTACGCGACGGCCACGTCGTGTCGCTCAGCAGTGCTGCAGCCATCGCGCTCGCGGCCGCGCGACTATAAAGTTGACGCGGCTTAGTATTTCAGGAAGGAGAATACCGATGTGGGGGCGACTTTGTCGCGCCCACGGAGAAACTCCAACTCGATGAGGAATTGGGCCTCGAGGAGATCGCCTCCAATGTTTCGAATAAGGGTGGCGGCGGACGCCGATGTCCCGCCCGTAGCCAGGAGATCGTCGACAAGGACAATCCGTTCCCCGGGCAGGATCGCGTCGGCGTGCATCTCCATTTCTGCTTCGCCGTATTCAAGCGTATAAGCGGCGCGGTTTGTTCGGTAGGGCAGCTTTCCCTTCTTGCGAATTGGCACAAACCCGGCTCCAAGCTCATAGGCCACCGCCGATCCGAAAAGGAAGCCGCGGGCATCGATTCCAACGATCTTGTCTATCTCTCGGCCGCGACACCGTTCGAGAAACATATCGATCGAAGCTCTGAAAAGCTTTCCATCGCTCAGAATGGGCGTGATGTCCTTAAAGATGATGCCCGGCTTGGGAAAATCGGCGACATCACGGACGGCGGCACGCAAGTTATCGATCGAACTGGGCATGCAGGACGCTAATTTGGGTCGCGCAAAGGTCAACGCTCGTAGGATGGGCGGCTATCGCCCTTTTTTCTTGGCGTAATGTTTTCGCGTCAGGTGCGTAGCAGCCGCCGCCGCGACCACGAGACTTGCCGTGATCAGCGCTATTTTGCCCTGGCCGCGCACCAGGGCGTCGCCGAAGAGAACGAAAGCCGCGCTCAAGCCCCAGGTAAAAATACAGGTGATGAGAAAGTATTTGGCGAATGGCACACCGGCTAATCCAAGCAGGTAGTTTTGGGCGAAAAAAGGAATCCCGGGCGTCACGCGGACAATAATTGTTACATCCGTAACATCGCCCTCCTCGATTTTTGGAAGCTTGTAGCCGAGCCGTTTCATTAGTTTCTCCAGCGCGGGACGCATGGCGCGCCGGGCCAGAAAATAGCTCAGGATGAAATTGACCGTGATCGCCACCAGCGAGAGGACAACAACCATGCCTATTCCGAGTCGTTCACCGAACATCGGACCAGCCGTCAGCGTGAAGGTGAGCATGGGCACGCCCAGCGCCGGCAGAAGCGCCATCGCCAGGAAATAGACAGCTGGCCCGGCATCGCGGACGGCCAGGATGCCCCGCTCGCATAGCGCAAGGACGTTAACGCCGCGCAATACAAGTAACGCAACTACGGCCAGGGCCATTGCTAGGATGGCGGCCTTCAGAAGGGGGATCTTCTTTTTTCCAGAGAAATCTTCAGACAACACGTGCCGAGCCTGTACGTGTATGTGAGCGGCCGTCAAGTATGTTGACCACAGGAACCCTGAAGCAGACTCTTCTCGGCACAGTGGCGACAGCATGTTGGTCCGGGGCGGAAGCAAGTTCAACAAGGAGCGCTCTGAGATAGGGGCCCCCAGTGCTTTTGAGGCTTCATTAAGCGGATATGAGGACTTACTTGGTCCGGCATTATTCGCAGGCCCTCCACCAAATCCAGGCAATTCATGATCCAGCAGAATTGGGAGCATCTCGCTAATACCTCGAAAGGTAATTGCAGTGTTGAATTTTTAAACGTTATATGCCGGTATCTTCGTGGAAAGAGGCTCTTTGAGGTCGCTCTCTGCCGGCATTATCTGCGTCGTGTTAAGGGCGAAAAATGAAAGTCTCGCAGCATCGGTAATTGCAATGATTGTTCCTTCTGTGGCGGTGTTTCTTGATCGCGATGGAACGATCATTGTCCACAAGCCGTATCTGCATCAGCCGGATGAAGTTGAGCTCGTTCCGGCGGCAACCGCTGCTCTTAAACGGGCCCGAGACCAGAATTGGAAACTGTTTCTTCTTACGAATCAGTCGGGCGTTGGCCGTGGACTCTTTCGGCTCGAAAATGTGGAGTTCGTCCATGTTCGCATGCTCGAACTTCTCGGCCTGAACGCGGATCTCTTCACCGGAATCTGCATCGCGCCAGAGGCGCCCGACCAACCCATTCTCTACCGCAAACCGTCACCGCGGTTTATCCTGGAGGTGATGCAGGAGCACACGTTAGCAGGTGATTGCTGTTGGATGATCGGGGATTCCCCGTCGGATTGGGAAACTGGCCGGGCGGCGGGCATCCATGCGTGCGCGGTGCGTTCAGCACTCACTACGGCTGAATCCGAACGCGCGCGAGAAAAATTAGGGATCCCTCTCTTTGACGACTTACTAGAGGCTATCATCCACATTGAAAAGGAAACCATTCACCAGCGTGCGCCGGAATAGTCAATCGGCCAAGCGCCTTGGCGGAGCCCCTAGACCAGCCGGTTACTCCGCGGCTTTTTCGATTCGCGGATCCCCAGTCTTCACGATGAAAAAAAATGCTCTTCCAGTTCCATGGATAACGCATGGTAAACGGGCAAGTGAAGTTCCTGAATTTCTGCCACATGATCCGCCGGCACTCGAATGCCGATATCCGCGAGTCCAACAAGTCGCCCGCCGGATCTGCCGGTGAGAGCAATCGTTTTCAAGCCACGCGCTTTCGCCACGATAAACGCGCGAACGACGTTCGCTGAATTTCCGGATGTGCTGATGCCGAGGACAGCATCGCCAGGCTGTCCGAGCCCAAAGACTTGCTGTGCGAATCCCATTTCGAACCCGGTATCATTCCCGATCGCGCTGGTGAGCGAGATTTGCGAGGTGAGGGCAATGGCTGGCAGAGCGCGCTGAAGAGATCCGGCTACGTCCAGGCCTTCCTGGCCAGCAATGGCCGCGAGCTGCGCAACCTCCGATTCCGAGATTGGACGCGGCAGGAGGAATCCTTTCATCAGTTCCCCCACGATATGTTCGCTATCCGCCGCGCTTCCGCCATTGCCGCAGATCAAAAGCTTTTTGCCGGATGAAAATACCTCCGTCAGCAATCGGGCGGTCTCTACCACGTCATCAAAACAGGGGGCCAGAGCCGGGTACCGCTCTACCAGCCTGGAGAGATGCGGAGAGCGGAAAGTCATGCTGATTAGTTTTCCCTTTCTATTATTAGCGAACCGGGAGAGTGACGCACAGTTTCAGGGCAGAGGGCCAACAAAGGAGCAAAGCCCTCCTGCACTTGCCCTCATTGATATCTACTGGCTGGAGGGGGTGGGTTTCGGTGACCGGGAGTGAGATGGGCCGGCCATAGATCTGGCGCGTGCTGGCAAAGACGATTTTGATGCTTGGGTTGCAGATCCGGCAAGCCTCCAGGATCGAGAGCTGCGCCAGACAATTGATCTCCAGATCAGGCACGGGATTGTGCATGGAATCGAGATGGCTGGTTTGGCCCGCGAGGTTGAAGAGGTAGTCCTTGTCCTGAACCAGGTTTCGCATGCTGTAGATGTCGCGGACATCGGAGACGTTGACGTGCACCTGGTCGCGGATTCCTTCGATGTTGAAAAGATTGCCGCCATACTCCGGGATCAGGCTATCCACGAGCGTCAAGTCTGCTCCGAGACCGGCCAGGCGGCGCGCCAGATTGGAACCGATAAAGCCCAAGCCTCCGGTGATCAAAACTCGGGCTCCTTTGAAATCGCTGGTCATCGGTGTGCGGACAGGCTGGAGAAGATCATGAGCGATGCTACGCGGTCTGTAAAGACGTTCAAACTCAGCCGAGACCGGATAACCGCCGAAGCTAGCGCAGCCGATGTGGCCGGACTTGCACCGCGCGATGTAAATGCGATAACAGGGCCATGACGATCGGCCGATCCGGCTCGAAGAAGGACTACTGCTGAAGCCTGCTCATGTACCTTCGTTTTAATCGCCCATCACTTTCTGGAAAAGAGTTTGAGTTTATGCGGCAGGCGGTCGTCGACGGGAAGTTGTCGGGGGACGGACAGTTTACAAAAAAATGCCATGCCTTGCTCGAAAAAGAGCTTGGCGTCAGCAAGGCACTGCTGACAACCTCCTGCACTCATGCGCTCGAGATGGCGGCGATCCTTCTGGAGATCAAACAGGAGGACGAGGTCATCATTCCGTCCTTTACCTTCGTCTCGGTTGCAAATGCTTTTGCGCTGCGGGGGGCCCGGCCAGTTTTTGCGGACATAAGGGCGGATACCTTAAATCTGGACGAGACGAAACTGGAAAAGCTTATCACTCCGCGGACGAAAGCGATCGTGGCGGTGCATTACGCGGGAGTCGGCTGCGAAATGGATACTATCCTGGAGATAGCAGGCCGGCACGGGATCCCCGTTGTGGAAGACAATGCGCATGGGTTGTTCGGAAAGTATAAGGAGCGATACCTGGGGAAGATGGGTTGCTTTGCGAGCTTAAGTTTTCACGAGACGAAGAATTTCACCTGCGGAGAAGGCGGGGCGCTGTTGATTAACGACCCTCGGTATATGGAGCGAGCTGAGATTATCCGGGAGAAAGGGACGCAGCGCAGCCGGTTCTTTCGCGGCGAAGTGGATAAGTATACCTGGATGGACATCGGCTCGAGTTACCTGCCTTCCGAGATTCTGGCGGCCTTTCTCAACGCTCAATTGGAAGCGCGAGAATCCATTCAGTCCACGCGAAAAAGGATTTGGGAATACTACTTCGAGCACCTCAAGGATTGGGCGAGAGATCGTGGTGTGCAGTTGCCAGAGGTGCCGGCGCACTGCGAGCAGCCCTACCACATGTTTTATCTCCTCGCGCCTTCCCTGGCCCGGCGTCAGGCTTTGATCGCGCATCTCAATACCCGTGAGATCAACGGCGTTTTTCATTACCTGCCTCTTCATCTCTCAAGCATGGGCCGACAGTTCGGTGGTAAAGAGGGCGATTGTCCGGTCACCGAGGATGTAAGTGATCGCTTACTCCGGCTGCCGTTTTATAACGAACTCACGGAGGTGGACCAAGCCCGAGTGGTCGCCGCTCTGGAAGACTTCAAGTGGTCGCCATAGATGAGATTCAGTAGAGAGAGTACAATGTCCTGCGCGTTTTCAATTCTGCCCACCGGATCAGGCGACGTGGCAGAGTAACTGTGCGTTAACGCTGATGAAAATATCCGTCGTCATCCCGTGTTTCAACGAAATCTCCACGATTGAGAAGATCTCGCAGGCGGTTCGGGTCGCTCCCGTCGAAAACCTGGAAATAATTGTGGTTGACGATTGCTCCACGGACGGGACGACTCAATTACTTAAAGAGAAACTTGCCAACTCCGTTGATAAAATTGTCTTTCACTCTAAAAACCAAGGAAAAGGGGCGGCGCTGCGGTCAGGTTTTGCTGTCGCCACCGGGGACATAATTATCGTTCAGGATGCGGATCTGGAATACGACCCGCAAGAATATCCCCTCTTGCTCGAACCTATACTGACCGGGAAAGCCGACGCGGTTTTCGGTTCTCGTTTTATGGGTGGGCTACCGCATCGCGTGGTCTATTTCTGGCACATGGTAGGGAACAAATTTCTCACTTTGCTCTCCAATATGTTGACCAATTTAAATCTCACCGACATGGAGACCTGTTATAAAGCGGTCAGGGCGCCAATACTTAAATCGCTCCGGCTCCGGGAGAATCGATTTGGGTTTGAACCAGAAATCACGGCCAAGCTTGCCAAAACGCGATGTAGAATCTACGAGGTCGGTATTTCGTATTCCGGACGAACCTACGAAGAGGGGAAAAAGATAGGGTGGAAAGATGGACTTCGCGCCGTCTACGCGATCCTGAAGTACAACCTTTTCTCCAAGTAGGCTGGAAAGGCGAAGAGAATAACACGCGACAGAGCCATGCCTGAATCCCTCACGAAGCAGTTTCATAGTTTCTCGAGGAGGTCTCCAGTCCGCCTTTCGGCCGATAAAAGATGTAAAGAATTCCGCCGAGCAAGCAAACCGTCAGGGTTATCGCGAAAGTAACGAACGATGCGGCGAGGGCGCGCGCGCCGTCGACTTGGGCGAGGACGCCCAGGAACAAGACGAGAAGATATTCCCGCACGCCAAAGCCGGCTACGGTAATGGGCAGGGCATTGGCGGCCAGGACGATGGGCACAAAGCTAAGCCAGATATAGACGGGCGCGCGGATACCGACGGAAATGCCCGCGAGATAAAAGAGAAGGCAAAGGAATAACTGGGTGACGGTGGCCGCAGCGATGACTCGGGCGAGAGTTGTTTTATTAGCGCACAACAGACCCCAGACCCGGGTGATCTCGTCGCGCCAGGAGTGGGCCGGCAGCGAACGCAGGCGCTTTTCAAACCATTGTTGGGTAGGATGGCCGGCAACAAAGAATAGGAGGCCGGCGACGAAAACGGCAGCACCGGCGATGACGATCGCCAAGGCCAACCAATGTGTCTGGGGCGATGTCGCGAGGACACTCCATTGCCATGGGATACAAAGCACGGCCAGCAAGAGCACGCTGGCCAGGCCGATGCAGCGATCGAGCAACACCGTGGTGCAAGCTTCCGCCACGCGCCCCGGCGCCAGCCGCGAAATGTAAAGCATGCGGGTTAGATCATCACCCGCCGGGCCAGGAAGGAACATCATAAAGAACTGGCCGATCTGGGCGATGCTAACCAGCGGCCACAGCGGCACAGCGATTTGAAACGTGCGCAGAAGGCGCTGCCAGCGCCAGCCGCTGATCGCCACCGTTCCGAGGCATAACAGGATGCCCAACAAGATAGGCAGCCGCTCAGCATCGCGGATACTGATCCAGACATGCGACAGGTCGACTTTGCGGCAGATCAACGTGATGACCGCCGCGGCGAAAAGAATTTTGCCGATTAAAAATGCCGTTTGTCTTTTGCTCATGAGCTTGCGGCAACTGGATGGTAGCGAGCCGCGGCGGATCCAAGGCGCGCCGCGATCGCGGCCGAAATTTTCGGCGGTAGGACGACATAGACATCGCTGCCGGCAGGAACGTCGCTCGCGCCATAGATGGGCCGCTCGAGATGCCGGCCTCCAACTCTATCGGGATCTTCATCCACAAAAAAAGCTGCTTTCCCCTGGAGCTCACTGAAAAGCCAGGTCGCCGCGATCGAAGTGCCAAAGATGCCGAAGCTTGTCGATTGTTGCGCCAGACCCATGGCATCGCGCCGAACGGCATCAAGCCAGTGAACAGCCGAGCTTAAATGATCTTGTGATGCAGGTCGCGGTCGGTGAGCGATGGGTGGAAGCGCGCCGGCGACGATCGATAGCTCCTTGGGGATCCATTCGCCGGTAACGTGGAGCGATTTGAACTGCGCATTTGCCAGCAACGATTCAATCGTGCCCGGTTCGAAGTGCGTGGCGTGGTCGGCAATGAGCAACTCAAATGGATTCTGCCGGAACGACGGGAGCTCGACGATCAACAAGCCGCCTGCCTTCAGTTTGCTGCGCACCGATCCGAGAAATTCGCGCGGCGCCTCGATGTGTTCGAGGACATGGATGAGCGAGCAGATGTCGAACTCGCCTGGCAAGTCGCGCACGTCGCCCGAGAAAAATTTCTCGAAGCCGGGGATGCTTTCGATGCTGGCACGGTGTTTCTCGTCAAATTCGGAGCCGCTCAAGCGCCACCCGGAATGCCGGCGGCTGAAGCTCCGAAGAAATCCGCCATTGCCGCAACCGATATCGATGAGGTGGCCTTGTTTTGGAATGTCGGCAACTTCCACGAGCCGGTCGAGGAGTTGATCGGAGCGCGAAGCGGAAGCGCCGGAAGAAGAATCAAAGACACGTTGCTCCGCGCCACCGCCTTGAGTATAGATGGCATAAGACTGGTAGATCTCGCGGCATTCCGCCTGCCATTGCGCATCGACTAAGGTTTGCACGGTAGCGCAAACGTCACATGTGCCCAGTCGACCACCCGCGCTCCAAGGCCGGCAGTCCGACGTGACTCGCCGCAACTGCGAAAACCCCGCAACCAGCTCAACACTCCCTTCTCCACAAACGTGACAACGCGGTTTCATTTCAGACTGGCGAGTAACTCACGAATTGTTTCTGTGGCTGGCGGCGGCTTCAGCATGGCGGCATCTTCCGGCTTCATGCGCAAAGTGCCGAAGCGAGGGGCAGGTATTGGCGCGAGCTGTGGCTGGACCAGGTCTGGAGAAACATCCAGATGCTCGGCCAGGGAAGTGGCAAGCGATGCATAGGAAATATCGGTCTCAGCGGAAAGGTGGATGATGCCTCCCGTCCGGCGCGAGAGAATCGATCGCAAAGCACCCGCGACGTAATCGAGCGGAACGGGACTAAAGACCATGTCGGAGTAAGGGCGGACCACTTCCTGGCGGCGCAGCGCTGCCGCCCAATCCAATAACAGGGGCATCGCGGCATGCACCACTTTCGTCAGACGCACAAGAGCCACGCCTTCTCCGAGTTCGCGCAGAATTTTCTCGGCTTCAGCTTTTTGACGACCGTAAATAGTTGCCGGGTTGGGTGCGTCTTCCACGGTTGGAAACGCCTTGTTCCCATCGAAGACCAGGTTCGTCGAGAGAAAGACAAGGAACGCGCCGCGCGCACTTAACTTTCGGGCAAGCTCAGTTGTCCTCGTCACGTTGATGAGTTCAGTTTCAACAGGGTGTGCTTCGCAGTCGGCGAGCTTCGTGCGGCCTGCGCACAGAAAAGCGGCCGAGTAGCTATTCGCTAACTCCCACGTCTCTGGCGAAGCAGCCAGATCGAGCTGTGGCAGTTGTCCCGCGCGTCGGCTCGTCGCAACGCAGGGTATACCGGCCGCGCGATAGCTCTCGTGCAAGGCGCGCCCGATCAAGCTATCGCCGCCGACGATGAGGACAGGATGGTCAGCGCTTGCCACATCCAATTCCAATGACGTAGTGCGCCATGGGATGGAACCCCGTGTGGACGACTTCGTCGTTCATCGAAAACACGAACACGTTGTGAAAGAAGCGTTGTAGCAGCTCCCTCATCGCCGGGCCGTCTTTGCAGTTCACATGACCCGCCTTGCTCGGTGGAGAAGCGTGCGGCTGCGAGGCGAGCGATGGACAGCCCAGAATCACCACGCCGTGCGCGCCCAATGATTTGACGATGTTGCCGACAAAGACGTCTTCGTGCGCCGCATCGATGTGCTCGATCACATCGAGGGCGTAGGCCGCGTCGAAGTTCTCCTCGATGGGACCGCTGAGCATGTCGTGAACCTTCGCGGCATAAGGCCAGCGTTCGTCCATGGTCTCGATGGCGTTGTCGATGAAGATCTGGTCGAAATCCGTCACCGTCATCCGCTTCACTTCCTGCTTCACGATCCGCGTTCCAAAAGCGTCGGCGCATCCGATTTCCAGAACGTGATCGAGCCCGCTGAGCATTTTCGCGACGAACTTGTAGCGGGCGAGAAGGAACGCGAGCCGGCGGGGATCGTCCTGCCAGACCTGGCTGCTCATGAGCCCGAATCGGGCGAGACCTTTCCGGCGGCGCTCGAGAAGGAATTGATACTGCTTTTCGCGGGTCTGCGGTTCTTTCATGGGAAGGCAGTTTGGTGGAACTCTTTGGCCTTTTCCAGTTGCTTGTGCCAACGGCTCTCATCGCGCACGTCCGGATTCGAAAAAGCCCGGCGTTGATTGCCGGCCGGCAGAAAATCATTCAGCATGATGCAGCACCACTTTGTCTGGTAAACGGGCCGGAGCAAGGCCACGCGCTTCGCCAGGTCGTCGGTGCCGAACGCACCGCGGATATTATCGAGGAACGCCGGCAACCACTCGTTAGGCACGGGCACGGCCGGCTGGCAGAAAAAATCGCAGACCGTTTTCGCCGGATCGTCCCAGCCGGCGTACTCGAAATCGAAGAAGCGGAGACGGCCCTCCGCGGAACGGATTGTATTGTGAAATCCGAAATCGGAGGGCGAGATGCAGCGCTCGCTCTGGGCCAGCGTGCGATCTTTCTCCGCCACGGCGCCTTCCGTTTCCCGGCGCAACGCCGTCCACGCGGGCGCGAGCCGCTCCTGCACGAACGCGATCGCTCCTTCGTGCCGCGCGCTTTCCGGAACGATCTTCCGCAGCCGTTCGATTCGGCGATCGACTGTCGCGAGATGTTCGGTGACGCTGAAGCACGCTTCCGAGGCAAGCGGCAGCGCGCTTGCGCTGGATGTGTCTCGCCGCCGGTTGATCTCGATCAGAAAGCCCAGAGCTTCCTGAACTAACTCCGGCGTCGCCACGGTTGGTTTTTCGCCCCGCACGTACTCCAGCAAAGCAAGCCGTTCTTCCGGATACCACGCCACCGGCTCGGGGACCGCGCGAACGTCCGCGTCCCCAAGAAATGTGTAGAAGGCGCGTTCCGTCTCGAACCGGTTACGCGGATCGTCCGGATGCTGAAAGTATTGCTTCACGAGGAACGTGCGGTCCCGCGCCTGGGCGAGAAGCACGTGATTGTTCCCCGTGACGCCGATCGGCCTCAGGTGAATCTCATCGCCCCAGCCGGCGCGCCGCAGCGTCGCGAGCACGAGTTCTTCACTCATACTTCAAACATCCCTCCAACCTCAGCCCAGGACGACACAATGGTCAGTCCCGGCTTTGCTCCGAGCGCGCGCGCCGGATCGAAAAGGATGCGCCGCAAATCCGGCGAAAGGAGAGGCTCAGCCAAAAACTCCGGCAGGTCATCGATGAAATGAGTGCAGCCGGCTTCACCCACCCGCGCGACTTTTTCGGCGCGGGTTTCCAGAAAATGAATCGCCTCGCGCGAAACCAAATCCACGAAGCCGTTTGTTTCAAGCCAGCGGAATGCGGCGGCGTGCAGATCGCACGGCTCGCCCACGATCGGCCGCCGGGTACGATGGCTGATGATCGACACGCGCAACGATCGTCCGGCGCACGCCGCGAAAAAATCGAGCACGCCGGGAAACGGCCGCGCCTCTAGCATGCGCCTTCCATAAACAACCGCCTGCATCGCCGTCCAACGATCCTCCCGCCCCGCCGCCCGGAGAAAATCTCGCACCGACGTTTTGTCACAAGGAACCGAGGACGGAATCAGTCCTTCCGCGAGCGCGAGCCGATGAAACACTTCATCGTAACAGACGATAGTGTTATCAAAGTCGACTCCAAGGTGTAGCTCAGCTGCGGCCATACACGAGTTTCGACATTCGCCGGATGACAAGCGTCAGGAGCGAGTGCGCGACGGAGCCAAGATTTCGGAGAGTAAGGGCGGTCGATTTGCCGGCGGCGCGTTCGTGGCCTTCGACTGGAATTTCGAGGTAACTAACGCCGCGATCCAGCAGCCGGGTAATCAGGTCGGCCTGGAAACCAAAACCGTGGGCATTCGAATGCCATCGCATGACGTAATAACGGCGAGTTAGCGGCAGCCCATTGTAGTAACGAATGTTATGGCCGCTGGTGAAGTTAACGAGCCAGGTGAAAGTCTTGGAGACAAACTGGCGGAATCCCGAGCGGCTGCTTTCGTCCGGGCGGTATGGGATGATCAGGTCGGCCTTGCCCGTCTGACTGAAGATCTTCACGAGCGTTTCCTTCGGTTCGACGTTGTCACCGCAAACAAGGCGATACCACGTCCCGTGACCTAGGAAGGCGGCTTCGGCATAATTGTTACCCAGTCCTTCGTTCGCCGGGTTGACCTTCAAAACAAGCCGCACGTCGGGATGACTCTTCTGAAACGCTTGAATGATCTCGACAGACCGGTCCTTTGACGCATCGTCGATCACGACAATCTCGAAGCTTATTCCGGCCTCGCGGCAGGCTGCTATCACCGTCTCCAGCGTTTCCCGGATGTTCGGCTCCTCATTATAGCAGGCAACAAAAACAGTCAGCTGAATTTCTTCTTCTGTCATACAGAGGCGGCAACTTACTCGAATTCGCTTACCTTGCCGAGGATAAGGCGCTTGATCCCAAAGATCACTTTGGCAATCGGCACGAACCGCTGCCGGCCCAGGAAATAACGCTCGTCCCGCCGGACCAGGTCTCCGC
>Ga0209118_1000635_pt1 | contig 18341 bp, 17 predicted proteins | sample BlaSpr_A8_Ref_M1_FD_187988 | JGI IMG/M metagenome (GOLD analysis project Ga0209118, IMG submission 187988) | Forest soil microbial communities from Thunder Bay, Ontario, Canada - Black Spruce, Ontario site 2_A8_Ref_M1 (SPAdes) (version 2) | ecosystem: Environmental > Terrestrial > Soil > Boreal...
GAGCGGAACGATGACCCGCGGCGTGTGAGCGCTCATGTGCAGCTCCTTATCTACGCAAACCCGTCCGGCGATTCGGTGCGCCGCGGCGAATAGGTTTCCCACTTCCCGCAACCGGGGCAACGCCAATAGTATTGCTTGGCGCGGAAGCCGCAGTTCTCGCAACGATACATGCCGAGCCGCTTGATGTGCTGGCCGACGAGACCCTTGACGAGCTCGAGATCGTGACGCCGGTCGGCCGGCGCCGCCATCAGCTGTGCCTCGAGCAGCTTGTCGAGCCCGAGCAGCGTGGGATTGCGTGCAAGCTCGTCCTTGATGAGCTGCGTCGCCGATTCGGCACCCTCGTGGGCGAGGATCTGATTGAACAGCGCGGTCAGCGAATCCAGTGACGGGTATTGATCCTCATAGCTGCGCAGCACCCGAATGCCCTGCGCGACGTCGCCAATCTTCCGGTACGCGTCGGCGAGACGGTCGGCGACCAGACCCAGAAACGCAGGGTTTTGCGATTCGATGCGCTGCCATGCGGCGATCGCGGCGGTATGGTCCCCGCGCTGTGACTCGACATCGCCGAGGAGTATCGCTGCGCGCGCGCAGAGCTTGTATTCGGCCAGCGCCTGCTCGATGAATTGCCGCGCATCGTCGAACTGAGAACGCAGCAGCGCGTTCTGCGCCAGCTCGCAATAGTAATGAGCGATTTCCTTGAAGTACGGCCGCTTGGCCAGCGCCTCCATGCGCTTGGTGGTCGCAATCGCTTTCTGCCAATCCTTCTCCTGCTCGTAGATCTGGAGCAGGAATCCCAGCGCCTGAACCTCGAACGGGCCGCCGTCGAGCCGGGAAAAAAGCTCCTCCGCTCGGTCGAGCAAGCCTGCACGGTGAAAATCCTGGGCGAGCTCGAACACCGCCGTCTGGCGCTTGTCCGCGGGCAAATCCGGCCGGTCGAGTAGATTCTGATGCATGCGTATGGCGCGGTCGATCTCGCCCTGGCGGCGAAAGAGATTACCCAGCGCGAAGTGAAGATCGATCGTCTGCGGGTCGACCTTGACCACTTCGATGAACGATTCGATGGCCTTGTCAGGCTGCTCGTTGAGCAGGAAATTCAGGCCCCGGAAATAGGAAAGCGGCAACGCTCGCGACTCGCGCAGCAGATGCTTGATGTCGATGCGCGCGGCGATCCATCCCATGGCAAAAAACAGCGCCGGGATGGGAAGCAGCCACCAGAGCTCAAAGTCCATTAAATCCCGAGTGCGCCGCGCCGCTCACGCGACATCTGCGGAAGGCGCGTCTTTTGGATGTCGCAGCGCGTGCTCGCGCCGCAAGCGCATCACCTGCCGCTTCAAGCGCGTCGCACGCACCAGTCCGGCCAGGAGTCCCGCGACCGCGCCCCCGGCGAACGCGATCAGCAGCAGGAAAATGAGCGGCGCCTGCCAGGAGAACCAGTGGTAGAAGCGGACGGTGACAGGCTCGGCGTTCTGCAGCGAAAGCAACAGCAGCAAAAGAAAGACGATGGTGCCCACGATCCAGCGAGCGACGTTCATGCAGCGATCCAAACAGAAAGGGCGGCACTATCGCGATTGACAATGCCGCCCGACAACGGGGTTCATCAGCCTTTCTTGAGTTCCTTGAGATCGACGCGCTCCCGCAATTCCTTTCCTGCCTTGAAGTGCGGGACGTGCTTCTCCGGCACCTGTACCCGCTCGCCGGACTTCGGATTGCGTCCCGTCCGCGGCGGCCGGTAGTTGAGCCCGAAGCTGCCGAATCCGCGAATCTCGATTCTCTCGCCCTTCGCCAGGCTCTCTGCCATGGCATCGAGGATCATCTTGACCGCGAGTTCGGCATCCTTGGCCACCAGTTGCGGGAACTGCGCCGCCAAGCGGTCGATCAGCTCCGATTTGGTCATCACGGGCTCGCTTACCCTTGATTCTTGTTGTCGAGTTTGGCCTTGAGCAGCGCGCCCAGGTTGGTCGTGCCGGCGCTGGTTCCGGAGTTTTCGACGGTGATCCGCTGCATGGCCTCGGATTCGTCGGCATTGTCCTTCGCTTTGATCGACAGATTGATCGACCGGTTCTTGCGATCGATGTTGATGATCATCGCCGTCACCGAGTCGCCCTCCTTCAGATGCGAACGAATATCCTCGACGCGGTCGCGCGCGACTTCGGAAGCGCGAAGGTAGCCTTCCACTTCGCCATCGAGCGTGATGACCGCACCTTTGGCATCGAGCGATTTGACGCTGCCGGTCACCACGGTTCCCTTGTCGTGGGTGGCGACGAAGTTGGAGAACGGGTCGCCGTCCATCTGCTTGATGCCGAGCGAAATACGCTCGCGCTCGACGTCAATCGCCAGCACCACTGCCTCGACTTCCTGTCCCTTCTTGTAATCGCGCACCGCGGCTTCCCCCGGCAGCGACCACGACAGATCCGACAGGTGCACCAGGCCGTCGATGCCGCCCGGAAGGCCGATGAATACACCGAAGTCGGTGATCGACTTGATGAGTCCTTTCACCTTGTCGCCCTTCTTGTGATTCATCGAAAAATCTTCCCACGGATTGGGCATGCACTGCTTCATTCCGAGCGAAATACGGCGGCGCTCCTCGTCGATTTCGAGGATCATGACCTCGACCTCGTCGCCAAGCTGCACGACCTTGGTCGGATGGATGTTCTTGTTGGTCCAATCCATCTCGGAAACGTGAACCAGACCCTCGATGCCCTGCTCGATCTCGACGAACGCGCCGTAATCGGTGAGGTTGGTGACCTTGCCGAACAAGCGCGTTCCCGTCGGATAACGTCGCGACAGGCCGACCCACGGATCCTCGCCAAGCTGCTTCATGCCGAGCGACACGCGGTTCTTTTCCTGGTCGAACTTGAGCACCTTGGCGGTCACTTCGTCGCCGACCGCCAGCACTTCCGAAGGATGCTTGACACGTCGCCATGCAAGATCAGTGATGTGAAGCAGGCCGTCGATGCCGCCCAAATCGACGAACGCGCCATAATCGGTGATGTTCTTGACGATGCCCTTGACGATCGCGCCTTCCTGCAAGGTCTTGAGCAGCTCATCGCGTTCCGCGCCAAGGCTCGCCTCGAGGACAGCACGACGGGAGACCACGACATTGTTGCGTTTGCGGTCGAGCTTGATGACCTTGAAGTCGAGCGCCTTGCCCTCGAAGGGCGTCGTGTCCTTGACCGGACGGATATCGACCAGCGAGCCGGGCAAAAACGCGCGGATGCCGTTGACCATGACCGTCAAGCCGCCCTTGACCTTGCCCGTCACCAGGCCGGACACCACCGTGCCCTGCTCCATCGCGGCTTCGAGGTCGTGCCAGGCCTTGAGACGCTTTGCCTTGTCGCGCGACAGGCGCGTCTCGCCATAGCCGTCTTCGAGGCTTTCGATGGCGACGGTGACGAAGTCACCGGCTTTGACTTCGACAATACCTTGGTCGTTCTTGAATTCTTCGATCGGGATGAAACTTTCGGACTTGAGTCCGGCATTGACGACGACGATGTTGTAATCGACGCGAGTCACTTCGGCGGTGATCAGCTCGCCCTGCCGCATTTCCTGTCGCGCGAGGGATTCCTCGAACAAGGCGGCGAAGTTTTCCTGCGGTGGAGCTGGGTCGTTGGTGATGGTGGTGGCGGTTGCCATATGCGTTTGTTTCCTATCGGTTCGTCCGTCGCCTGGGGCGTGGGAACGGGTCCGTTTATCAAATCCGCCATCCGGACAGCCCTGCTGACGTCCGGCTGGCGGCTCTATCGGCCACTTAAGCTCACTGGCCATTCATTGACGCGCACGCCCGTGCAGCTTCTCGGGCGCTCGCGGACTAAGCTCGGCTCGCTTTGAGCACCGCCTTCGCGCGTTCGAGTACGAAGGCGATGCTCTCGTCGATCGACATGTCAGTCGTATCCAGGATCAACGCGTCGGCGGCGGCCTTAAGCGGCGCCGCCGCACGGGAACTGTCGCGCGCGTCGCGCTCCCGGATGTCGAGCAAAAGACCCTCGAGTGTAACCGAGTTTCCTTTTTCGATCAACTGCTTATAACGGCGCTCCGCCCGCACCTCGGCGCTGGCCGTAAGGTAGATTTTGAGGACGGCGTCCGGGAACACCACCGTTCCCATGTCCCGCCCGTCGGCGACCAGCCCGGGAGGGCGGCGGAACGACCGCTGACGCGACAGCAGCGCCAACCGCACCGACGGCAGGACCGCAATGCGCGAGGCGGCGCCGCTTACGGGTTCGCCTCGGAGCTCCTCGGTCACGTCCAAACCCTCGAGGCGTATCCGGCGCTTATCGAACGCGACCTCGAGCGACCGGGCCACCGCCGCAAGCCGCGCCTCGTCGTTGGCGGCAATGCCTTCGCGCGAGGCTTTGAGCGCGACGAGGCGATAGAGCGAACCGCTGTCGAGGTAATGCAACCGAAGCGCCGCCGCGACGCCCTGTGCCACCGTGCCCTTGCCGGACGCGGCCGGCCCGTCGATGGCGATCACGGGCGGCGGCGTCACCGAGTCTTTTCCTGCAGGCAGCCACGCCGATGATGACGCGTAGCGGTCATGCCGCAAGCTTGGCAAACGCTGCGAAATAATCGGGAAAAGTCTTGCTCACGCATTGCGGATCGTTGATGCGGACCGCAACGCCGCCCAGCGCCGCGAGCGAAAAGCACATCGCCATCCGATGGTCATCGTAGGTGTCGATCGTCGCCGCCCGCAACTTCGCCGGAGGGACGATGCGCAACCAATCCTGGCCCTGATCGACGACCGCACCCAGCTTGGAAAGCTCGGTTGCCATCGCGGCGATGCGGTCGGTTTCCTTGACTCGCCAGCTGGCGATGTTGCGCAGCGTCGTCGGGCCTTCGGCAAACAATGCCACGACGGCCGCGGTCATCGCCGCGTCCGGAATCATGTTGAAGTCGGCATCGATGCCCTTCAGAGGCCCGCGTCGGCGCACTTCGATCCAATCCTCGCCGCTATCGACCGCCGCACCCATCGCGGCCAGCACGTCGGCGAAGCGAATATCGCCCTGAATGCTGCTGCTGCCGACGCCAATTACCCGTACCGGACCGCCGGCCACCGCACCGGCGGCCAGAAAATACGACGCCGACGACGCATCACCCTCGACCACGATGGTTCCGGGGCTCACATAGCGCGAGTGCGCGGGAACCATGAAACGGCTCCAGCCGTCGCGCTCGACGTCGACGCCGAAGCGGCGCATCAGGTTCAGCGTGATCTCCACATACGGCTTGGAGACGAGCTCACCCGTTACCTCGAGGGTGACATCCGCGGCACCAAGCGGCAGTGCCATCAGCAGTGCGCTCACGAACTGACTCGATACGTCGCCGCGGATGGCGATCGGCGATGTGATCGCGCTCCCGATCCGCATAATGCCCGGACCTATGGCCAGGGGCGGATAGCCGTCGCGAGCTGCGTAGCGAACATCCGCCCCGATGGACCGCAGCGCGTCGACCAGATCCGCGATGGGGCGCTCATGCATGCGCTGCACGCCAGCGAGCTGGTAGTCGCCACCGGAAAACGCCAAGGCCGCCGTCAGCGGACGGAACGCGGTGCCGGCGTTGCCCAGGGACAGCGAGGCACGCTTGACCGGAAATGCGCCCGCGGCCCCGTAGACGATGGCCACGCGCTCTTCCTTTACGCGCTCAACCGGGATGCCCAATGCATGCAACGCGTCGAGCATCCGATCGACATCGTCCGCCTCGAGCAAGCCTTCGATGCGCGTAACGCCTCGCGCCAGCGCCGCCAGCAGGAGAATGCGGTTCGAAATGCTTTTCGACCCCGGTAATCGCACAATGCCGGTCATCCTGGCAACCGGCTGAAGGTCGAGATGATTCAAGGCGCGGTCGCCGTTCTCTAATCAATCGTTGGCATCGCGGTGACGGGCAAGCCACGCATTGCGCGCAACGCGAGCACGCTCGAAAAGCGCGATGAGGCCATCGCCATCCGCCGAGACCAGCAGCGCGTCCAGCCGGTCGAGCTCGGCGCGGTAGGCGGAAAGTTCGCGCCGGAGCGCGGTCGCGTTGCCGAGGCAAACGTCGCGCCACATTTCAGGATCGCTGCTGGCAAGGCGCGTGAAGTCGCGAAAGCCGGTCGCGGCGTAGCGAAAATAATCGGCGGCGTCAGCGCGCGCCGCCAATTGTGCGACCAGCGCGAAGGCAAGGGCATGCGGCAGGTGGCTGACCGCAGCGAAGATTTCATCGTGGCGTGCGGCCTCGAGCGTGCCCACGACGCCGCCGCAGGCGATCCAGGCGTCGCCGACCCGCTTCTGCGCGTCGGCCGACGTCTCAGGAAGAGGCGTCAGGATCACCGACCGGCCGCGAAAGAGAGCATCCGATGCAGCCACAGCGCCGGAACGCTCGGTACCCGCAATCGGATGCCCGGGTACAAAGCGAGGCAGCGCAGCGCCGAGGTGGCGCCGTGCCGCGGCGATGACATCCTGTTTAGTGCTGCCGGCATCGGTGACCACCGTCGCCGCACCGAGTGCCGGCGCGATTAGCGCAAGAAGGGCGGGAATTTGGCCCACCGGTGTAGCGAGCAAGACGAGATCGGCGTCGATGAGCTCGTCGGTCCAGTGTTGATCCTGCATCCAGGTCCGATCGGCGATACCCAACTGCCGCGCCGAGCTCAGATTGGAAGCGCTGCGTCCGACACCAACCACGGTCGCGACCGCTGCCGCTGCTTTGAGCGCGAGCGCGAAGGATCCGCCGATCAGGCCGACGCCGACGACCACCACTTTTCCGAGCATTGGGGCGGGCACGGCGTCAGCTTTCGCCTGGTCCGGTGTTGCCAACGGCCTCCCGGAGCGCGGAAAGAAAGCGCCTGTTTTCCTCCTCGAGACCGACCGTAACCCGAAGATGCTCCGGCAAACCGTAGTTCGCCACTGGCCTCACGATCACGCCCTTGCGCAGCAGCCTGTCGTAGACCATGGCGGCATCGCCGATGCGGACCAGGAGGAAATTGCCGTGCGACGGCACATATCCGATGCCGAGCGCATCGAGGCCGCGCATCAGTTGTTCGAGGCCGGCAAGGTTCAGGCGCGCGCTTTCTTCCACGTACGCCGTGTCGCCGAGCGCCGCAAGGGCTGCTGCCTGCGCCACCGAATTGACGTTGAATGGCTGCCGCACGCGGTTCAACATGTCGGCGACCGCGATGTCCATCAAACCGTAGCCGACACGCAATCCGGCTAGACCGTACGCCTTGGAAAAGGTGCGCGACACGATAAGGGTCGGATGCTTGGCGATCCATGACGCGGTGTCGCATTGTTGCGCGGGTCGCAGATATTCGTTGTATGCCTCGTCGAGGACAATCAGAACATCTCGCGGCACGGCGGCGACGAATGACTTCAGCACCGACGGAGTCAACCACGTTCCGGTGGGATTGTTCGGGTTGGCGACGAACACGATGCGCGTGCGTGGCGTGATGGCGGCGTGCATGGCGTCCAGATCGTGGCCCAGCTCGCGCGCTGCAACCGTGACGCCGGTCGCGCCGCGCGCCTGCGTCGCCAGCGGATACACCGCGAATGCGTGCTGCGAATAAACCGCTTCGTCGCCGGGCCGCAGAAACGCCTGCGTAACGAGCTCCAGAATGTCGTTGGAGCCGTTTCCGAGCACGACTTGCTCGCGCTCGACGCCGAAGCGCGTCGCAAGCGCCGTCTTCAGCGCAAACCCGTTTCCGTCCGGGTATCGCGTGACGCCCGCCACCGCGTCGGCGATGGCCTGCCGCACCCGCGGGCTCGGTCCTCGGGGATTCTCGTTGGAGGCGAGTTTGACGATGTCCTTTTCGGCCAGGCCGTATTCGCGTGCGAGTTCCTCAACCGGCTTGCCGGGCACATACGGCGCGATGCGGCGCACGTACTCGGGCGAGAGCATGGACAGGTCGCCGACCCTTATCGCGGCGGAATTTTTTGCGGGCGCGGGCTGTCGCCGATTCACGATAGAAGATTCACGACGCAGCGGCTGGATACGATCCGAGGAGCTTCAAGAATGGCGCGCGCTCGCGCAGCTCCGAGAGCGCCGCGGCAACCGGTCCTTCTTCCTGGTGGCCCTCGAGGTCGACGAAAAACAGGTATTCCCAAAGGCCGGTGCGCGCCGGACGGGATTCGAGCCGGCTCATGCTGACGCCGTGTTTCGCCAGCGGCTCCAGCAGCGCATGTACGGCACCCGGACGGTTGTGCGCCGACATCACCAGCGAGGTCTCGTCGCGACCGGATGGTGCGGCGCCGTGGCGGCCCAGGACCCAGAAACGCGTTGTGTTATTGGGCTCGTCTTCGATATGCGCCGCGAGTACGTCGAGACCGTAGATCGCCGCGGCGGCATCGCCGGCGATCGCCGCCGCGCCGGGCTCGGCGGCGGCCATGCGCGCCGCCTCGGCATTGCTCGCCACCGGAATGCGTGCGATCGAGGGCAGGTGGCTGGCGAGCCATTGCACGCATTGGGAAAGCGACTGCGCGTGCGAATAAACGCGGGTAACGTCGGCAAGCGTAGTGCCCGCGGCGCGGTTGACGAGCAAATACTGGTCTATGCGCAACTTGACTTCACCGACGATCGTGAGCGGCGTCTGACACATCAGGTCCAGCGTTCGGCCGACCGCGCCCTCGGTCGAATTCTCGACCGGCACCACTGCGTAGTCGGTCTTACCTGCCTCGGCGGCGCGAAACACCTCATCGATCGACGCGCACGGCTCGGCGTCCACTAAATCTCCGAAGTGCTTGGTCACCGCCGCGTGGCTGAAGGTGCCTGCCGGGCCGAGGTAGGCAATGCGCAGCTGCTGTTCGAGCGCGAGACATGCCGACATGATCTGCCGAAACACGCTGGTCACCGCGCTGTCGGCCAAGGGTCCGCGATTTTCCGCCTGGATCGCGCGCAGCACCTGCGCCTCGCGCTCGGGACGATACGCGGCACTGTCACCTTTGAGAGACCCGATGATCTTGGCCTGCGAGGCGCGTTCGTTGAGCAGCCGCAAAAGCTCGCGATCGAGCGCGTCGATCGCGTCGCGCCGGCGATTGATCTCCAGCTCGCTGGGGGGCTGCGACATCGCCTGGGATTCCGCGCGATGCCCTGGCTACTTCGCGGGCGCCGGCGCCGGCTTGGCGAGCATCTCGCGGGTGCTGACGGTCACGCCCGCGCTTCGCCATGGCCACCGCGGCGTCATGCCGGCTCCTCCTCGCCATCGTCCTCGGTCTCGACCACACGCTCGAGGCCGGCAAGCTTTTCGCCGTGATCGAGATTGATCAGCGTGACGCCTTGCGTCGAACGGCTCATCTCGCGGATCGACGACACCTTGGTCCGGATGAGCACACCGCTGGTCGAGATCAGCATTACCTGATCGCCGGGACGAACCAGCGAAGCCGCGACGACCCGGCCGTTGCGCGTCGTCTGCTGGATCGCGATCATGCCCTTGGTGCCGCGGCCGTGGCGGGTGTGCTCGACGATCGGCGTCCGCTTGCCATAGCCATTTTCGGTCGCAGTCAGCACCGACTGCTCCTCGTCTTCGGCGACGAGCATGCTGATGACCGTCTGGCCGCGATCGAGACTCATCCCGCGCACGCCGTGCGCATTGCGGCCCATCGGCCGCACGTCGGTTTCCTCGAAACGCACCGCCTTTCCGCCGGAGCTGAACAGCATCACATCGTGCTTGCCGTCGGTGAGCGCGGCACCGACCAGGAAATCACCGTCGTCGAGATCGACGGCGATGATGCCCGAAGGACGAGGCCGCGAGAATTCCGACAATGGCGTCTTTTTCACGGTGCCCTTGGCAGTCGCCATGAACACGAAACGATCCTGCACGAATTCCTTGACCGGAAGGATTGCGGTGATCTTCTCGTGCTCGAGGAGCGGCACGAGGTTGACGATCGGCTTGCCTCGCGATGCGCGCCCTCCCTGCGGCACGTTGTAGACCTTGAGCCAGTACACCCGCCCGCGATTAGAGAAGCAGAGAATGAAGTCGTGCGTATTGGCGCTGAAGAGACGGTCGATGAAATCGTCGTCCTTGGTTCCGGTAGCCTGCTTGCCACGGCCACCGCGGCGCTGCGCGCGATATTCGGCGACCGGCTGCGCCTTCATGTAGCCGCCGTGCGACATGGTCACGATCATGTCCTCGGGCGCGATCAAGTCCTCGAGCGACAGGTCGACACCTTGGGCGACGATCTCCGAGCGGCGCTTGTCGCCAAATTGATCACGGATCGACGTGAGCTCGCCGGCGACCACGCTCGTGACCCGCTCCGGTTTGGCGAGAACGTCGAGCAGGTCGACGATCTGCACCATGACCTCGCGATACTCGCCGGTGATTTTCTCCTGCTCAAGACCGGTCAGGCGCTGCAGTCGCAATTCGAGTATGGCCTGCGCCTGCGCGTCGGACAGCTTGTAACCGGCCGCGGTCGAACCCGACCCCGACTGCCATCCGTATTCGGGCGCCAGTCCCTCGGGCCGCGCCGCGTCCGCCGCGGCGCGCGCGAGCATTTCCTCGACCAGCGCCGAGCGCCATATCCTTTCCATCAGCCCCGACTTTGCTTCAGCCGGCGTCGCCGCGCGCTTGATGAGAGCGATGATCTCGTCGACGTTGGATAATGCGACCGCAAGTCCTTCAAGAATGTGGCCGCGGTCACGCGCCTTTCTGAGCTCGAAACGCGTGCGCCGGACGACGACCTCTCGCCGATGCTGCAGAAAAAACTGCAGAAATTGTCTGAGGTTCAGAACGCGGGGCTGGCCATCGACCAGCGCCACCATGTTCATGCCGAAGCTGTCTTGCAGCTGTGTCAGCTTGAACAGGTTGTTGAGGATGATGTCGGCGACTTCGCCGCGCTTGAGCTCGATCACCACCCGCATGCCGGATTTGTCGGACTCGTCGCGCAGGTCGGAGATTCCGTCGAGCTTTTTCTCACGCACCAGCTCGCCGATGCGCGTGAGCAGCGTCGCCTTGTTCACCTGATACGGAAGCTCGTCGACGATGATCGCCTGGCGTCCGCCTTTATCGATTTCCTCGAGGTGGGTGCGGGCGCGGATCACGACCCGACCGCGGCCGGTGCGATAGCCTTCGCGCACGCCCTCGGTGCCGTAGATGATCCCGGCGGTCGGAAAGTCGGGCGCCGGAACGTGCTCGATCAGCTCGTCGACCGTCAGCTCCGGGTTGTCCAGTAACGCAAGACACGCAGTGACGATCTCGCTCAGGTTGTGCGGCGGGATATTGGTCGCCATCCCGACCGCAATGCCCGAGGAGCCGTTGATCAGCAGATTGGGAATCCGGGCCGGAAGAACCGTGGGCTCGAGCTCCTTGCCGTCGTAATTCGGCACGAAATCGACCGTTTCCTTGTCGATATCGGCCAGCATCTCGGCGGAAATCTTTTCCAGCCGGCATTCGGTGTACCGATACGCCGCCGCCGCGTCACCGTCGACCGAGCCAAAATTGCCCTGGCCGTCGATAAGCGGATAGCGAAGCGAAAAGTCCTGCACCATCCGCACCAGCGCCTCGTAGGTCGCGCTGTCGCCGTGCGGGTGATACTTGCCGAGAACGTCGCCGACCACCCGGGCGCACTTGACGTATGGCCGGTTCCAGACGGTGTTCGCCTCGTGCATTGCAAAAAGCACGCGGCGGTGAACGGGTTTGAGTCCGTCGCGGACGTCAGGCAAGGCCCTGCCCACGATCACGCTCATGGCGTAATCGAGATAGGAATGCCGCATTTCGGCTTCGAGGCTTACCGGAAGCGTTTCTTTGGCGAACTGCTCCATCGGGGGCGATACTCTTTATCGGTTAAAAGGCTTCAAAGCGGCATGCTTGCGCACGTATGCACGGGGACCGCAGAATCATGTTGTCGGGGCCGTCGGTCGCTGCCGGACGCGCAGGCGCGAAAAACAAACAATTTTATCATGACCGTTGTATTGCTGCGACACCTTCCAAGTTCCTGTTGCAAGAATCGAAATACGGCTTGGCAGGGGCAAAATCCCCATGCTATAGTCGGTCGGAAGTCGCCATTTTCAACGGCTACTAAAAACATTGCCGCCAAGCGGAAAATGAACGAGCAAACCTCAACAACTCAAGCCAAAGGGGTGAAAGTGATGAAACTTCGTCTGATTGCAACCATCGTGACCGGCGCCACTGCCGCCATGTTGGGCTCCGCGGCGTTCGGCCAGGCAAACCCGCAGAACAGCGGATATGTCTTGTTCGGATACGGCACCCCTGCCAGTAATATTTGGCGGAGCGGCTCCTACGGCGGCACGCCCGGCGTCAATGACACGCTGTGCTGGCGCACCGGCTACTGGACTCCGGCGATGGCCATTGTGGAATGCGATCCCGATCTCGTCGCCAAGCCGGCGGCTCCGCCGCCTGCGGTAGTTGCACCACCACCGCCTGCTCCCGCTGCCCCGCCGCCTCCCCCGGCCGTTAGCGTGCAAAAGATTACGCTCGCCGCCAAGGCGCTGTTCGATTTCGACAAATCGGTCCTCAAGCCTGAAGGCAAAGCGGCCATCGACAGCGAAGTCATCAGCCGGCTGAGGGATGTCTCCAAGCTCGAGTTGGTCTTGGTCACCGGTCACACCGACCGTATCGGTACCCAGGCCTACAACCAGAGGCTGTCCGAGCGTCGCGCCAACACGGTTCGCGACTACTTGGTAAGCCGCGGCGTGGCGAGGGACAAGATCGAGACGCTGGGCATGGGCAAGACACAGCCGGTTCCGGGTGTCGTCTGCAATCAGAAGGCCCTGAAGGAACTGATTGTGTGTCTGGCACCGAATCGCCGCGTCGAGGTCGAAGTCAAGGGCGAAGCCACAAAGCGTTAAACCCGGGCGCTGAAGCAGCGCTGTTCGACGAAAGAGCCCCGCCGCGTGCGGGGCTTTTTCATGGTTTTTTCAGCTGGTCTTTCACCCATCCCGCGCGAACATGTGCCTAACGCTGCTTTGCTGCCCATGACCGACGTCGAATTGCGCATCGACGGTCGCTGGGTGCTGCCGATCGAGCCCGCCGGTTTGCTGCATCAGCATTCGCTCTTGGTGCGCGAGGGGCGGATGGTTGCGATCGTCCCTACTGCGCTTGCCGAGCGCGACTACGCGGCGCGCGAGCATGTTGCGCTGGCGACCCACGTTCTGCTGCCCGGGCTGGTGAACGCGCATACCCACGCGGCCATGTCCTTGCTGCGCGGCGTGGCCGACGATGTGCCGCTCAAGGCATGGCTCGAGCAATCGATCTGGCCTCGCGAAAGCCGCTTCGTCGACGCCGATTTCGTCTACGACGGAACCTTGCTCGCCGCAGCGGAAATGCTTCAGGGCGGAATCACCTGCTGCAACGACATGTACTTTTTTCCCGACGCCGCCGCGCGCGCCTATCGCGCCAGCGGGATGCGGGCGATGCTGGGGCTTCCCATCCTGGATTTCCCCACGCCTTACGCCGCGGACGCCGATGGCTATCTGCACGCCGGACTCGCGGCGCGTGATGCCTGGAAGCACGAGCCGCGGCTCCTGTTTTCGCTCGCACCGCACGCGCCGTATACCGTCGCCGATGCGACGTGGACCAAGATCGTCATCTTCGCCCGGCAGCTCGATCTCGCCATTCAGACCCACTTACTGGAAACCCGCGACGAGCGCAGGCAGAGTCTGGCCGAGCATCACCTCGCGCCGCTGCAGCGGCTGCACCGCCTGGGCGCGACCGGTCCTGGCTTTATCGCGATTCACGCCGTCGATGTCGATCCGGCCGACATCGAACTGCTCGCGACACAGCACTGTCACGTTGTGCATTGCCCGGCGTCGAATCTGAAACTCGCCAGCGGCATCGCTCCGATCGCCGCATTAAAGCGCGCTGGGGTCAACGTCGCGCTGGGCAGCGACGGCCCGGCGAGCAACAATCGTCTCGACGTGTTCGCCGAGGCGCGCCTGGCTTCGCTCATCGCCAAGGTCGCCGGCAATGATGCTACCGCGCTGCCTGCCGCGGACGTATTGCGGATGGCAACGCTGGGCGGCGCGACGGCACTGGGGATGGAAAATGACCTCGGATCGCTCGAGCCCGGCAAGCAGGCCGATGTCATCGCGGTCGACTTAAGCGGCTTGTCTCATGCGCCATGCTATGACCCGCAATCGCACCTCGTTCATGTCACCGGGCGCGATCAGGTAAGCGATGTGTGGATCGCTGGCGAGCGACTGCTCGCCGATGGCATGCTTACCCGGTTGGACACCAAGGAACTCGCGTCGCGCGCCCGCTTCTGGCAGGATCGACTCCAATGAACGTCAACGCCGACCCGTCGGAGCTCGCCAAGTTCAGCGCGCTTGCGCACCACTGGTGGGATCCGACTAGCGAATTCAAACCGCTGCACGACATCAATCCGCTGCGTTTGAGTTACATCGCCCGCCAATGCGGCGAGCTCGCGGGGAAAACGGTGCTCGATGTCGGATGCGGTGGCGGCATTCTCACCGAAGCCATGGCCGGCGACGGCGCCAAGGTCACCGGCATCGATCTGTCCGACAAGGCGCTGGGCGTGGCCCGACTGCATCAGATCGAATCGGGAGCGAGCGTCGATTATCGGCTTACGTCGGCGGAAGCCCTGGCGATGGAAGCGCCCGGCTCGTTCGACATCGTCACCTGCATGGAATTGCTGGAGCACGTTCCCGATCCGGCATCGACCGTCGACGCCTGCGCGAAGCTGGTGCGCGCCGGCGGCTACGTCGTGTTCTCCACCATCAACCGCAATCCAAAGGCTTACGCGCTGGCCATCATCGGCGCTGAATACGTGCTGGGCCTTCTGCCTCGCGGCACGCACGACTACGCACGGTTTCTGAAGCCTTCGGAAATCGCGGCACCGGCGCGCGCAGCGGGACTGGAGACCGAGGCGCTGATCGGCATGACGTACAACCCCTTCACCAAGGCTTACCGGCTCGAACCCGATACTTCGGTCAACTACATCATGACCTTTCGACGTGGCGAATAGGCTCGCTCCTCCGGCGCGGCTCAACGTTCGCGCCGTACTTTTCGATCTTGACGGCACACTGGCGGACACCGCCGGCGATCTCGCCGGCGCGCTCAACCGTGTTCGCGCCGATCGTTCGCTGCCGCCGATGCCGCTCGATGTGCTTCGTCCGCACGCGTCGCATGGTGCGCGCGGCATGCTGGGCGCGGCATTCGGCGTCGGCCACGAGAGTCCCGAGTTCGTGAACCTCCGCGACGCCTTCCTCGATTATTACGCAGCAGCGCTGTGCGAAAAAACGCAGTTGTTCGAGGACGCGGAGAAGGTTCTGACAGAGATCGAGCGCCGAGGCTTGCGCTGGGGCATCGTCACCAACAAGGCAACGCGGTTCACGCTGCCGATCCTCGAGTGGCTTGCACTGTCGACGCGCACGGTCGCCGTCATCTGCGGCGACACTACGGCCAACGCAAAGCCACATCCGGAGCCGCTGCTCGCGGCGGCGGTGGCGCTGAAAGTCGATCCGTCGGACTGCGTGTACGTGGGTGACGCCGAGCGCGATATCGTCGCCGGCCGCGCCGCGGGAATGAAGACCTTGATCGCGAGCTATGGCTATCTGGGTGTCGACGACACGCCCGAAGATTGGGCCGCCGACGGCGTCATCCATTCGCTTCCCGAGCTGCTCGATTGGCTACCGGAAACGGTGACAAGCAACGCGGCGCGGCGCGCTACCCCGGACATGCTCCTGCGTTGAGATACAGCCACTGCTGGGGTTTTCCTTCGCGCGTGCCGGCGACCCACACCGCCTGACTCTTGGTCAGCGGCTGTAGAACGGTCGACGCGATATCAGCAGGAATCGCGAGCGGGATGCCGTTGGCGCGTTCCACGCGATCTCCGTTCTTGAGACCCAGCATCCCGGCGAAGCCGCTTTGATCGCGGACGATCAAAGCTCCGGGCCCCGCCTCGAGCAAGGCCTTCCATGCATCCGGCGTGCCGGTCATGCCACCGAGCAGTTCCGCGTTCAATCGCACGATCGGCCCGGCAAATCCCGCCGGCACTGCGCACGCCGAGGGCCTGGCGCTTTGCGCGATGGCGACCGCCGGTCGCGTTTCCATCGCCGGCGTGCGCAGAATGATTTCCCGGCGAGCTCCACCGTCGATCAGCGTGACACCGTCGGGTCGTACCGCATCGAGCCGCACACCGGCGCCCATTTCCTGGCCGGTGGACACCAACAGCGGGCCGCGAGCATTCCGGAACAACGCATAACCGCTGCCGTCGCGAAGCGCGAAAACCCCGAGTAGACGAAGGTCACCCAAGCTTGCGCCTGCGGCGACCGAAGTCGCCGCAGGCGCTACCCCGAACAGTTTTGCATCCGCAACCCGACGAGCGACATCGCCGTCGGAAATCGTGACCGGAATCGTCACCGGCGCCGGACCGAACCACTTCCAGCCCCAATGCGCGACGGTAAACGCCAGGAGACCCAACGCGACGAGCCACGCCAGCACCACCGCGATTTTCCATGCCCCGCCCGTCACTGCCGAAGAGCGCGCGCTGGTCACGTATAATCCGGTTTCGCTCAATTGGTCACCGCGTTTTTTCGCGCCACATTTTTTTGAATCCGCACCTCGCGCAATTGCAGCCGTATCCGTTCGAACGTCTGCGAGCGCTTTTCGCGAGCGTGGTGCCGAATCCGCAGAAGCCGCCCATCAGCCTGTCGATCGGGGAGCCGCGCCATGCGACACCCCGGCTGCTGCTCGACGCGCTTGCGGCAGGCGCGAAGGGACTCGCGAATTATCCCACAACGGCAGGCGCGCCCGCGTTGCGCGAGGCGATCGCGGCGTGGCTTAAGCGCCGTCATGGATTGATCTCGCTCGACCCGGCAACGCAAGTGCTGCCGGTGCTCGGCAGCCGCGAGGCGCTGTTCTCGTTTGCGCAGACGGTCATCGATTCCAGCCGCGCCGGCGCGACGGTCGTCGTTCCCAATCCGTTCTATCAGATCTACGAAGGCGCCGCCCTGCTGGCCGGCGGGACGCCGCATTACGTCAATAGCCTCGTTGCGGACGATTTCGCGCCGCGATGGGCGGAGGTGCCGGACGCAGTCTGGGCCCGGACGCAATTACTGTATGTCTGCTCGCCTGACAATCCCACGGGCAGGGTGATGCGGCAGGATGAGTGGCGTTACCTGTTCGAGCTGGCCGATCGGCACGATTTCGTGATCGCCGCCGACGAGTGCTATTCCGAGGTCTATTTCGACGAGGCGGCGCCCCCGCTCGGCGCGCTTGCGGCGGCGCAGGCGCTGGGACGCAACGGCTACCCGCGCCTCGTTTCCTTCGGCAGTCTTTCCAAGCGATCCAACGCTCCCGGCTTGCGTTCAGGATACGTTGCCGGCGACGCTGCGCTGGTCACAGCATTTCTGCTTTACCGGACCTATCATGGTTCCGCGATGTCGCCCGCGGTCGCGGCGGCAAGCATCGCCGCATGGAACGACGAAGAACATGTCCGTGCCAATCGCGCGCTGTACGCGGAAAAATTCGCCAAGCTGGCGCCGGCCGTCTGCGCGATTCTGCCCGCGCACGCGCCCGACGCAGCGTTTTATTTGTGGGCGCGCGTCCCTGGCGACGACGCCGACTTCGCGCGGCGACTCTATGCCGAAGAAGCGGTCAGCGTCCTGCCGGGCAGCTACATTGGACGCGAAACCGGCGGCTGCAATCCTGGCCACGGTTATGTGCGCATCGCGCTGGTGGCGGCGTTCGACGAATGCGCGGAAGCCGTCGAGCGCCTGGTGAGCTTCTCCCGGCGCGCTGGCTGAGGGAACTGCACCCGCCGGGGTGGCGCGCCCTGCGCCCGCAGGACACGTTTCATCCGCACCGGCGGCGCTTAGTCGCGTTTCCTCAGACTCCGGATCTCTGGCAGTACAATCCGCGCCATGTCGACTACCCAGAATGTGGCTTGGCGCATCAGCGTGCCCGCGGGCTTGCGTGGCGTTTCGTGGCGCACTTTCGCGTTGATCCTGGCGATCAACACCGGCTATGCGGCGATCCAGTACATCGAGGACACACGGCCTTTCTGGCATCCATTCATCTCCGCGCAATGCTTCGGGCTGTCGATCGCCTTCTTCGTCAATGCCATATCGCCCTGGGAAAAGACGCATCCGGTGTGGCGGCTCGTGTTCGCCGTCGCGATCGGCTCTACGGTAGGAATGGCGCTGATGATTTTGATCAAGGGATATGGACTGACCGTCAAGGGCTATGGACTGTCCGAGATTGCCGCGCATCCCCACACCTTCGTGTGGACTCTCATCAGCGCTTTTTGCAACGGCCTGTTTGTCAGTCTGCTGTTCCTGTTCAAGCACCGCGAGGCACACGCGCGGACCCAGATACTGAGAGCCGAAGCCGATCGCAATCTGCTCTCCAAGCAGGCAGCCGAGGCCGAGCTGAAGCTGATGCAGGCGCAAGTCGAGCCCCATTTCCTGTT
>Ga0209118_1000636_pt1 | contig 18299 bp, 12 predicted proteins | sample BlaSpr_A8_Ref_M1_FD_187988 | JGI IMG/M metagenome (GOLD analysis project Ga0209118, IMG submission 187988) | Forest soil microbial communities from Thunder Bay, Ontario, Canada - Black Spruce, Ontario site 2_A8_Ref_M1 (SPAdes) (version 2) | ecosystem: Environmental > Terrestrial > Soil > Boreal...
GTGAACTTCAAGCCGGCATTGCCTTCGGCGAAGGTGATGAAGCTGCCGTCGGCGATGACCGTCGTGCCGTCGTTTTTGAAGAGCGTCCCGCCGGTGACGTTACTGATCTTGAAGTGCGTTACCTCTGTGCCGTCGGCTGCGTTTCGACTGATGACCAGCCCGGAAGTTGTCTGGGTATCTTCATCGGTCGTTGCATTCGTGACCGACGGTGTGTCTGCCACCGCGTTCACTGTGATCGTTGCTGTGGCGAATCCACTGCTCAAGCCGCCGCCGGAGGAGTCCGTCGCGCCCTGGGCCTGGAAGCTGCCGCTGGCAAACGAGTTTGCCGCTGGTGTGAACTTCAAGCCGGCATTGCCTTCCGCGAAAGTGATGAAGCTGCCATCGGCGATGACCGTCGTGCCGTCGTTCTTGAAGAGCGCACCGCCGGTGATGTTAGTGATCTTGAAGTGCGTCACCTCCGCGCCGTCCGCCGCGTTTCGGCTGATAACCAAGCCGGAAGTTGTTTGAATGTCCTCATCAGTCGTTGCATTCGTGACCGATGGTGTGTCCGCGACAGGGTTTACTGTGATCGTTGCCGTGGCAGACCCACTGCTTAAGCCGCCGCCGGAGGAGTCCGTCGCGCCCTGGACTTGGAAGCTGCCGCTGGCGAAAGAGTTTGCGGCCGGCGTGAACTTCAATCCGGCATTACCTTCAGCGAAGGTGATAAAGCTGCCATCGGCGATGACCGTCGTGCCGTCGTTTTGGAAGAGAGCACCGTTGGTGATGTTAGTGATCTTGAAGTGCGTCACCTCTGTGCCGTCTGCCGCGTTACGGCTGATGACCAGCCCGGAAGTTGTTTGGGTATCCTCCTCGGTCACCGCATCGGTAACTGATGGAGTATTAGCCACGGCCAATGCCCCGCTGGCACCGAGCATGATGATTGCCGCAGCGACGAATCCGATCCGGAAGCTGCCCAGGGACAAGACGAGGGCCATTCTTTTCTTCGATTGCTCAATCGCGCCAAGCGAAGGTCTGGCCTCGAATGTTTTGGGGGTTGAAACGTTAGGCGACACGGTTGGCCTCCTTTTTGCGCGTTTGCCTGATGAATGTCGAGTCCCATTTTTTCAGAGACGAATTATGGGGTCGGCTCCGCTCTTTCTGTCACGAGCCGGAGTTCCCAGCCGCGAACGCCGCAGCGCGGCTGTCTAGACCTACTTTAAATTGTAGATCTCGATCAGCCCGATGCCGGTGCCGGGTGATTGCCCGGCCAGGATCGCGGTGAACGCGCCCGGAGGCAGCGTGGTGAAGATGCCGGCTTCTTTCGGATTCGTCGGCGCGAGTCCAGCCGCGGTCAACGCCGCCGCTTGCAACGGATCGTCCTGCCAGTTGTCATTCGAGATAAGGAGAGCGCCGTTACCATTGTGCAGCTCCAGAGTTGGGTCGGCCAGAACGTTGCTCGAACCGACGAACTGCGAGAGCGACGGTCCGAGGCCGCGCACGGCGATCCGCGCCGGGTTGTTACCACCCAGCATGAAGCCGCCGATCATGACGTTATCCTGGATCTGGACGAAGCCGCGCGTGCTGATGTTAGCCAAAGTAGAGTCGCTGGCGGCACTGTTGTCGTACACTTCCACCAGACCTATGCCGCTGGTCTGGTCCTTGCCGGTCAGGATGGCGGTGTAATTTCCGGGCGGCAGCGTGGCTACTATCACCGACTCACGATCGTCGGTGGGCTGGAACACGGTGCCTTCGATGAGCGAGCGCTGGTCGTCCTTCCAGTTATCGTTCCGCAGGGTTAGCGCACCGTTCGCGCTGCGCAGCTCGAGCACGGGATCGGCCAGCACTTGATCGGCGGGAATGTTCGACGAGGTGAGCGACGGTCCCATTCCGCGCAGCACCACTGGCTTGTCCGCGTTTCCGGTGATGATGAAGCCACCGATCATGACTTTGTCGCCTATGTCTACTCGCAGACGGGTGGAGATGTTCAACGTCTGCGCCGGTGTGGCTGAAGGTGTTGGTGTAGGTGTCGGAGCAGGTGTGGCCGTTGGCGTAGCAGTAGGTGTAACTGTGGGAGTAGCAGTCGGTGTCGGTGTAGGTGTAGGTGTAGGTGTAGGTGTAGGTGTAGGTGTCGGCGTGGGTGCGGGTGTCGGTGTCGGTGTCGGTGTCGGTGTCGGTGTGGGTGCGGGTGTCGGTGTCGGTGTCGGTGTCGGTGTGGGTGTGGGTGTGGGTGTGGGTGTCGGTGTGGGTGTCGGTGTCGCGGTGAGCGAAATGTAAGCCACCGGCGCATCATGATCCGAAACTCGCTCCGGCCGATTCGGGTCGTTGCGGAACGATTCGGGGAAATCGGCGTCAAAGCGAGCGTAGGCAAATTGGTCAACACGAGAAACCAGATTGCCGGTGACCATAATGTGGTCGAGGACCTCCGCATTACCGTCGAAAGAATATGAATATCGCTGGGCGGAAGCTAGGGTTTCTACCAGGTCAATCAGATCCGGATTAACCAGATCGGACGAAGCCAATACCACCTGATCGGCAGGCGCCGGCGTACCCTTGATTGTTCCTATCACGTCGACATAGCCGTCATTCACCTGGTAGGCATTGAAATCACCGACGACAAACAATCGCTCGGCCGGATCGGCCGTCTGGCGCGCCTGCACCAGGTTGGCAAGGTATTCCGCTTGGGCGCGACGTTTGGTGCGGACGCGGTTACCGTCCACGGGATCGTCAATGGCGCTGAGCGAGCGCAGGTGGTTGACGATTACAGTAAACGGAAACGCTTGATTGCCCGCGTCCGGCACGGTCGCCCGCAAAACGAGCGGCGGGCGATCGTTAAGTAACTCCGGCTGGCCGTTGTTCGGATTAGTATAGGTTGTCGTAAGACCAAACTGCGTCACGTCGATCACCGTTACGCGAGCGGCTTTCACCAGAAAACCGACATCAATTCCGCCCACATCGTTGCCCTCCGTTAAAAAGGCCTGGTAATTCGGATTTGGTTGAGAGGCGGCTCCCGCATCGCTGTTGATCTTACTAGCCAGCGCTTGCAGCGTCGTGAGATTCTCCATCTCCTGGACGCCGATGACATCGGGAGTTTGCATGACATTGCGCACGACGAGCGAAGCTTTGTTAAGCCGGTTATTGAAAGCCGGCGTGGTCAGGACCACGTCTGAAATAGAAGGGTCGTCGGTGGTGTCGAAGAAACGCTCCAGGTTAAGACTTGCGACGGTCAGTTGCGTTGCGGCCGGCGCGGGCACCGGCGTGAAGCCTGTCACCGCGCCCACACTTGGAGGCGTGGCCGCATCCGGAAGAATCGTGTAACAGCGGAAGGCATAGTCGAGCGGGCCGGTGATGTTGGTGACAACGGTGCCGGCCGTCACGTTGATCGCGGTCGTTCCCGGCTGCGCGTCGCTGTCCACGCGAATCCTTTCCGGATTTTCATCGAAGCGTGGAATCGTTGCGGGAGCACCGGCTGGGAGTGGATCTGATATGGCAATGCCCTGGGTTCGGAAGGGCCGCGCCACACCGGTGACCACGCCGAAAAAGACCCCTGAGGAAGTAGAGGTGGCGTTGGGTTCAGAGAGCGTGCCCCCGGTCGCTGCGGCGACCGTGAGCGACGCCACCGTTACGCGCATTCCTTCATACTCCTCGAGTGAGTCTAACGGGTTCGATGTTTCCGACGCCTGGGTCGTTTCAGCCGCCGTAATCAAGATTGGAGCGGGAAGCTGGTTGCCGGTCGAAAGCAACGTCACCGTCGGAGTAATGAGTTCGGTCTCGGGCGGACTATGCGGATCGGCGGATGGAATGAATTCCTGCACGGTCCCGGTCACGTTAACGGAGTTGCCGATCGCCGCGGCCGCGGGTGGCGCGCTCGAAGTGAACACAAAAATGCCTTCAGACGTTTCCGGGTTGGCGTCCACATTAGCATCCGGCGTTTGCAGGAAGAAACCGTTGCTGCGCAGGCCGGTGACGATGCCGGTTGTGGTGACGGAATTACCCGCAAAAGGAGAGGTCGCGCCGCTGCCCTGAATATCATGAATGGCGACGATCGACACATCGTCGTTATTGATCGTGCCCAAGCCCTGGGTGTCACCGGCGGTCGCGCCGCTGATGTTCGTGATGTTGACGAAGAATGTCTCGTTAGGTTCCGGCGTCGTATCGCCGTTGACAGTGACGGTGAAGCTCGCGGTAGTATTGCCCGTGGTTATCGTTCGCCCCGTTTCGCTCTTGGCAATATAATCGTTGTCTTCTCCAACCGGGTTACCGTCCTGAGCCGTGCCGTCCGCTGTCGCAATGTCGAAGGTTACAGCCCCCGCCGCAGCTGTATTAAGACTGGCCGTAAAGGTAAAGATGGTGGCGCCGGAGTTACCCTCCGCTTGCGTCACATCGTTGACACTCAGCGTCGGCGCCGACGCGCCGCCGTTGGCCGTGACACTGAAATCATCGATGGCCAAACCATGATCTGACCCCGTGTGGTCGGGGTCCGACCAGCGGAGCAGGATGTCCTGCCCGTTCGCGATGTTGAGTCCTGTGATCGTGAAGCTCTTTACGGTCCGATTCGCCGCGAGATTGCCATTCAGCGCGCTGGCGGTGCCTCCGGTAATCGGACTGGTGAAATCGAGGGAGGTGACGGCAGTGCCGGCACTCTGAAACTCGACTAGACTCCCCGTTAGACCGGCCCCAATGAGATACGAGAATGAAACCGTTTGTGCCGTAGCCGCGCTGTTGCGCCATTGTTCCCCGGTGTAGATAACATCCAATGAAGTAATGGTGGAACCGGTATTGTTCGTCAGGATGACGCCCCAAAAGAAATTCCCGGCGCCGGCGCCTCCGGAACCGAGCGACCCGAGCGCCCGGTCGGTGGCCGTCCCCGTCCCGTAGCTGTAGAGATTCCCGGCGTTGCTGCTCCCGTCGTTCGCGACGATCGTCGTCCCAGTGCCTGTCCGAGCGTGATACCACCCGGGGACCGTGCTGTTGTTCGTCCAGGTAGCGCTTCCGCTGGCTGGGAGAGTATTGAAGTCCTGAGTTATCGTCGTGGGGAGCGTCGTGATGCTGACAGCCCCGAGCGGTCGGACCGCGACGAGCAGAACCGCCGCGAGAGCAAAAGAGATTTTCGCCTTCATAGCACCGAATCGCCGTCGATCGATTGGTACCCGGCAGGTCCCTTCTCCACCAGAAGAAAATTCGAGGAGAGCGGGAAACTACTTGGAGGGAGGGACTCTATTCCGTCCTACTTCATACGCGGGAGCGCCACATACACCGTGCTGGCGGAATCGTTCTCCGCTAATGGGTTGGCGAACGTGACGATGTGCGCTCTCACTTCGGCGAAGGCGTGATCGAGGGCCTGGAGGAATTGTTCGTCAGGAGGGTCGTCGGACCACATGGCGAAGACGCCGCCGGGCAAGAGGTGGCGTGTGAGCTGGCGAAGGCCTTCGCCGTCGTAGAAGGATTGGTGGCGAGGATGGAGCAGGTTTCGCGGGGAGTGATCGATGTCGAGAAGGATAGCGTGGAATTTTTTGCCGGGCCGTTCCGGATCGAGAGCTTCGGAGTTCACGGCCGCGAAGAAATCTCCGCGGACAAAGCGGCAACGAGGATCGGAGGTGAGTTGCGTGCCCAATGGGACGAGGCCACGTCGATGCCAGTCGATCACGGGCTGCAAGGCGTCGATGACGAGCAGGGATTTCACGGCCGGATTCTCGAGCGCTGCGCGGGCCGTGTAGCCCAGACCCAGGCCGCCGACCACGACGTCAAAGCCGCTGCCTTGCAGTTCCGCCAGACTTAGGTCGGCGAGCGCGATCTCCACCTTGTTGAACAAGCTGGACATAAGGAAGCTCTCATTCAGCTTGATCTCGAAGACATCGATGCCTTCGAGCGATGGCATCCGCCGGCGCCGCAAGCTTAGCTCGCCAAGCTCTGTCTTCTGGTAGTCCAGCTCTTCGAAGTTAACGCTCATAGGTGGATCGCGCGCTCCGTCGCGCGATGTTTCATTCTACGTGGCGCGCTGCTACTTGTCATCGAGCGGCGGAGCGCTCGATCCACCTACTCGCAAGCAGCTTGTTCCGCGGACTTGATCTTTTCGGCGGGGACCCGGCGCAGGTTTTGCGCGAGCCGCAGTTTCGAGAACGTCCAGATGATCCACTTGGTCGGATCGAACTGCCATGGCTTCACCCCATTGCGATAGTCATGCTGAAACTCATGGTGATAGTTATGATAACCTTCGCCGAAAGTGAAGAGAGCGAGGAAAAGCGAATCGCGCGCGCTGCACTTTTTCGAATAGGGCTGGCGCCCGATGGTGTGACAGGCGCTGTTGATGAGGAAGGTGCAATGTTGCAGGACGACTACGCGCGCCACGCCGGCGATGAGGAAAGCGCCGAGCGCTCCCTGCCATCCGTTCCAAAGAAAGCCGATCACCGTCGGCAGGACGAAGCTGACCACGACCGCGATCGTTTGGACATGCCGGTGCTGCCAGCAGATCAGTTTGTCTCGCTGGAGATCGGCTACATTATCGAGCGGATGGTCGGGGTGCAGCTTGAAAAGGAGCCAACCGACGTGGGCGTGAAAGAAGCCTTTCGCGATGCAGTAGGGATCGTCATCATGATCGACGTACTTGTGATGGCGCCGATGTTCGCTTGCCCAGGTGAGGACTGAGTTTTCAAAGGCGCCCGCGCCGAAGACGAGGGTAAGAAGCCGGATCGGCCACCTTACCTGAAAGGCCAGGTGGGAGAAAAGCCGATGGTACCCAATGGAAATGCTAAAGCCGCACGCGGCAAACATCACCCAGAAAAGCGCGACCTGAAACCAGTCGAACCCAAAATGGTAGAGGTAAATCGGGACCGCGGTCAGGGCCAGGGCTGCCGTGCCGATGAGGAAGGAGCTGGTGATCCAGTTGATGCGGTCGAGCGGCAAGCGCAAGAGGAAGCGCTTGGAGGGCGCTGGTAAGGTTTCGGTTAACATAAAATTGGAGTTTGTGTTCGGAACTGGATCAAGGCTATCCGGCAGGCAAGTGCAGCTTCAGCTTGTGCCAGACAAACAGAACATGGAGCGCCCCCAGGATGGAGAAGATGATGTCTGCCGGATGGAACGGAGCACCCTCTTTCGGGCGTGAAAACATATGAGTAACACGCCCGCCCACAAGAGAACCAACTATGCCGGGCACTCTCGTCTAGACCGGGCCCATTTGCAAATGCATAACCGACTTCGCCACCACGCCGGCAATTAATCCGACGATGATGGACCAAATCAGATGAAAGACAGTTCCTCTATTTTGTTTAATTAGGCCGCGTGTTTTCGATCTAGAGGGGATACTGTCCGGGTCAGATCGGAAAGCTCACTGAAGAAATGAACGAGTTGCCCAAAATTCCGCCGAAGCTACGCCGCCAATTTATTCTACGACCTGCTCCCGGTCACGCTCGCCGCGTTCCAACGCTCGTTCCCGACGGTGCCCATCAACCTTTTCGACATGACGTGTGGCGATCAGTTCCGCGCACTGGAGGACGGCAAGATCGACGCGGGTTTCGTCGGGTTGCGCGAGCCGATTGAGCAACGCGGCCTTCATTTCCGCTCGATCGCATCGTACGAAACCGTGGCGGCCTTGCACAAGAGTCATCCGCTCGCGAAAAAACCGGTGATCAATTTAAAGGAGCTCAAGCCGATGTTCTTCATCGCGATGTCGGAGGCAAGCTATCCTGGATCGTGGCTGGCTCACGAAAACGTGCCGGCGCGCAGGCTTTAGCCCAAAGGTGCTTCAGGGCGCCGAGATCGAACGGACGCTCATTCAAGCAGTGGCCGCAGGCTTGGGCGTCGCGCTCCTGGCCGATCAGGTCAAGAAGCTCCCTCACGAAGACGTGGTCTTCCGCCCCATCAGTCCCAAGGTCATGATGGAATCATGCATCACCTGGAAGGCCGATCATCCCGCCAGCGCCCTCAAGGCTTACATCAATATCGTAAGCGATCGCGGCACACGGATGCGTTGACCAAAAAGCATGGTGCAATGAGAGCTGCGGGCTAGGGAACGTTATACACTTCCACCAGGCCGTTGCCCGTCGTATTGTTCACGCCGCGCACGATCGCGGTGTAATTTCCGGGCGCGAGTGAAACAAGCATGGCTGATTCTTTCGGATCAGTCGGAGGAATTCCGGTCTGTTGGATTTCCGTCTTTTGACTATCCTGCCAGTTATCGTTCGTCGCCATGGTCAGCCCATTGCTATCGTGCAGCTCGAGGATGGGATCGCTGAGCGGATTCGGCACCAGGCCGGCCAGGGAGGGGCCAATGGCGCGGATCAAGACATTGATATTTCCAATCCGATTCCCCGCGATGAATCCACCGATCAGGATGTTGTCTCCGGTTTCGACAAAGCCGCGCGTGCTCAGGTTTGCCAACTTGGAATTATTGGTCGCGTCCAGGTCGTACGCTTCCACCACCCCGATGCCGGTACTGTTATTCTTACCTCGGACAACCGCGGTGTAGGCGCCCGGATTCAGCGTGCGCAAGATGACAGACTCGCGAATATCGCCCGGCGCCAGACCGGCGGCTTCGATTTGGGCACGCTCGGGCGAGTCCATCCAGTTATCGTTGCTCGTCACGAGCGCGCCAGTGCCGTCGTGCAACTCCAGAGTTGGATCGTCCAAGGATCCCGCCACTTTGGTGGAAGGTCCAATGGCGCGAATGGCCACTTTCTTTTGATCCGAGCCTGTCACAATAAAGCCGCCGATAAGGATGTTATCGCCCGTTTGGACCCGCAACCGGCTCGAAATATTCATGAGCTGCGCCGCGCTGGGAGCGGAAGATTGTTTTACCTCGAGGAAGCTGTGCGCGGTGTTGGAGCTAACCTTTCCGCGTGAATCGGTCACAACTAGCTTAATATCATAAAAGCCGCCTTGGAAGGTGTGAATGATAGTAGGAGAAGTTTGAGCGACATCGTCATTACCATCGTTAAAGTTGAAGGTATACTTGGCAATAGTATCGATCGAGTCGGCGTCGGACGAAGCGCCGCCGTTAAAGGTAACTGTGAGCGGCGCCGGCCCGCTGCTGGCATTGGCTGAGAGCCTCGCGAACGGCGCATTGTTAGGCAGGCACAGACTGGCCGGGCGAAGGAGGTAAGCCCCGGCCCCCGTTGAGTCGGGAATGGTCTCATTGGTGCCACCGCTGCCCGGCACTTCCGATGGTGGAGAGAAGCGCACGCTGCCCAGGCTAAGATTAATGGCCTGGCCCGGATTCAGCGGGCCGCACGTTCCAGTACAAACTGCCTTCGACCGGAAGGTTTCCTTCGGCAGAATCAGAGTAATGGTGCCATCAGGGTTATAGTTACTGGCCGGATCGAGGTTGCCGATCGTGCTGAAAAAGCGCGCGGCGCCCTGAAACACTCCCGTGGTGCCATAGGTGAAAGTCGGAGCGGCGTTGTCCGATGAAATCATGGAAACAAACCAGTCCTCTTGCGCTCCCACGATCGGTGCGACCGGCGGACCATACCCTGGCACGCTGAAGCGCACGGACCAGCGCCAACTCGGCGGAACACTCGCCAGATTGGTCACCTTTATGGTAAAGACCAGTTTGCTGGCGCTGCCGGTCGTGGCGTTGTCCAGCGGCTCGGCCATTGAGATCGATGTGATGTCATGCTGCGGGACCGTGTCGGTTTCATCGCCCACCGGGTCCGTGATTACGGTATTGCCGGGGAGCGTGCAGGAACCAGTCGATTGCGCCCGTGGGCCAACGGTTAGCGATACGATGTTACTAAAATTACCCGCGCCTAATGAGTTAACCGCCGCAATCTTGTAAGTGTAGGTTGCGACGCCAGGGTCTGCGGTGCGGTCGGTATAAGTAGACTTGCCGCCCACCTGCTGGCCGATCAAGACCTCGTTGCCTGGAGCGGTGCCTCGGAAAATTTTGTAAGCCGTAATGTCCGCGCCGCCATTGTCCGGCACGACCCAGCGCAGGTAAGAAGCCATGTCATCACGCTGGCCGGAGAGACAGGCGCTTTGGGGCGCGGCCGGCTCAACTGGATCTTGCGTTGCTAGCAGTCCCTTGCCGCCTGACTGCCGGGCGATGGTCGCTTTCGAGCTGTAGGAGTTTGGTCCGCCCGACTCGCATTCGCCGATACAACCATCGGCATAGGCATAAAGGACGCGCCCTTTTTCATCCATGGTGATTTCGTTGAAGTCGAGCAGATTGCGGCAGACATTGCTGCCGCCCTCGTTCCAGATGCAGGCTTCGCGTTGCACCGGCGCATTGGGAGTTGCGTTCACGGTCGTCCAGTTAAGGCCGCCATCATAAGTATGGGCGATGAAGGCGTACCACGTTCCGTTAAAATCCGCGGCTTCGTGGTTGCCACTCTGGGTCGTGCCAATGAAGCCGACCGCGGCGCGATTCGGGTCGCCGGCCACGGCTTCGACGAAGACGGCGTTCTGATTGCCCTGGGAAATGCCGATGTCGTAATCGTTGATCCAGGTCACGCCCTTGTTGTGGCTCACCGCCACATGCGCGTGCCCATCGGAGTGGATATAAGAGAAATAGAGCGTGCCATCAGCGGCGATGCCCACCGAAGGATCAAGAATTCCCGGTGGCGGTTTGCTTGGGGTAACCTGGCGCACCGTCCAGGTGGTTCCCGCATCGTCTGAGACGATCACCGCCTGCTTTCCATCGCAGCCGCGGTCGGGCAGGTAGACGGTCCCATCCGGCGCTACCTTGACGTGGCCGTGAATGCCTCCACAGGCAAACCCTGCCGGATTAACCGAAGTATAAACCGCCATCGCCTTGCCGAAGTTAAGTCCCCCATCGTCGCTCCGGGAGCAAAAAGCGGTGGCACCGGCCTGCGCACAATAGTAAACCGCACTACCTTTGTTGACAGGATTTCCAAGCGGGACAGAAGCGGGATAAGGACCCGCGCCCACGGTTTGATGGTCATAGCTGCCATCGGGTGGGTTAATCTGCGCGGGTGTCCACGATACGCCATCATCATCGGAGTAGGCCATGAGACTGTTGAGTCCTATTAGCACTGGAGCCGCCGGTGGCACCACGCTGTTTAGCTGCGATACGAACGTGCGACCGGTCCTTTGATCCGTGAAGAGGATGGGATCGAGTGACTTGGTATGGGTGAGAGGCGTGGAGACATCGTCCCATTGTGCTGCGCACGATTGCGGGATCGATCCCGCCGGCGAAATGTTCTCCGGGAAGGTCACGCGGAGCGTCTGCAAACCGGCGATATACATCGCCCGATGAGTAGCCAGGTTGTAGCCGATGGATGGCTCGCCCGAAGCTTCCCCGATGGCCGCGGGCGGCGCATAGTTATAATAGCGCGGCACTCCCGGAGCGGCCGGCGCCGGCGTTGGCGTCGGCGGCGGAGGGGGCGGACCACCCGAGGCCGTGGTGATCGTCAGTTTGCCCGTGTAAGTCTGCGGATCGGGCCCGCTCAGGAAGCCGCAGGCGATGATCTTGTACGCGCCTGCCGGCAGGTTTGTCGCAGTCACCGTCTCACTCGGGGTTCCGCCGTCGCTCGAAGCAAGCGTGCTCCCATCAGGTTTGAGGACCGTAAGAATTTCATCGTTCCCTGCGGTGTCGGGCCAGGTAATATTGAAGGTGAATTTCGCGTTGACCGTGTTGTAGAGGCCGGCGGGAACGCTCACGGTGGAGACGTGCTGGTCCGCGAGCGGCGTGTCGGCGAGCGCCGAGCAGTCGCTCGACGCGTTGCTCCCCGGCGGGATCGAGCCGGTCCAGGTCACCGTGACCGTTTGACCGGTGGTGGAAGGCACAGTCACGCTGCTCGTAGGCGGCGTTGCTGCAAAGCTCAGCATGACGAGCAGACCAGCGGCGGAACAAAGACTGAAAGCAAACAACAGGCGGGGGTTGAAGACACCGGACTCGGAAGCGGGGTTCTTTTGCATAATAATCCTTGGTTGGGATGGACGACGACAAATCTGTATCGAAGCATCCGGGTGCGGTCGGATGTATTTGTTCGAAAATCACCGGCAACTAAGGACGCGGTTAGCGTAAAGATCGCAGATCCATCCAACCGCCGCTGCCCTGTCCGGGCGCGCTCAACGCACTGCCTGACAGTTCTTTATCGCCATCGCATCGAAGCCGTAATCGAAGCGGCCCATCTGTCCATTGGCAAAGTAAGCGCTTTGGCCCCGCACCCGGTTCAACTCGTCCACGTCGTAGTCGGCGTGCGCGCCCGAGAGCACGGTGCGTGTCGTGCGGTTCCCGCCGGCGTCGTAGGCATATCGGACCAAGGGAGTGTTATACTGCCCGCCAAAGATGGCCGGGTCGAGCTTGATATTATCGAGCTGGCTCCGCTGAGTGTAGCCGTAGAGGAATTGGTAACCCTGCGGGTAAATCAGCCGGCTCCTGTTTCATAAGGATGTGCTTGAAATGTCAAATGTTTAGACGCGACCGACCTCTGCGCCCCCGTCGCCTCATTCCGCCGCACCCATTAGCTCGAGCACCGAAAGTATAGCAGGATCGGTTTGACCTGTCGCCGGAGCGTATTTTCCATCAAGCTCTTTAACGAGAAAAAGCAAGAAGCCCTGGCGCATTCCTGGCTTAATTTTGACCAACTCAGGGGTATTCGCGACTGCGGACTCGTCATCTTCCGACCGATATCGGTAATGGTGCAGCTGAAATTTTTTAATGTCTTTCATCCCCTTCAGGATAATACTAGTTTGGAACTCAGTGATTACGCCGATCACCGTTACTGCTGGGCTATAATCTGGAAGTCTGATGCGCTCGTCGGTGTCTTTACTCGAGACGACCGTTGCGATAACGACGAGGTCAGATTTGTCAAACATTTCCTGATAAGTCCAAGGTTGCGCTAAACGCGCGCTCAGTAGTTGCGAAATACCGAACAACAGTAGCAGTGAGGAAAATATTTTTATCCGCATAAGATCATAAAAGGATTATCAGCCAAGTTCAGATAATCGCGTCTAGTCGAGATCCATCGTGGCATTCTGCGGGGTGATTGAGCCGTTCGCTCCCACTTTTGTTTCCCACACTCCTTTTGCGCTACCAATTATCAACTCCTGTCTGACGATGACCGATCCATTTGCACAACTAAACGGGATTCTGTAGTTGTCCTTGGCGTGTCCATATGCGTCGGTCCAATGCGGCTCGTTTGGCCCTTTTGGTGGCTCACAAACGCCATCATGATAGCTAACATTTTCATCGATGCGGACGCGCGCCACTGAGTTCCCAGCCGGACTAGAAACCGTGTAGTACCAAATGATATGCGCGATTGGGCCATGTTCGCCCTGAGTCACCCAGCCGCGAGATGTCCGTTCAATTGTGTATTTCGGGCGAGGCTTGGCGCTATCTTGTACGTTGCCAACTTGCTTCTTGCCCTCACTCTCAGGCGCCATCGGCTTCGTCCCGCCTCCGCCTCCACCTCCATTTTCCACCCCGCCTCCATTTACGTTCCCCCCATCCATTCCAGCCGGTTGCAGTCGCTTCAGCAGATCTTGGAATGTGCCTTGGAGCATGTTCCCGCTGTCCATGTGACATGCCATTTGCCAGACGATGTCCGCTATCGGATGGTCTTGCAACCCCATGGGATCACTTCGATCCACCGGATCATCGCCGCAGTAACGATAAAGGTTGAGCGCATCGCCAGCGAACCCGATCGGGTCGGTCTGGAGAAAGCGGCTCAGCGCGGGCGAATAGAATCGATTCCGCATGTCGTAGAGGCCGGTCTCAGGCAGATACTGGCTTCCGGCGAAGAGGAAGCGCGCGTCGTAGACTGAGCCGCCGAAGCGCTCGTTGCCCCACTCGTCGTAGAACTTCGGCGCGCCGCTCAGATCGTAGGTGTAACGCTCCAGCAACGCGGCGTTGTCTCCGGTGATGTGCGACATGTTCCCGCGTCCATCCTGCCAGAACCAATGCGTCGTGTAAACTCCGCCATCGAACGCCGCCACCATCTCGTTCTGGTTCGCACCTTGGAGGTAACAGCGCTGAATCGACCAATCGGGCCTATGCTCCTCGATCAGGTTCCAGCCTTCCCACACGTTCTGCGTTATCGCGCCGTTGACAGCGCGCGTGATCACCCGGTTGAGCGGATCATAAGTTTGCACGATCACCGTCTATTCATCATGGTGCCCCCGATATAGTTGCCGATCAAAAAGCGTTTGCGATTTAATGGACTCCGAACAGAGAATCTGGTAGTGGCCTTCCCTAGCAAGGTCGCCTGGGCGATCCATTCTGCGCATTCCCCGTCAACCGCAGCGTCGATCTAAGAAGAGCGGGAATCACGACTGACGCCTTCTATTCTTCCTCTTCCTTTCATTTCTTCTGCCTGTTTCGTTGGAGCAGTGTTTGAAAATCCGTGATCCCCACAAATCTGACGGAAAACAAACGGGGGGCGTTTGCGCTGGTGCACTCGCCATAGATGACGAGACCACCAAATGTCTGAGCGACTCGGTCAAGTGCCTCATCCATCGTCACATTCTTCATGGAGGCCGGCAGGTGAGGCAAGCCGGGAGCCGGATCTTGCAGATGCTCCTGAAAAAACGTTAGGGGCTCTTCAACCCCGAGTTGACGCATTTTCGCTTGAACCTCTGTTGTTCGTTCGATTGCCATTATGGCCTGGAGGGGATTGTATCTTTCCCGAGGTTTCAAGGTGAGTAGATCGATTTTTGTCTTTAACAGCTCACCGCTTACGTCTCCGATCCTTATTCCGATCGCCCCGTCTCGACCCTGCGCAACCGTGACTTCTTTGCACTTCCTAAAGATTTCCCTGACCGCATCCAACCCTGCCTTTTCTTTCGATGGAGCTTCCAGCTCGAGTTGTGGAAAGGAAAAATCGTTCCCAACCTCCTTCGCCCAACACTCTACCCGATAGTAAAGCCGGCCGGCTCCGCCGGCGGCCTTTAACACAGGCCGAAGATGTTCGAGCAACGCATCCCGGTTACGGTCACTAGACTCCCATAAATCGTTTCGCGGCTTTCGCGGATCCTGTCCGCTGAGGCATTGTAAGCTGACGACCAGCGTCGTAGCTACGAAGTAAAATCTACAAACCTTGAGATTGAACGCGAGCTTCCTCATGGCGTCACCACGAAAACTCCGTTCGTGACCTCTCCATTCTTAACAATCGTTTCATGTCTCAGCACCGTTGAAACCCGAGGCCCCGGCTGTCCATCACGCGTGAACAAATCGAACCTTTGCAAGAGAGTTACCCTGCCCGTCGCGTCGGCACCGGGGCTCTTGTTAAAGCCAACTCCATCATGAAACAAGCCGTCACGCGTCAAATGGGCAGGTGGTTTGTCGTCTGTGGTGCCAACTGGAAAGTCCTGATGGAGGATTGTTGTACGCTCTTGTACGGTGTAGTCAAATCCCCTCAATCGTTTGCCCTCCTGAGTCGCCAGTTGGTAATAATAGTCGCCGTTGTAGCGATGATCTTTCGTTAAGTCGCGCCGAACAGTGAATCTCAGAGGTGCATCTGTTTCCGATTCTGCCTTTGATCCGGAAGCCTTCTGCTCTTGCGAGTTACTTCCCAAGTCCAGGTGAAGGAGGTCGGCCGATTCCGATTGTCGGGCGGGGCGAAGGCTTGCACGGCGCCGGCGCGGTTCCGGTGGGTGGCCAGGTTACCGACAGTATCGTAGCTGAAATCCTCGTGGCTGGCATCGGGGTAAGTCATCACCGTCTTGCGATTCATCTGGTCGTAAGTGTAGGAGTAAGTCTTCCCGTTTCCATCCTCCTGAGAAGTGAGATTCCGGGCGGCATCGTCGTAATGCAGGTAAGTGTGCACGCCGCGCTCGTCGATCTGGTGTTTCAACCGGTTCATCGGATCGTATTCCACAAACTGCACCGGCTGGTTACCGGGCCGGGTCACGGTCGTTTTATTGTTGGCCGCATCGTAAGTGGTGCTGGTGACGTTTCCAAGGGCGTCCGTGATGGAGGTCTGCCGGTTGCGATTGTCGTAGCCGAAATGGGTGACATAATTGCGCGGGTCTTGGGTCCAACTCAAATTGCCCACGGCATCATAACCAAACCAGGTCCAGGCATCATCCCCCGTGCCGGGCCCGTCACGCCGGACAATCCGGCGCCAGTTCTCGTCGTAGGCGTAATGGATTTGCTTGCCCGAGGGGAGGACCGTCGCTTTTACGCACGTGGTAGTGTGAATGAGGGGATTGGCCCAATCCTGGGCGTAATTGTTGCTGGTGGTCTGGTTCAACGGATTGGTCACGGTGAGGACGCGCTTGTATTCGTCGTAGGTGTAGCGGGTGCGCTGGTTCGGATCGTTCGCGGCGCCCGGATGATTTTCATCCGCGGTCCAGGCCAGGGTGCCATCGTCGTTGTAATAGCTCTGCGTGTAGGAGCCGTCCTGATGCGTCACCTTCGTCACTTCCCCGCGCCCGTTGTATTCGTACCAGGTGGCGTTCCCGCGCGGATCGACCACGTACCACAATCGATCGGTGTTCAGCCCGCTCTGGTAATAGTAGTAGCGGGTAGGATGGTTCCACGGGTCGGGATCGCTGGGAGTGGCGGGAGGCCAGGAGATGTATTTCAGGCCGCGGCCATCGTAACGGATGTTTTCCACTCCGCCGCTCGTCATGGTGTGGGTCTCGATTTGACCGAACTGGTTGTAGCTAAATTGCTCGGTGCTGCCATCCGGGTGGCGGGTCTGCCAGATGCGGTTGCTCCCATCGCGGTCGTAATAGGTCGTATTGTTACGCTGATCGGTCTTGGAGGCGAGGTAGAAGGTATTTGTGTAGGTAAACTGCTGGGTGGAACCGTCGGGGTGGACTATGGTTCGGATTACGTCACTTATCCAATCCCGGTCGACTGATGTCGTATTTCCGCGCGCATCGGTCACGCTCTTGCGATATTGGCCCCACGGGGCGGTAAGGGGGAAAGCGAATTGAGTGGTTTGGCCTTTGAAGTCGGTGTAACCGGTCAGTTGCCCGTTGCCGTCAGGGCTGTATTGAAAGAGACGGGTGGCCCCGTCTCCGCGGGTCTCGGTGCGCTGGAAGTGGGCCGCGGTCCAGCCAGTAGGTTCGTAGGGCACAGGGGACAGTTGTGATACCACTTGGCCGGTGGTGGCGTTTCTCTCCGCCTTGATTTGGCCCCAGGAGACGTCGTAGGGCCCGCCGTCGGCCTGGTATTCATATTGAATCTTTTTCATCGGGCCGGCGAAACGCACATCATCGCACGTTTGCACCAAGGCGAGGGGGGAACCCGTGTTGCTGTTTTGATACGTATAGTAGGCGTGAGTGCCGTCGTCGTAATTTACCTGGGTCAGATAATCCCTGGTAACCCCGCCATATGTCCTCGGGCTGTAGATGTAGGAAACAGTTTCGACGAGGTTCCCGCGGCCATCAAAGGCTTGCACATTGTCGATATGGTATGGACCGGTATAATTGATCTGCAGGTAACGCCCGCCCGGCTCGGTAATCCGGGAGCTACGGCCAGACCCATCGTAGGTGAGAGTGGTGATTTGTCCGTAAGGGTCCACGATTTCAGTGGCCTTAAGGTCGGAGCCGCTGGCCGAACCGGCCGGGTGCCGGAACCTCACCCTTCCCCCATCGCGCATCACGAGATCGAAATTGCCGCCGCCCATATGCTCCAGCTGATCCTGCGTTTCCACTGCCATGGAATTCGAATAAGTGTAAGGCTCTTGGGGGATGTCAAAGATCAGCGTCCGGCCGTCGGGATAAGCGACTTCGCCACCGGGTCCTTCGTATTGATCGGGATAGTGGTGGTAGTACTCGTAGGGCCGGACCCAGAGTGTCCACTGATAACTGTGTGTCCAATTGCCAAGGCCGCGGGTGTTGAGGACGCGGGTCCATTTCAGCGGATAGGCGCCGACGCTCCCGGTCACAGTGAGATCGTCCACGAAACGCTTGGCATTTCCGGTGTAAGGATCATAGGACCCGGCGGTGGTAATGCTGCCGTTGTACTCGCCGCTCACACCGGTGGGGTTATCATTGCCTATCTCGCCGCGAGTGGAGGAAAGAAAACAGAGCGAGAGGACCGGAAGAAGGAGCCGATGGTATTGTTTCATGGGGTGAAGTTCCGGTGAGGTCTTAATTCGGGGTGGGCGTAGGGTACGGGGTCGGCAAAGGGAGTTGGACCTTGCTGGGCGTGCCGGCATAGAAACGAAGGAGATATTGCCCGCTCCCAACATTCATCAGAACCCGATAGAGCCCGTGGGTTCTTCCCGCCTGAAAGTTGAACTGAACCGTGCCGTCAGTAGCTACCTTAAGAATCGCGTTGAGGGGGACGATCCGCGTCTCGGGCGGAGCCACAACGCCCACCTGTCCGCCATCGTAGAGCCCCAGGTTCACCTGCGCTCCTGCCCGGCTAACAGGAAACGAGACCGTCACGGTGACGCTTTGAGTGGGAA